>ENA-OUNI01000723-OUNI01000723.1-human-gut-metagenome-genome-assembly--contig:-NODE-723-length-14883-cov-3.197818_pt1 | contig 14883 bp, 19 predicted proteins | sample MGYA00242499_ERZ504580 | MGnify/ENA primary metagenome ERZ504580 (study PRJEB26092, sample SAMD00036315) | human gut metagenome | host: Homo sapiens | study: EMG produced TPA metagenomics assembly of... | reverse complement strand
CAGAATATCAATACATCCCTGCCAATGAACAGTTACCATAAATCATATATTAAATTTCAATTCCGTTCTTCTCAAGAAGAGCTCTCGCTGTTTCAACCGAATCTGTACCTGTCGCATTCTTTACAGGTGCAAACTCCTTCTCTCTGTCTACCTCAAATGGCAGGCTATTGTCCATCATGTATACCATATCGAGGATGAGTGTCTCGAACTTGTATGCATTCGGAGTCTCAGGCTTATGCTCTGTACCATTCTCATCAATGTAAGGTACCTTCTTCTCTACCACATGAAGTGGAAGGCTCTTCTCTGCGATAGCCATGAGCTTGTCCACGCGGAATAAATAGTTTAAGATAACACCAAAACCATACTGCAATGAACCATTCTCGTTCTTTGCCTCTGCCATCTCAGGAGTAAGCTCGTAATACTCAACAATCGAAGGCTTGCCATTCTCAAGACACATAGCACCAACTCTCTCATATGGATCACATTTTCTGACCACCTTAGAGCCGCTGACACAGCCGGACTCGATTGTAGCACCTACAAATACAGGATCTGCAATCTGCTGAAGCACATTGTCTACAGCAAATACATTGAGCCACTCAACACCTTTGTCCTTCAAATCCTTGTCAAGACCGGCATTGATGAGTGACTTGAACCATCCACCGTTTCCGTTTGGTGACATGGCAAGTGAATCCTCAGATTTCATAAGCAGATTGCCGTCAAAATCAACTGCCGGAACCATCTCCTGCACGAAAAACTTCACATAGTCCTTGTTGTATCCAAAATAGTCGTGTTCTTCAAAGAACTCTCTTGTCATGCTATCATTTATCTCGCTTGTCATAACATACAGAGGCACCCATGTACCGGTCTGATTTGTAACCTTCATGAGGTTTGCGACAAGCTGCTCAAAGATGTAGAGTTCCTTTGTCTTTCCGATATTGAACATGCCCTTAGCCTTGTCAAAGCCAAGACGTGTACCCTGTCCACCGGCAAGAAGAATTGCACCGACTTGCCATTCTTGACAGCATCAAGACCTGTTGCAAGGTATTTGTCCTTATTTGCCTCTATCTCTGAAAGCTCCATAGCAGCAAGCGGTGAAAATGTGCCTCTCTGCTGCTCCTTGTTGTGAATCATATCAAGGTATGACCAGTCCATGTGCTCAAGCTGGCTCTCAAGCTTAGCCGGAGCTTTCTCTGTTAAGAATTTCTTTAAGTATTTCTGGTTTGTTGCCGTGATTTTTTCTTTGATTTCTGTTTTCATAAATTCTCCCTTGTTCTTGTAATTTAGTTGTTATTTAATCATTGATTTTCCATTAACTATTCATTAAGTTATAGGTTATTACAATTATTAATCATATTAAATTATGTGGGACCAATCTATTGATTGCCCCGGATATATTGTTCATATAAATATTGTTTTATAAAACTTATTGCTTATAACAGCTAAATAAATACCATCAGGTAATTACTCATCTGAATCATCTGATGATGATTTCGTTCCAGAATTATTTTCAGACTCCGACTGACTGTTCTTTAATGAATCCTGCTTATCCTTATTCTTTTTCTTTGCCCCTTCTGTTCCATCAGAACCAACAGTATCATTGTACTGTGAGAGATCAAATGCAGAAGTCTTTGACGTAACACCTGTTTTTTTAGCAATCTTGTCACTGACACTTTGAACTGTCTCAGTTGGCTGATAATCAGTCTCATTAAACAGAAACTGATGAAGTTTGGAAACATTCTGTGCTAAATCAATTGGAATAACTGTATCCCCAGTAGATGAAAGATTCATTGTAGTCAGCTCAAATGGGAAGCCTGTTGTCTCCTTCATCTGAAACTTTGTAACATAAGAAGCATACTGTAATATCTCGGTAGCTGTAAAGTTTGTACTTATCTGACTCATGATATCTTTACACATCTCTGTGAGCGAGCCTAAATCTGACTGCTTAGCCTTGTCAAGCATAGCCTGAAGCACAATTCTCTGACGGGATGCCCTTAAGAAATCATCACCAGAGGTGCTTCTGATACGTGCATAGCATGTAGCCTGAGTTCCATCAAGATGCTGCATACCATCCCCCTCAAGATAAGGAGTATTATATCCTGTAGTATAATCAACCTCAGGAATCAGATAATTGATTTCCTTCATCTCCGCCTTAGTAATCTCAAGATCAAGACCTCCGATATCATCTATAGCATCTACGAGAGCCTTCCAGTCAACACAAACATACTTCGTAATATTCAAATCCAAATTTGAATTAAGCATAGCTACTGCTCTCTTTGCCCCACCATTAGCATATGCTGCATTTGCCTTTGCAAACTTTCCATTGCCTATAGGCAGATACGTATCTCTGTAGACAGAAACAAGCTGAACCTCCTTAGTATCATAATTCAGACTAGCGATCATGATACAATCGGAATGCCCCTCATTGTATGAACCATTACTTCTGTTGTCCAGACCAAACAACGCTACATTGAGATATCCATGCATATTGGCAAGAGCATCATCATCAATATCCTCATTGATTCCGGCCTCACTAGCTGTCAGCGCATCCTCATATTTAACCTGTCCGAGTGTCTTATTATAAGCCCAAACCACTAACAGAACAATTAACAGCAACAGGATTTCAAATACAAAAAGTATAATCTTCTTACGTCCACTTCTTCTCTTTTTTCTTCTTCTCTTCTTTGCCATGTTATTTTTCCTTTTTCCTATGAATGTAAAGCCACGCATCTGCGTAGTCCTGACGCTCCTTCTCTGACATATTGGTATACTTTCCAAACTCCAGATTCGTCAGACGCATCTGCGGCCTGCCGCACTTGAAGCATTCAACCTCTTTCCTTCTTGAAACCATCCGTATCCAGCCACAATCCGGGCAAATGTATATTTTCATCATAGTCTTTATTCAAACTGTCCGAGAACCTCAGCTGACAAAGCATCAAGCTTAGCCTGTGAATCTTCAAGAGACACTCCTTTAACTCCGAAATAGAATTTAATCTTAGGCTCTGTACCAGAAGGTCGTACACAGCACCAAGCGTTATCGTTAAGTTCGTAGTAAAGTACATTAGAAGAAGGAAGACCAGTCGGCTCAACCTTTCCTGTTGTCATATCTTTTCTTGTGTCATTCTTGTAATCACGGATAGCAAGCACCTGATATTCACCAAACTTCTTTGGCTCAGCGCCACGTGCCTTTGTCATAATCTCATTTATCTGTGCGGCACCATCAATGCCCTTTAAGGTCATTGTGGAAATACCCTCTCTGTAGTAGCCATACTTCTCGTACATGTCAATCATGCCATCCCAGAGAGTCTTGCCCTGTGACTTGTAGAAAGCAGCTACCTCACACAGCATACAAACTGCTGCAGGAGCATCCTTGTCCCTTGCATATGTACCCGGCAGACATCCGTAGCTCTCCTCCATACCGAATACATAGTTGTTGCAGCCGGTCTTTTCAAATTTGAGCATCTGCTCTCCTATATACTTGAAACCTGTTAGAACCTCGATATGCTTTACACCATATGCTGCCGCAATTGCCTTACCCATATCGGTTGAAACAATTGACTCAACAAATGCAGGATTCTCAGGCAGAGTACCATTGGCACTCTTCTGGCTTAAAATGTACTCACCGATAAGCATAGCTGACATATTTCCTGTAAATGTCACATACTCACCTGTCTTTGTATCCTTGCAGTATACACCGAGTCTGTCGGCATCAGGGTCAGTTGCTAAAACGATATCAGCATCCTTTTCCTTTGCCAGCTCAAGTGCAAGCTTCCATGCATCAGGATTCTCAGGATTCGGATAAGGACATGTAGGAAAATTGCCGTCAGGCACTGCCTGGCTTGGCTCAATGTATACATTCTCAAAGCCCATATCCTTAAGCACTCTCTGTACAGGGCGAAGACCTGTGCCGTGGAGTGGTGTGTAAACAATCTTGATATCCTTTGCCATAGCCTTGATAATCTCCGGATGGATAGAAAGCTTGCGGAGCTCTCCGAAATATCCCTCCTCAACCTCATCAGAGATGACATTGTAAAGACCTGCCTCAATAGCAGCAGCCTTGTCCATGGTCTTTACCTGGTCAAACGATGTAACCTTTGCCACCTCGGCCATGATGCTTGTATCATGAGGTGGAGTAACCTGTGCACCATCCTCAGTATACCTTGTATCCATTGTACTCACGAGGATTGTGGCTTGCTGTGATAACAACACCAGCTATTGTACCGAGTGTCCTTACTGCGTATGACAGCTCCGGAACAGGTGCGAGCTGTGGGAATACATATGTCTTGATTCCGTTAGCTGCAAGGCAGAGTGCTGTGGCATCTGTGAACTCATCATGCATATTACGTGAGTCATGTGCGATTGCAACACCTCTCTTTACTGCGTCCTCTCCCTGTGAAAGTATGTAATTCGCCAGTCCCTGTGTAGCCTGACGGACTGTGTATATATTCATCCTGTTGGTGCCGGCTCCTATTACACCACGAAGACCTGCTGTACCAAACTCAAGTGTACGATAGAATCTGTCCTCTATCTCCTTATCATCACCTGCGATAGCCTTAAGCTCTGCCTTTGTAGCCTCATCAAAATATGGGTCTGTACACCATTTCTCGTACTCCGCTCTAAATTCCATTTATATTAACCTCCTGTGTCAGCTAGTAATAAGCCTATTAATGTTAACTATACCGATTTTACCACATTAACGTGCATTTGAAAAGTTTTAGTTCCTTAATATTTTTTTAAACACCAGGCTCCTCATCCAAAGTGGCATCATACAGACAACAAGCTGTGCCGCAACCGTAACAAAATAATCGGCCGCACTTATGGTCCCTGTCTTTAAAATACGCTTTCTTCCTGCCTTGTATTTAAGGAAATAATCAAAGCCGCCACGCCTCTTTAGCATATCATCACCGGTTCTGGCATACACAAGAGTCTCACCTATATTTGCCATACGACAGTGATTTCTGATCATATTCGCCCAAAGAAGAGAATCCTCCATAAGCAGACAGTCCGGATAATTGCCCGCAGCAAGCACCGCAGACCTTTTGTACATCACAGTCATGTGATTGAACGCATCGCGCTTTCTCTGATACTGCTTTATCACATAATTTCCGAGAGGCACAGTCCTCTCTGATAAAATATTGTGCACATCATCGGAAAACTCGCTGATGTAGCCGCCTATAATATCAAGCCCCGGATTTTCCGAAAAAGCATTCAGCTGTCTCTCAAACCGGTCAGGCACACATATATCATCCGTATCCATTCTGGCCACAAGCTCATTAGAGCAATGCTTTATGCCTTCAGCAAGTGCAAGACCGAGCCCGCTGTTTTTTTCAAGCTTTACCGTAACAAAATTTATCTTAGAAGGCCTGCCCTCATACTCACTGATTGCCTCATAAAGCTCATCTGTCAGCCGGCCATCCTCCACCAGCACTATCTCGTCCGGTAAAACAGTCTGTGAATATATGCTTTCCATACACTCCCTGAAATACTCAGGCTTTTCCTTGTAATAAATTGACAGTAATACTGAAAATTTGACTTTATTCATAAGTATCATCCTCCCAGACAAGCAGACTAATGTATCACCGCAAGCACAGTCTCTATACACAGTCTGATATCATTTATCAGTGAAAATCTCTTAAGATACTTAAGATTGTACCTCATCTTGCCCGGCAGCACCTTGTGGATATATGTGTAATCCACATCATCTGCAGCTCCAGAAGCCTGTCCTCATCCTTGTACCTGATGCTTGCCTCACTGGTGATTCCGGCAGGCATCAAAAGTGTCGCCATCATCGCAGGTGTATATGCCATGACATACTTCTCCACCTCAGGTCTTGTGCCTACAAAGCTCATATCACCACAGAGCACATTTATAAGCTGCGGAATCTCATCAAGCCTGTATTTTCTGATGACCGCGCCGACTCTTGTGATTCTTGAATCCCCACCGACAGTCACCAGTGAGCCCTTTTTGTCAGCGTCATTCACCATGGTTCTGAACTTAAATATGCGAAACTTCCTGCCATACTGTGTGATGCGCTCCTGTCTGAAAAAACAGGTCCTCTGCTATCCACCTTTATCCAGACAGCAAGGACCAGTATAACAGGCGAAAGCAGCACAAGAAGAACAGCGGACATAATCACATCAAAAATGCGTTTGAATACCATGCTCGTCCTCTTTCTGCTCAGATGCCTGTAATATTTAAGTGTAAAATCATTTTTCATGAATGTAGGAATCTCTCCCCATGTTCTCCATCTACTCATGTAAAATCTCCAATAAATTATTAATTATATACTCCACATCCTCATCGCTAAGCTTTGTGTTGAGAGGAAGTGTAATCTCATTCTCATACTGATGATAAGCGTTTGGAAAATCGGCTATATCAAAGCCATATTCTTATATGCTGTCATCATAGGAAGCGGCTTGTAATGCACATTTGTGGCGATACCTCGCTCCGCCATCTGCACTATAAACGCATTGCGCCTGTCCACGCCGATGCCTGGTATGCGAAGCAGATACAGATGTCCGCTCGATGTATGCTTGTCTGTAAAATGAGGCACAGTCAAGAGACCAAGCGGCTTAAATGCCTCGTCATAGCGCTCTATAATATCACGGCGCCTCTTGAGAAGCCCCTCATATCTGTCAAGCTGTACCAGACCAATAGCAGCCTGGATATCAGTCATATTGCACTTATACGAAGGAGCCACAATATCATACTCCCAGTTGCCCAGACCATTCTTGTGCAAAGCATCCTTTGTCTGTCCGTGGAGTGAAAGCAGCATAAACTGCTTGTAGATATACTCGTCATCAAAGCCCTCTATAGGTCTCCAGGTGAGTGCTCCTCCCTCTGCTGTGGTCAGATTCTTGACCGCATGGAATGAAAAGCTTGTAAAATCAGCTACATTGCCACACATAATCCGCTCACCTGTTCTCATGTAAGAAGCACCAAAAGCATGAGCTGAGTCAGCTGCCACAATCACACGTCCGATTGCCCTCTGCACATCATTTGACGGATGAAAAAGAGCCTTCTTTCTCTCCACAATATCAAAAATCCTGTCATAGTCGCAAGGCACACCTGCAATATCAACCGGCACGATAACCTTTGTCTTTTCTGTAATAGCAGCTTCCAGGGCATCGTAATCCATCTCAAATGAATCAGGTGCTACGTCTATAAACTTAAGCGCTGCCCCTACATGCACAGCAGGGCTTGCAGATGCAGTATATGTGTATGCGCTTGTGATGACCTCATCACCTGCACCTATCCCTAAGAATCTGAGTATCGACTCAAGACACGCAGTAGCAGAGCCAAGAGCTACAGCCTTATCCGTGCCGCATAGCTTAGCAATCCTCTTCTCAAACTCCTTGGTTCTTGGACCTGTTGTAATCCAACCGCTTCGCAGTGCATCAGCAACAGCTGACACCTCTGCATCTGTTATATCAGGTGGTGAAAATGAAATCTGTCTCTTTTCCATAGTTATGTTCCTCGCTTCCGGCATAAAATATGCCAAACATCCGGCTTTTACAGTCTATATTATGAGCTTCAAAAGATATTTAGTTCTCCAGGTCAGGATGATATGTCTTGACCACAGAGGCCACTATCTGCTTTATATCCTTTGCTTCTGAGGTGCATGCCTTCTCGAGCATCTCAAGCTGCTTCTCAAAGAGCTCGTCATCCATCTCAATAGGCTCACCCACATGAATCAGCTTGTTCGGAGTCTCCTTGAGGCCCTCCTCACTCATCAGCATCTCCTCGTAGAGCTTCTCGCCCGGACGCAAGCCTGTGTAGACAATCTGAATATCCACATCAGGCTCCAGTCCTGACAGCCTGATAAGGTTCCTTGCCATATCATCAATCTTGACCGGCTCACCCATGTCGAGCACAAAAATCTCGCCTCCGTGAGCATAGAGTCCTGCCTGCAGCACAAGCGCCACAGCCTCCGGAATTGTCATAAAATACCTGATAATACGCTTGTCCGTCACAGTAACAGGACCGCCATCCTCTATCTGCTTCTTAAACAGCGGTATAACACTACCATTACTGCCAAGCACGTTTCCAAAACGCACAGCAACAAAATCAGTCTCCGTCTGCCTGTTCATCATCTGTATAACCATCTCACACAGACGCTTTGACGCACCCATGATATTGGTCGGATTGACCGCCTTATCCGTAGATATAAGCACGAACTTCTTCACATGGTACTCAGCTGCAATCCTTGAGAGCTTTAACGTGCCAAGCACATTGTTTTTTATTGCCTCATTCGGGCTTTCCTCCATCAGCGGTACATGCTTATGTGCAGCCGCATGATAAATAATCTCAGGGTGATATGTCTGGAATACATAGTGCAGCCTGTTAGTATTGCGCACCGAGCCAATCAGCGTCTCCACCCTTACATAAGGATATTTGCGCTTCAGCTCCTGCTGTATATCGTATGCATTATTCTCGTAAATATCAAAAATGATAAGAAGCTTCGGATCCTCCCTGGCTATCTGACGGCAAAGCTCACTACCGATTGAGCCACCGCCACCTGTAACCATTACCACCTTGCCCTGTAAAAATGAATGAATACCGTCATTATCCACAACAACCGGATCTCTTCCAAGCAAATCCTCAATGCTTACCGGACGCAGATTGGAAACCGACACTCTTCCGTCCACCATCTGATAGATTCCCGGAACCACAGACACATCACAGCCTGTGTCCTTACAAATATTGAGTATATCCTTCCTGTCCTTACCGGATGTAGAAGGTACAGCATACACAATTTTCGTGATATTATACTTCTCAACCATCTCCGGAATGTCATTTCGGTTGCCGACAATAGGCACGCCGTCTATAAAGCGCCCCAGCTTCGCCGGATTGTCATCTATGATGCAACAGGCCTTTGTGTGCAGATGTGAGCTCATGATAAGCTCCCTGATAAGCATCCTGCCCGCATTTCCGGCTCCTATAATCATGACCTTCTCATCACCGTTTGCAGAGCCTCTCTGCTCAAGCATCTTCTGACCTGTCCTGAAAAATCTGTACGCAAAACGACACGCTGTGCACAGTGCAAAGCTGAGCATCAGTCCGATAATCCAGAAGGCATACGGCATCTTAATCTCATACACCTCATGAATAGTAACGCTCACAACCGCAAGCACCAGAAAGGCACCAATAATATGCATAAATTCATTGATGCTCGCAAAACGCCATATACTGTGGTAAAGTCTGAAAATATAAAACACCACAAGTGAAATCACCATAAACAATGGCACAATGTGCAGATAACCCTCCAAAAATGAGAGCGGTATATGTGAATATGAAAACTCAAACCTGATCATCAAAGCGAAAAAGAATGAGATTGCAATAATACACATATCAACAAAAGCAAGAACCAATGCCCTGAAAACCCATTGCTTGTCATTGCCCATGTATGCGTCCGGCTTCTCCGGACCATCGTATTTTGTTTTGTCTTTTCGATTATTTGTATCTTTTTTCATGTCAAGTCTATTACTCATATAGGATTTTCTCCTTCTGTCCCACACTGCAAAAAGCAGCTTCTATATCCATATGTAAATCAACTTCTCATAAACTGCGTTTAAATTTACGTTTTATTATACCATATACACACTATTATAGTTCTTATTATTTTATTAAATATACCACATTTAGCGATTTTTGAAAACAAACAGCTTGCTTATCACATAGTTGAGCACCACCACAACCACCTGCGCTGCCAGCTTCACCCACATGCTAGGATAGTCCAGAAGCGTGATAAAAATAAAGATAATAGTCTCTTCAATAACAAGCGTGATGAATCTGCCACTGAAAAAAGCAAACATCTGTACTAAAAAATGCCGTCTTGGTGGGCGTTGCAGCTTAAAACACCCACTTTCTTGTTGGTAACATATGAAAAAAGAACAGCAAACACCCATGCCAGTGCGTTCGCAATCAGCTCATTGATACCAAAGAATACATTAAAAATGGCATATGAGCTATGCTGATCACAAAGGTCATATTGCCAAAAAACGTGTATAAAACAAGCTCCTTAAACTCCTCTTTCCTGTTTCGTATTATAATATTATCCATTTCTCCACCTATGTGACAGGCTTTAGCCCCTGTCGTAATTTATACGTGTAAGTTGATAGTAATGTTAATTTGCGATTTTTATATAATAACTGCATAGCCAAAATAAGTCAATATGTGATATGATATCTGCATGAAAAAGAAAACACAAAAAAACAAGAGTATAAAACTAAACTACATATATAATGTGAGCTACCAGATACTCACACTGATTACACCGCTTATCACAGCGCCGTACCTCTCGAGGGTGCTTAAGGCAGACGGAATAGGTGCATACAGCTATACCTACTCACTGGTATCATACTTATCATGTTTGCCGCACTGGGCACTGTAAACTACGGAAACAGGGAAATATCATACCTGCAGGAGGACAGAGCGAAACGCACAAAAACCTTCTGGGAGATAGAGCTTCTATCCGTCATCAGTGTGATTGTGTGTCTTTGCGCATATATGGTATTCACACTTGCATTTGGGCACTCACCACTCAAAAAGCACCTGCTATTGATTGAAGCCGTGTACCTGATATCAGTTGCTTCTGATATCTCCTGGCTGTTTCAGGGACTTGAGGAATTTGGCAAAATAGTCGGTCGAAACGTGATTTTTAAAATCATAAACATTGCTTTTATCTTCATCGCCGTGCGCTCAGAGAGTGATTTGCTCATATATGTGGCAGGAGTATGTCTATTAGAGCTTTTTGCCAATATATCCATCTGGTTTTACCTGCCTCAATATGTTGACAGACCAAAGCTTAAGGAGCTTAAACCGTTCTCTCATCTAAGGGCTACTCTCACACTATTTGTACCAACTATAGCGACAACCATATACACAGCGCTTGACAAAACCATGCTCAACAACATAACCGGCAGCATGACAGAAAACGGCTACTATGAGCAGGCCAACAAGATATCCAAAATGGTGCTCATGCTCGTAACCTCACTCGGTACTGTGATGCTTCCAAGAATAGGAAGAGCCTTCAGTGAAAATAAAAAAGACGAAGTAAAAGCCCTCCTTTATAAGAGCTTTCAATTCGTCTGGTTTATAGGTCTTGCCCTGTGCTTTGGCTGATAGGCATCGCGCGCAATTTCTCGCCATGGTTTTTCGGGCCTGGATATGAAAAGGTGCCATACCTCATCATGATAATGGCTACACTGTTGCCGATTATAGGTTTAAGCAATGTAATCGGTATACAGTATCTGGTAACTACCAAGCGTGAAGGTCTGCTGACACGCTCAGTATGTATCGGAGCCGTAGCCAATTTTGTCATGAATATGATTCTCATACCTCAGCTCTATTCATACGGTGCAGCCATAGCATCTGTCATCTCGGAGGTAATAATAACTGCCGTGCAGCTTTACTTCATACGAAATGAGCTAAGTATACCAAAAATATTTTCTTTATCGTGGAAATATCTTGTATCAGCAGTCTGTATGCTTATCGTACTGCTGCTCATGGATGCAAAGCTGTCAGTCAGCTTCATGCACACAATGATTATGATTGTGACCGGATTTATAATCTATATGGTGCTGCTTTTACTGATGCGTGACGAGATGGTATGTGAAGGCATAAGGCTCATCAAAGCCAGAATCAAATACCACTAAATAATACCATTCTGCAACGCTTAATTCCCCGGCAGCTTCACTTATTTGGCTGCCTCATACTCTCCAACCACCTGTGCCTCTCTTCTGTCAGTATATTCTCCTGCCATTTTCAGAGCTTTTTTAGTCCTCTTCACGGACTTTTCCCATCTTGAAAGCTCTGAACCTGTCGTATCAGACTTTATCCCATATTGGTTTACTACCAGATTGCCAATATATGACGAAAGCTTTTGGGCTCCATATGCATTCAGATGCTCAAAATCTGCGAAATCATGTGAATCATCTATCCCTGCAATGCTCTCATAATCAGTACTCAGATCAAGAAAATCGTATCCATACTCCCTCGTTATACTTTCAATCTGCTCAAGCCCTGACTTATCAGCAGCCTGTGTCTCATGAGGTGGCTGCAGCAACAGCACATGCTTTATGCCAAGCTTATTGCAGTACGAAAGCAGCTCCTTAAGATATGCTCTGCATTCATCAGTCAGCACATAGGCTTCTTTAGTAGGCTGTCCGATATTTGCCAGATTGTCACGGTCTCCGGTGATGCCTGTTTTTGAATAAAAGCCTTCAGATAGCCTCCACCACTGAGCCTCATATAGGCACGAGTGACAAATGAGGTATACACTGCCTCAGGGGCCTTTCAGTTGCCATGATACTTCTCCAATGGAAAATAAAGGGTATCCGATATATTATCCTTCACCTTTTCATCATCATTATTGATATTTTTGGGAATAGTCTTTACCGTGTCAAGCTTGTTCTGTGACATAGGCATATTATCAATCCACTTTCTCAGATAAACCTCATCAGTCAGATTACTATTGCAATAACTAAATGCAGAAGCATTGATTAAAAGAAGCTTCGGCTTCTGTCTCTTCACAATCTCCGTGACGATGGACTTGTACATATTGCATGGCACAGCTCCTATTGAAAGATTGCACGACTTAAGGCCATACTCCTCCCACGCCAACGCCGGTGCATAGCCCGTGTATACCTCACTTGGTCCAATCATGACCATATCAAGACTGTTCTTTGGTTCTGAGTAAAAGCCATATATATTTTCGATATCGCTGCTGTCAATGGCAATAAATGCCTTTGATACTATTTGCATGAGCAAAAGGAGGACTATTGCAAATGCAGGAATTTTAATAAATTTCATGGTGTTTCCTTTTCTATTGAAACGCTTTATTTTGATATTTTTTCAGTAAACACTATATAGTATATCGGATTAGTATTAAAAAACAACACCCTGATTCCTATTTGCCATTTTCTGATATAAAGCTGTTTGCATGGGTAGAATATAAAATCGATAAGCCTGATTTTCTTTATGATACACTCATACAATATCCAGCATATAGCAGTGCTTCCTGCAAATCCACATATACACTGCAGCGCCATATTGGTTATACCAGCCCTGTTCAATATAATCCTGATTCCACCTACAAATATCACATTCATCGCATAAAACGGCATGCTGTCACGGCCGATAGTCTGTAACCATTTAGGGAAATCACAATACCCTGATAAAAAATAGCTTACTGCAAATATAAATACTGTCACTATACAGGCGGTAAGCCGCTCAAACAGACTGCTGAAAAGGGGATTGCTGCTCATGTCATCCTGTAATACTATGCCGGACGCCTCCACAAGCACACTCATAACGCAAGGCTCAGCACAGCATATCTATTATCCAGTTTATCAAGCCACTTCTTAATCAGGCATCCCAGATAAAAGTACATCTGAAAGCCGGCTATGTAGTTAAAGCCCTCATAGTGAAGGCTGACCATAGCATGTCTAAAGCAATTATTAAAAACAGCACAAATAAAAGCTCCATTTTATAATTAAAATGTGGCAGAAGCCTCGCAAACACATAATCAGCCATATACGCCACACAATATACGAGAAATAGTGCGTATAAATACCATAAAAACTCTATCGGCTTCCACGGTATGCTTATCAGGCTGCTAACGGCAACCGGCTCCCTTATCAAATTTGAAAGGGCAAATTTAATAATCCAGTAAATAACTGAAATCATCACGTAAGGCAGCAGGATATTAAATGCTTTATGACCTATCCGGCTAAAAATGCCTTGTGAAGCATTCCCTACATATTCACTGTATAAGAAGCCTGAAACTGCGATAAAGCAAGGCATGTGAAAGCTGTATATTACATTTGCAATACCATTCATTGTATCATCAAATGAATACATGTCTGTCAGGCCCAATGTAGTGTGACCTAAAATCACAAATAAAATAAGGATGCCTTTATGAAATCAATTGTTTTATCTCGGGTGGTGTTGGTTTGCATGTTATGCCCTCAAATTTATAAAAATAAATATAATTCATCATTTTTATTTTGTCTAATAGAAATTTTAATAAATGTTCCCTTTAATAAACAACTACATGTGTTCCACTCGGAATGTTATCATATATCCATTTAGCGTTCCCTATTTCAAGCCTTACACATCCATGAGACAGCGGAATTCCGACTCTGCCATCCTGAAGTGTACCATTTTTGTTATACAACACACTATGGAACAGATAATTTCCCTTAAACTGTGTATAATAATAACATCTTGAATTGCCGGAATCAAAATAGTATCCCTTACCGCCAACATTAAATTCGCCTCCAACAGTCGGAGTTGCTGCTTTTCCAGGTGCACACGGCCATGCATATTGCTGAGTCCAATTACCTCTGCTTCCGTAATAAATGCCTACAACACAAGCTTTTCTGTCCACCATTATTAAATATTTTGTTGAACTTGAATATCCCTGTGCATGCGAATTCATGCTTGAAAAATCAACCCAATCTCCACTTGCATTAAAATAATACCATGTGCCATTAATAGATTGCCAGCCGGTCTGCATAACCCCATTTCCATTCATATAATACCAAAAATTAGATATATACTGCCAGCCTGTTGTCATCGCTCCATTTCCATTCATGAGATACCAGTTGCCATTTATATACTGCCAACCCGTTGTCATCACTCCACTTGAAGCTATATAATACCACTGACCACCTATATACTGCCAGCCTGTAACCATAATTCCACTTGGAGCTATATAATACCACTGACCACCTATATACTGCCAGCCCGTTGTCATAATACCATTGACATCCATATAATACCACTGACCATTTATGTACTGCCAGCCTGTTGTCATAGCCCCATTAGCATCCATGTAATACCAGTAGCCATTTATATATTGCCAGCCATGGTCATAGCCCC
>ENA-OUNI01000722-OUNI01000722.1-human-gut-metagenome-genome-assembly--contig:-NODE-722-length-14910-cov-2.164040_pt1 | contig 14910 bp, 15 predicted proteins | sample MGYA00242499_ERZ504580 | MGnify/ENA primary metagenome ERZ504580 (study PRJEB26092, sample SAMD00036315) | human gut metagenome | host: Homo sapiens | study: EMG produced TPA metagenomics assembly of... | reverse complement strand
CGTTCGCGGCGAAATACGGTTTTCCGGTGTCGTACGGATCGTATGAGGAGCTTGTCGCCGATCCGAACGTGAATCTTGTGTATATCGCCACTCCGCATAACTTCCATGCCGAGCAGGCGATTTTGTGCATGCGCGCCGGCAAGGGCGTGCTGGTGGAGAAGGCGTTCGGCGCGAACACGCAGCAGGCGCGTAAGATATTGGACGTTTCGGATGAGACCGGCATGCTGTGCACGGAGGCGATTTGGACGCGGTATATGCCGTCGCGTGGCATGATCGACGATATCATCGCGTCCGGCGTGATCGGCGAGGTGCAGGCGATCGACGCGAATCTGTGCTATCCGACCACCGCGAAGGCGCGTATCACCGATCCGGCGTTGGCGGGCGGCGCGCTGCTGGATGTCGGCGTGTATCCAATCAATTCATCGACATGATCATGCATAATGCGCCGATCGCACGTGTTGAATCGTCGATGCAACCGTATGAAACCGGCGTGGACGCGCACAATTCGATGACGTTCTATTACCAGAATGGTGTGATGGCCACCGCGCAAAGCTCGATTCTGTGCCATTCGGACCGTATGGGCGCGGTGTGGGGCACGGAGGGGTATCTCACGTGCCAGAACATCAACAATGTCGAGGCGATTGACGTGTTCGACGGCTCGCATGCCGTCACCGCGCATTATGACGTTCCCGAACAGTTGACCGGCTACGAGTATGAGGTGGCATCGGCCGCACAGGCCATGCTGGACGGGCGTACCGAATGCGATGAGATGCCGCATTCCGACACGTTGCGCATCATGGAATGCATGGATTCGCTGCGTGCGGATTGGGGTCTTAAGTACCCGTTCGAAGCGTAGCGATGCGATCGATGACGTGGGCGTGACGCGCTCCGCCCACGTTATAATTGCCCCTTGCGGCGGTTTGGAAACGCATGGAAGGAGCGTCATGGGATTGCTGAGGATGCTGAAGTACGTGCTGGGCACGGAAGATGAGACGCAGCAGCCCCGGCAAACGCAATCCTCTGCCAAGAATGCCAACAACGCCAAGCCTGCGCGGACCGGACAGACCAAGCAGACGGGACAGGTTGCGCGACGAGTCACGCAACCGCAACTGCAACCGCATGCCACGCCGCAACGTCAATCGCAACGCCGTCAATCGCAGCAACACCAATCGCAACGGCCTGCAAAGCTCACCCCGCAACCGCTGTTGCAGCCGACCGCATCGACAAAGCGCGTGACATCATCGGCAATATCGAAAAGCACGAATTGAGCGACGAGCAGATCAGCGCGATCGCCGGCGCAGGTCACAACACCCTCGTACTTGCGGGCGCGGGAACCGGCAAAACCACTACCATCGTCGGATATATCGCATGGCTGCTTGCCACAAAACGCGCCACCCCCGAAGAGATTCTCGTATTGTCGTTCACCAAGGCGTCCGCGGACGAAATGTCGCAACGCATCATGGCAAGCACCGGCAAAACGATCCGCGCATGCACGTTCCACAGTCTCGGCCTGGAAATCTGCCGTGCGGCCACCATCGCCAACCGTCCCATCATCGACGGCCATGCGTCGAACGCCGTGGTACGAGACACGTTTGACCGGCTGCTCGCACAGAACATCCCCTACCGTCTGCTCGCATTCAAGCTCATGTCGAAGGAGCTGTTCGGCAAGTATGGCGCCGCCGCGAAACGTGAGGATTTCCAACTGCCGACGATGATTACGCTTTCAACCAGTACAGGCAAAGCCTTGTCGAGAACGCGCAGACCATCATCCAGCACATGCGGCAGAACAATATCGGCATCGACGGCATGCGCGAGCTCAATGAGAGGCGCGGCGGCAAACATATCGGCCGTAATCGTGAGATGCTGCAGCTCGTCGAGCCGCTGTACAACGCGTATGTCGGCAATTTCCGCGCGACCCAGGGCATCGATTTTCCCGGCATGATCACCGACGCCATTCGCTGCGTAAGGCGCGGCGCATACCGCCACCCGTACAAATACGTGCTCATCGACGAATACCAAGACATGTCGCGGCCACGTTACGAGCTGATCCGCGCATTGCGAGAGCAGAGCGATTTCACGCTGTTCTGCGTGGGCGACGACTGGCAGTCGATCTACCGTTTCGCCGGCAGCGACATTCACCTGATTCTCGATTTCGCCGATATTTGGCGCGATTGGGGGCCGACACGCATGTTCCAGATCACGACGACGCGACGGTTCCGGCAGAGCCTCATCGATGCGAGCGGCGCGTTCGTCATGCAGGACAAAAGCCTGTACGCCAAGCAATTGCGCAATCCGAGCGACAAGAAGGATTATTCGCTGAAGGCGCTTGGCGGCGCAACGCAGGAGGAGCGGTTCGATGCGATCGTCGAGCAGTTGCGCAAACTGCCGAAAGCCGCGTCGGTGCTGATGCTGGGACGCTACCGAAGCGACCTGAACCTGCTGTCGCGCAACGACCGCGACGGGCTGTTCCAAATCGACGAGCATACCGGCGGCATCGTTTTCCGGAACCGGACATGGACATCAAATTCATGACCGCGCACGCTTCCAAGGGTCTGCAACGCGATTTCGTTTTTCTGCTGTGCTGTTCCGGCGGTTTGAAGGGTTTCCCAAGCGCGATTCCGGAAGAGCCGCTGCTCGGCCTGCTGCTGCCGGAAGTGGAACGCATGCCGCACGCGGAGGAACGCCGGCTGTTTTACGTGGCGATGACGCGTTGCAAAAAGAAGCTGTTTTTCGTGGTGGACCAGTCGCGTCCGTCGCGTTTCATGTACGAATTGCACGACAGGATCTGTCCGAACATCTTCCGTGGCGTGAAGCTGCCGCCGCAATGCCCGAATTGCGGTGAGGCATTGCGATTGCGGCACACCGGCTCCGACCCGTCCCGCGCGTTTTACGGGTGCACCGGTTTCCCCAACTGCCGATACACCAGGCCATGCAAGTGACACCATTGGGACTGATTTCCATCGCGTAAGTTGCTCCCCATTCGGGCCTGGCGCAATCTCCCCCGTTGTATCCTGGACCTGTTCATTAGTCAGGAGAAAGCAATGACGGCAACCGACCAGAATCCGCAACAGTCAGCGCAACCGACACCGCGCAAAACCATTAACGTCGTCGGCGCGGCTATCGTCAAAGACGGCAAGGTGCTGTGCGCGCAACGCGGAGAAGGCCGATCACTGGCTGGTTTCTGGGAGTTTCCGGGCGGCAAGATCGAACCGCATGAAACGGCGCGTCAGGCATTGCATCGCGAAATCGAAGAAGAGTTGCTGTGCGAGGTCGAAGTTGCCAACGAAGTGTGCACGTCTTCTTACGATTACGATTTCGGCACCGTCGTGCTCACGTCGTTCGTGTGCCATTTGATAAGCGGCGCACCCCATCTGACCGAGCATCATGAGATTCGTTGGGTGACGCCCGCCGAAATGCCCACTTTGGACTGGGCGCCCGCCGACCGAGAAGCGGTGCGATTGATCTCCGTCATGGATTTTCCAGCTTTTTCGACGGACGAGCACGGAAGCGACGACTGACGATGCGCAATATGGACGACCATGACCATTCCTCCCTTGTTGAGGCGCTGCTATCCGGTTTCGTCAACAAAAAGGACAATGTCGACGCACAGTACGAGCCGACGTTGATCGCCAACCATGACGGTCGGACCATGGAATACGCCATCAAGGACGAACTGCAACGCAGTCAGGATTTCGACATGTCCATCGCGTTCGTCAGCCAGGGCGCGTTGCAGGTGCTTAAGCAGTATTTCCTTGATTTCGCCGACAACAATGACCATCAGGCCGGTCGAATCATCACGTCGACGTTCAATTATTTCAACTCTCCCAAAGCATTCAGGGAACTGCTGAAACTTCAGCGGGAAACCGGCATTCAAGTGCAAGTTTGGCAGCCGGAGCGGTCCAGCCGAAACGATGACGATGCCACAGCTGCCTACCCTTATCATCCCAAAGGCTATGTTTTCCATCATACGCAAGGCGACGAGCCGCTGTATTCCACGTATGTTGGCAGTTCGAATCTCACCATCAACGCGCTGAATTCCAATCGCGAGTGGAATCTCAAAGTCGCCACTACCGATACCAGCGGTCTTGCCGAACAGCTTAGCGAGGAAATCGAATCGCAAATCAGCGAATCGAAGCCGCTCACCGACGCTTGGCTGAAACTGTACGAGGAAGACTTCAAAAAGTACGCGCCGCAACGGCCGAATCGCAAGCCGATCGAAAAAACAAGCCAATCGCAAACCATTCAGCCGAACGCCATGCAGGTGGAAGCGCTGATGAATCTCGCACAGCTACGCAAGCAGGGCGAAAGCCGTGCGATCATCGTTTCCGCTACCGGCACCGGCAAAACGTATCTGTCAGCGTTCGACGTGCGGCAGGTCAAACCGAATCGCATGCTGTACATCGCGCAACAGGAGCAGATCCTCAAGAAAGCTGAAGAATCGTTCCAAAAAGTGCTTGGATGCCCGAAAAGCGAACTCGGCCTGTTTTCGGGTGGCAGCAAGGAATCGGATCGCAAATACGTGTTCGCCACCGTGCAGACGATGTCGCGTCCGGAAACGCTTGCACAATTCGACGCAGACGAGTTCGATTACATTCTCGTCGACGAAGTGCATCATGCGGCCGCCGAATCGTATAAACGCGTCATCGACCATTTCCAGCCGAATTTCATGCTCGGCATGACCGCAACGCCGGAACGTACGGACGGTGCGAACATCTTCGAATTATTCGGCAACAACGTGGCCTACGAAATCCGCCTGCAGAAGGCGCTTGAAGAGGACATGCTCTGCCCGTTCCACTATTACGGGGTGCACGAATACATTCAGGACGCGCCCGACGAGAAGATCGACGGCAAAGACGTCAAGGTCGAGTCAATGACCGACCAGGAACGTAACGAGCTAAGCCGTTGGCTTGAAGAACTCGCCGACCCGAACCGCGTGCGCTACATCATCGACAAGATACAGATCTACAGCGAGGCCGGAACACCCGTGCAAGGTCTGGTGTTCTGCAGCCGACGCGAGGAAGCGAAACGACTGTCCGACCTGTTCAACCAGCAGATGAACCAGCAGGCGGAACGGCCATACCGCACGAAAGCCATCACCGGCGAAAATTCGCAGATGGAACGCGACACTGCCGTGGCACAGTTGGAGAACGGCGAATTGGACTATATTTTCACCGTCGACCTGTTCAATGAAGGCGTGGATATTCCACACGTCAATCAGATCGTGATGCTGCGTCAGACGAAATCAAGCATCATCTTCACGCAACAGCTCGGCCGCGGCTTACGTAAGGCAAACGGCAAGGATTGCGTGGTCGTCATCGATTTCATCGGAAACTACGCGAACAACTATCTGATTCCGATCGCCCTGTATGGCAATACCGGCGATCGCGATGTGGCACGCAAGAATCTGCAACGCGAAACCATTGGTATCTCTTCCATCAGCTTCGACAAAATCTCTCGCGAGCGCGTGCTTGCCTCGCTTGACACCGCCGATTTGTCGAATATGAAACTGCTGAGCCAGCAGTACCAGCAGATGCGGTACGAATTGGGACGTATCCCGATGCTGATGGATTTCGCGCGCCGTGACGCGTCGCTCGTGTTCACGATGGCGTCGAAGAACGACGATTATCTGTCGTTCGTACGTTCCCGCGAGAAGAGTCTGTCGCGCGGCAAGAATGCGACCATTTCGTATCTTGAACAGCTTGAATCGACTTCGGATGCGCAGAATGGTGTGCTGAAAATGTTGACCGCCACGCAATTGCGCGGCTTGCGTCCGCACGAATTGTTGGTTTTGGCCGCGTTGTGCGGTATGGATTGGCAGCGGATCGATCCGGATTGTTCCGAGGATGCGCTGACTGCGCTTCGTGAGGTCGCTTCACAGCATGCGATCACGATCGTCGATTTGCAGACGTTGTTGACTGCGCTGTTCCCCGATGCGGACAGTAACGAGTTGCAATGCCGTTCCGCGTTCGCCACGTTGGATTATTCCTATTTCATCGCCGCGAACAGCAAACGTTTCGGGCAGACTCCTTTGGTGCGCCTCTGCGATGATGGGGCTTATCGGTTGACCGACGAGTTCCGCTCGATGCTTGAACAGACCACTTTCCGCACGTTCTTCACGGATACCGTCGAAGCCGGTCTGTTCAACGCGTTGGCGTTGGCGGAATCGTCCCGCAAGCATCATATCCGCCAGAATCATGGGTTCCTGTATGGAGAAAAGTACAGTGTGTTCGATGTGATGCGACTGTGTGGTTGGCCTGCGGAACAGGTGCCGCAGAATGTCGGCGGATACAAATTGGACACCGAAACCGGCTCACTCCCGATTTTCATTAAATATGAGGCGAGCCAGTATGGCGACCGGTTCCTTAATCCCGGCGAGATCGAATGGTTCAGCAAGAACAATCGTTCGCTTAGATCAAACGAATTCCGGTGGCTGTTGGACGGAACGGAACGTACTCCGGAATGGCAGAATCGCCATTTTGTGCCGATTTTCATCCGTCGCAAAGCCGAAGAACAGGAGAAATCCTATTACTTCGTCGGCAGCGCGGTCGCATTGGACGATGTGCACGCGTCGGTGAACCCCGGCGAGGATGGCAGCGAGTCGAAGGTGGTCATTTCCACACTCAAACTCGGCAAACCGGTCGATCCGGAACTCTACCGCCACCTCACCGGCAAGTCCGCCCTGTAATTCGCGACCTTCTGACACCTATCTCGCTTATAGATGGCGGATTTGGATCACTGACACATGCATCTCGCTTATGGATGGCGGTTCCAACAGCAAAAACGAAGTTTGGGGGTATGAATCATACCCCCAAACAAGCGATTTACTTCAGTACACCGCCATCCATAAGCGAGATACCAGCAGACGCACATGAAAATCCGCCATCCATAAGCGAGATAGCCCCGCAATCACTCCAGCCACACATCGAAACATATAAAAGCGGCTTGTGTATATACGTTGTATGTACAGCATATATACGCAAGCCGTCCGAGCTGAAAGTAGCCGAAACTACGGAAGGTCACTCACCGACCGTCGGCGTAGCACCCATGTCGGCCCATCGAAACCGCCGTCGAAGCCAGGGCCGTCAGGACCTGGACCGAATCCCGGACCAGCAGGACCACCCGGACCGCCCAGGAATTCGCGCGCCGACATGCCGTTCTCCCTACGGGAGGCATCCACTGCTTCCTGCAGCACCTTGCGAACTTCGAATCCGTTCAGCACGTTCTTCAATGCCACTACGCCATTGCCGGACGACTGATCGCGCGTATCCAGCACAATCGTGCTCATGCCGAAGATGCGCTGCAGGAATGTACGTTCTACGCTGATATCCACGATGCGGAACAGTTTGATCAAGTTGAAACTCTCGTTCAGAATGCCGGTTTTGACGCTCAGCTCACGGTCGGTAAGTGTGTACACGGTGAACGTGAACGGCGTACGGCACCAATTGCGCTTGCGCTGCTGCCACAGGACATTGCCACTTGCAACCTTCATATGGTTCCCCCTTTTCATCAGAGGCCTAATTGGACTGGCCGCCCTATGCGGCACAGCACACCATTCTACCGTCACGCTCGCACGAACACCGTTTTATCTATCGCACAGCGCAGACGTTTCACACACTGTTTCACACGTCGTTCCGTGTAGGGAAAAGAGACACTTCACAGCACGCGCAGCAGCTTACGCAGCAACTCGCGCCGCATCCGTCACGTCGCGCACGATAACGCAAACACAGGCAAGCGCCGCTTCCGCGGCATTGGCACCAATCAGCACCACACCGTCAAATCAGTTGTAGCCCTTCACTTCGCGGAAGATGCCGCTCAAATTGCCGTTGCGTCCGTCGAACACCTTGCCGTTGGACAGCTTGGCCAAATCGTCGAGCTGCTGCGAATCCGCGTCGCCGAACATGATGGAGAAAATCGGAACGCCTTTGCCATCGGACGCATACTGCTGCTTGAACTCGTCAAGCTTCGCCGTGTCCGACTGCCCGTCGGTCAGCAGCGCGATCGCCACCGTGTAATCGTCGCGGTCGGACGGCAGATTCTTCAACGCGACTTCCAGCGCATTGTAGATGTCCGCATTGCCATTTGCCACCTGATTTTCGCTGGCGGCCAGCAAGGTCGCGGTTTGCTTGCCTTGCGCGACCTGCGCCACTTTCGCGCTGCTGTTGAAGGGGATGAACACGTTGACGTCGTCATCGCCCGGCTCGATATGCGAGGCGCGTGCCTGATCGGTGTCGAGGGCCGCCTGCAAACCGGCCACGGCACCGCTTTTGCCCTTGCCTGACATCGATCCGGAATAATCCACCACCCACAAGGTGTAAGCGGGCTTGCGCAGGACGGTCTGATACTGGTCGAGCGCCTGTTCGATGATGTCGGAGGATGGCATGGTGATGGTTTTCAGCACCGATGAATCCGATTTGACGCCCCATCCTTACGGAACGAATCCTTCACCTTCGCATCTTTGGCATACGCCAGCGTGCCGTCCGAACCGGTTCTACGACCCGCCTGTTCGAACAGTTTCTTGGAATCCTTCGACGTGATCGACTTGCTGAATCGCTTGAACGCATCCTCTTTGTCCTGCCTGCGATCCACGTAAGCAAGCGGCGAATCGGAAATCGCGATGCCGTCGGACGGATAGACGGCCAGCAGCGGCTCCTTGTTCTTCGCCGTCAACGCCTTGTCCGCCTGGATGACGAGCGATTCGTAGTTCACCATGGAATCGTTCGTATCCGGGTCGTTGACGACCATGTCCTTCAGCCAGTCGGACGAGCCGGATGAACGATTGACGCCCGACAGTACGGTTTTCACGGACTTACGTAATGAAGCATCGTTCAAATCGTCTTTGGTGAGTGCCGACTTACCGCCGTTCAGCGCCGTCAGAAACGCCATGTACGCCGACGCTCCGGAATTCGATTGCGTGGCGGACGTCATAGCGAACGACAGCTTCTTGGCCTTCACCGCATCCATAATGTCTTTCGTGGACACCGGCTTCGTTGTACCGTCCGTATTCGCCCAGCCGAGTTCCTCAGCCTTGCTTTGCTTCACGCCGAACACCACCGGCGTGGTGGACGTGGAGACCTGGTCCTTGACGACGTGCTTGATATCCCCCATGGTGATCCACATGCTGCTGGCCGGCCAGACCGCATCGTAATCCCTGCCCGCGTGATGGCCTTTGTTGCGCAGCGCGTCCATAACGTCCAACGACCCCATGTAGTCGACGGTCACTGACACTTTCGATTGTTTGGCCGCCTGTTCGATGGCCCCGCTCACTTCCTTGTTTTCGGAGCCGGAGCGATGCGGATGGATCTTTGGCACCGTCCACGGAATATGTCGCGGTTGTGCCGCTGTTCGAATCGCCGTCCGACGTCGCATTGGAAGCGCTGTTCGTCGAACCGCATCCCGTGAACAGACCTACGATCAAAGCGATGCCCCCAGCCGCCGCACCAAGTTTGCGTGCGTTCATCTTGTGTTGGCCCTCCGTTCATATTGCGCCAAAACCGTTCAGCGCACCCGGAAAACATTTCCGAATGCGCTGAAAACATGTTCTGTTATGTGCGATTGATTATAGTCCGATTTTACCGAACGGCCATTTTGCCGTCTCATTTTCGTCATTATTTTCGTTTCCCCCTCATTCCGCCCTTTCCGCTCTCTTCCACAGACGTAGCCGACGCCGCCTATACTTGGTGCGGCTACTTGTTGCGGCACAATCGCAACTATGCAATCACAGGCATCGCAACGGAAAGGTGGGCGCATGGGCAGCTTCAATCGCAGGCAGGAAGCCGACGATCTCACCGACTACGTCAATAACGGATGGCTCAGTTCCGCCGAATTCGACGGGCCGACTTTCCTGTGGAATCATCTCATCCGCGAAGCAAGCCAGGAGGATGCCGCGCAACGCAACGATGTGCCGGTCGCCAATCTTTCCGACGCGGACGTGGTCATCAACATGCCCATGCAATGGTATTTCGACGCCCTCGCCTCCATGGTGCCCACCGCGGAACGTACCGATACGGGCGTGGAGATTCCGCGCATCGATATGCCGACGTTTTCGATCGATTCGCAGGCGCTGTCCGGCGTGGACGCGGTGGTCGCAACGCGGTGATCAGCACGCGATGGCTTGACGCGGTCGCAATCTCGCCAAAGCTGTGGAGATGACCGCAAGGTTCTCGGCAATGTGGCCGACCGTGACAACGAGGGTTTCGACTACCTGAAAGATCTGATTCAGACCGTACGCGTGTACATGGATGCCGTGGCCTGCAACGCCGATCCGATGACGGGCGAGCAGGCGTTGCGCATGATCACGCAGGTGGCGTGCAATGAGGATTTCCGGCTCAACGCCATGCAGATGGTGGAGCTGCTGTCGTGCGGCCTGTCGTTCGCGCAATGGGACGATACGCGCATGTTCGCCTATGACGCGTTGAACAAGGGCATTGCCGCGATGCGTGATTTCGCAGCGAAGTCCGGTAATGGCGATGCGAGCAGCACTACTGGCGACACTATGAACAGCGTCGGCAGTATCGACAGTGATGTTACGGGCGATACGGGTGCACGCGACGCCACCGCAACGCAATCTCACAACCTCCGTGATACGTCCTCTGACGCGGACAATGCGCATAGCACGAATAGTACAGACGCTGCGGACGGCGCGGATACCGCGAACTCGATCACGCATTCCACGGGCGCTGCCGGCGATTCCACTACCGGCGGTTCACCTACCCTCTCCCCCGAGGAACTGAACGATCTCGCCATGCTTGACCCATCATTCCTGTCCAAACAGCAGCTTGCGCAGACCGCGCAAAACCAGTTCGACCATGCCGTGCAGTTCCTGCGGCACGATCTGATGCGGATCAGTGGCGATGCCGAGGAGGCCGATCGTTTCCTGCGCGACAACCATACGTCCGAGCCGCTTGCCGACGCGTACGCGGCGCGGCTGATCGCTGCCGAACGGTGGCAGGATCTGCTGAATTTCGTCGATCTGGTGGAGCGTGACGCACCGAACCAGTGCACGGTCATGTTCCCCGAGGAAGTGGTGCCGTACGAATGGGAGTCGATTCGTGAGGCCGCTTTGGAGGCGTTGGGCCGCGGCGGAGAACTGGTCGCGATGTATCAGGAGCGGTTGGATGACACGTACGATCCCAACACCGAGCTCAATCGTATGAAGCTTCAGGCGTGGACTCAAGCCAAGGAATAGGCGGCGCACGGCTCAGCGCATCCGCCGCCAGTTCCTCATCTATCGCAGGCTTCTGCTCTCATTCCCATCAGTATTTCCACCATCGCTTCCACAACTGACGCGCAACGTGGCCAATTGGAACGGATGCAGGCTCAGCATCGCTCCTTGCGCCGTTCTTGCCACGGACGGATCACCCGGTAGGCAAGCTGGCGGCAATTCGGCCACTCCAGCCGCGCATCCTCCATAATGGAACACTCGCGTACCCGTGGCCTTCCCCAAAGCGGACGTTGACGGCAAGGTCTCGCATGGGCTTCGCCCGCCGACCGCCTCATAGACGCGCAGTATCAGATCTCCGGAACCGTCATCGGCAAGCTTGACCCAGTCAAGCACCATGACGCCATCCACCGGGTTGAGCTGCGCCAGCGGATCGAACGCCGGCACGGCAGGCAGCACGGCCGCGTTGAGACGGTTCGCCTCGTCAAGCACAGCCGGCATACTGGCATCCGCCACAACGTTCCACGCGAACTCATGCACGCCCTTGTCAGTGTTCGGATCGGGGTATAGCGGGGACGACAGCAACGAAAGTCGAATCATCGTGCCACGCACCGGCCCGGAAGCCGTGTTCCGGTGAATCGGCGAAACGTCGGAACCGTAGGTGCTGGCGTTGACGACCGCAGCCGCATAGCCGGCATCGGCGACGCGTACGAACCGGTGCGTGCAGCTTTCGTATTTCGCCTCGTCGGAACGTGTGTTCTTCTGAATGGGCCGTTCCACCATGCCGTACTGGCATTCGTACTGCGCCCGGTCGGCCTGGATAGCATGGGAATGTCGACTTTGAGGAATCGTTCGGATGCCCGCCAATCCACTTTGGTCCGGAATTCAAGGCTTTTCGACTTTGCCCGCAATGTAATGCAGGCATCGATGGACACCCCGTCGGCGGTGCTGGACACGTGCACGGTGCTCCGCCGCGTTTTGTCTCCGTCACTCGTTCCACATGCGAGTCATCGATGCCTTCGGCGCTGAGGAAGGCATCGCGCTGGATGTCCCATGCGTCCCACTCGTATGGCTCGTCGCGGAGAAGCTCGTAATGCCCGATTCCACTGCCGTCGGGCACCAGTTCGTGTCCATTATCAAGGTCGATCAGTGAACGGACCGTACCGTCTGGTGCGATGATGGCACGTAGCAAACCGTTGTCAAGTATGATTCGACCGTCGTCGCATGTCGTTGCGATGGTGGATTCATCGGCGACCGCGTCGGTGCCGTTCGCGTCATCATCCTGCGTTCCCACTGCCGCGGTGCGAGCAATCCACGAATCGCCATTCTTTGCCGTATATGGGACGATGGCCGCGTTCGATCGCATGTCGGCATCATCCCGCGCCGATGCGGTGGAAGCACCCGCTTCAGCGGCGATATCACGCAGTCTTGCGATGTCGCGCACGTAGTCCGCACGCGCCTGCCGATGCACCCATGCGATCGCCGATCCGGGAAGAATGTCGTGGAATTGGTTCAGCCCCATTCGAAGGAATGGTGGGGGAATTTCGTGGTGTCGTTCCATGAGATCTTCTGTGTGAGGAACCATTCGAAACCGGCACGACGTGCGATTTGCGGCCATGCCCCGCAATAACCGAAACTGTCGGGAAGCCACAGTCCTTTTGGTTCCACGCCAAGATGCTCACGGAAGTAACGCATGCCGAACGTGATCTGGCGGATCAGCGACTCACCTGTGGGCAGCATGTTATCGGATTCGACCCACATTCCGCCGACGGGAATGAATCGTCCTTCCTTGATGCGCTGCAGCATGCGCGCGAACAGGTCTGGATGTTCCTGTTCCAGCCACGCATACTGTTGGGCGGAACTCATCGCGTACGTGAAATCCGGATCCTCGTCCATCAGGGCAAGCACGTTGGACACCGTGCGGGCCACTTTACGGTGGGTTTCGCGCACGGGTCACAGCCATGCGGAATCGATATGCGCATGGCCGACCGCGACATGATGGATGACGCTGGAATATGCGGGTTCGGATAATACCCCGGCAAGCTTTTCCTTGGCTGGCTCCAGAGTTCCGGCGATATCACGCTCGTCATATGTGTTGAGTGATCGTTGCAGCGCTTTGGCCAGCTGCCAATATCGAGGATCATCATCCTTGAGTTCCCTCATCAGCGAGGTGACGGTTTCCAAGTCCATCAGATAGTCGAACACGTTTTGGTTGAAAGCGCACACGTCCATTGTGGTGAGCACATAGTCGGATGGACGACCGTCGGCACGCTCCCCCAGATTCATCGGCGCGAATGGCAGGTCAGCTTCGACCGGTGGATTCGATGCGGCCTCGACATATACCGTGAAACGACCGGCATCGTCAAGCTCCACATTCGCCACGCCATTGGCATCGATAAGCGGAATCCAGCAATTGTCTGGATTCACCGCTTTGATGACGCTGCCGTCAGGGCGATAGCATAATCCTTCCGCTTGGAAGCCCGGGCCACGATGTCGTTTCCATCCCAGATCTACAACCAGTTCGACGGCTCTGCCTTTGACCGACTCACGGTCGATACGTCCACGAACCTCGAACCATGTGGTACCCCATATCGTGCCCCAGGCACCAGGAACCATGAATCGAGAAAATCCACTTTGTTTTCCCTGACACGGGCAAGAAAGTCGGCGCTCTGTTCGGGTTCGCCTTCATTGGCGAAAAGCGCGTAACTGACAATGCGATAATGTTTCGTGCACATATGGCACAAGTCGTTGCCGCATCACTCGATCGGCACGTCTGAGTTGCTGATCTGGAAGAAGAAACATAGCTATCCCCTTGGCACATGATTCCTATGGTGTATCCATGGTGCCACAGCACAATCTCAAATCAAAAAACATCAAAGAGAAAAGTGGTTCTCAAAGCGGACATCCGGTGGAGACTCCGGATAAGGACCTTCGACGAGCCCGAAAGGCGTTGCCGGGAGGTCCGGGAGGTGATGAAAAAACGGGGGTTCCTGGAGCGACGCCCGCCGGGAAGCCCGGAAAGAGAGCATGAAAAAGGGACCTCCCGGGAGTCAAAGGCTCGACCGGGAGGCCCGATACGTTTGAAGCGGCGGCGTGCTACTCTCCCACACCCTCTCGAGTGCAGTACCATCGCCGCGCCTGGCCTTAGCTACCGGGTTCGGAATGGGACCGGGCGTCTCACCAGGGCTATGACCACCGCAAAACCGCGATCACGGAACGACAGCCAAAACATGGCGGCCATTCCGGCCATTCAATTATCACGTGGCGGTTTGGGAACCGGCTAGCGGACGCGAAACAAGGCCTACCGTTGTATCGTTCAGTGACCATCCCAACGCATATTGCCGTCCAGGACGATCCAGCACAGGAAAGACGCGGAACCAACCACAAAAAACGGTTGGAATGTTGTGTCGCCGTCGCCCGTTAGTACCGGTCGGCTCCACCCCTCACGGGGCTTCCACCTCCGGCCTATCAAACACGTGTTCAACATGCGGGCTACAGGATCTCGAAGATCCATGGAATCCTAATCTTGGAGCAGGCTTCCCGCTTAGATGCTTTCAGCGGTTATCCCTCCCGAACGTAGCCAACCGGCCGTGCCGCTGGCGCGACAACCGGCATACCAGAGGTTCGTCCACCCAGGTCCTCTCGTACTATGGGCAGGCCTCCTCAGGATTCCAACGAGCGCAGAGGATAGAGACCAAACTGTCTCACGACGTTCTGAACCCAGCTCGCGTGCCGCTTTAATCGGCGAACAG
>ENA-OUNI01000721-OUNI01000721.1-human-gut-metagenome-genome-assembly--contig:-NODE-721-length-14924-cov-10.091235_pt1 | contig 14924 bp, 16 predicted proteins | sample MGYA00242499_ERZ504580 | MGnify/ENA primary metagenome ERZ504580 (study PRJEB26092, sample SAMD00036315) | human gut metagenome | host: Homo sapiens | study: EMG produced TPA metagenomics assembly of... | reverse complement strand
CTCGTTGTTTGCGAAGCATATCATATGCACGGCTTCTACTACAACTAACGAGATAAGCAGCGAGTTCGTGACAGTTTTCTCGATGAATTTTAGAAAAAATTTTTTGCAACGTACAAAAATACCTCTTGTAGCACATCCTCTGCCAGATACGAATCATCCATGATTTTGTAAGCGGTATGGTAAACCAGCCGTTTGTATGTATTGTACACCTCGGTAAAATCTTCTTCAAAGTTTCGATCATCAAGCACACTTAGATATAACGCAAGCAACGCAGTCACCTCTATTCACATTGATTGTGTGTAGTGTACCACGAACCAATAAAAATGTCGAATACAACCAACTTTTGAAAAGGAGCGTGATGCCATTGACCCAACCGAAAACCGATCTCGCCTATCTCCGCAGCGAGAAAGCCAAAGCAGAACAGCAGCTGCGCTACTACCAGCACCGGGAGAAAATTCTGGAACACCAGATACCGGAGCTGACCCGCAAGGCCCGTGTGCATCGGCTGTGTACCCGTGCCGGAATGCTGGAAAGTTTTCTGGTCTGTCCGGGAGAGCTGACCGATGATCAGGTGATGGAGCTTTTGAAGATCTCGTTCCGTCAGCCGGAAGTCGTGTTGGCGCTTGCAAAGATGGTGCATGACGTTCACGAACGTAGCAACGTCCAAAACCCTTTAGAATAAAGGGCGCAATTATACACCGTTCCGGTGAAATTGCGGTCTTGCAGACGGCTCAATGAAATCGAAGCTGGCGTTTGTGCGCCAGCCCGATTCCATCCCAAGGAAAACTGCATTTTCCTTGCGCTGCTTTGCAGCTATCCTTTTGCGGCTCCCGCCTAAGACCGAAGCGCATGGCACTCCGTTCTAAGGCGGCGAGCAAAACCGAATACGATTCCAGACCGTTCATCAAGAGCAATCTTGCTGGGCGGTCTTTTTGTTTGGGGGTGATGCCTATTCCGTGTCCGCATTTCAAAATCACCATCGTCAAGCGCAGCCAAGGTCAGTCCGCCGTTGCCGGGGCCGCTTACCAGAGCGGCGAACGGCTGTTCAGCGAGTATGACCAGAAAACCAAATTCTACAACAAGAAGAAAGAACTTGTCCACGCCGAGGTCATGCTGCCGTCCCATGCGCCGCCCGGATATGCAGACAGGGCAACCCTCTGGAACGCTGTGGAAACCGTGGAGAACCAGTGGAACTCCCAGCTTGCCCGGCGCATCGTGCTAGCGTTTCCGGTGGAAGTCCCGAAAGAGCGGTATCTGAAAATGATTCGGGAGTTTTGTCAGGAGCAATTCGTATCCAAGGGCATGATTGCTGACTTTGCCATCCACGACAAGGGAGATGGAAACCCACACGCCCACATTCTGCTGACACTCCGGGCAATGGACGAACACGGCAAGTGGCTTCCAAAAGCCAGAAAGGTTTATGACCTTGATGAAAACGGTGAGCGCATCCAGTTTCCCTCTGGCAACTGGAAGTGCCACAAGGAAAACACCGTGGACTGGAACGACCAGAAGTACGCCGAGGTTTGGCGGCACAGCTGGGAGACCATCACCAATCGCTATCTGGAAGCCGCTGGCAGACCGGAACGTGTTGACCTGCGCTCCTTTGAGCGGCAGGGCATCCAGCAGATACCGACTGTGCATCTCGGCCCCGCTGCACACCAGATGGAAAAGCGTGGGGTGGAAACCTTTCTAGGCAATCTGAACCGGGATATTCGAGCCGCCAACAGCCTGATGCAGTCCATCCGCAGCGCCATCCGTGGGCTGCAACGCTGGATCGCAGACCTGAACGAAAAGAAGCAGCTTCTTCTGGACGCGCGGGAAAAGGCGAAAGAACCCACGCTGTCTGACCTGCTGGTGGACTACTTCAACCTCCGCAATGAGCAGCGCAGCGATTGGTCTGGCAAGGCAAAACTGAAATGCACTGTCCGGGACTTTGAGGAAGTCAAACGGGCTGTGGACTACCTGAAAGCCCATTCTCTGAACACCGTTGAGGACTTGAACCAAGCCATTGACAGTTTAAACCAGACCGCTGCTCCTCTCCGCAAGCAGTTGAAGCAGAACGAAAACCGTATGCGGCAATCGCCCAGATCAAGGATGCTGCTGCCGTCCATGCCAAGCTGAAACCCATCCATGACGCCTTTATCAAGAAGAACTTCAAGCTGACCAAGGACGCTTATGCCGCCCAGCACGAGGAAGAACTGGACACCTTTAATAAAGCTGTCCGCACCCTGATGAAGCTGAACGGCAGCACAGTGGTGAATTTTTCGGCATTAGATGCCGAATTTTCTGCGCTGCAATCCGGCAGCGCAGAACTGCGTACCAAACTGGAAGCCTTGCAGCCGGACGTCTCTGCCCTGAAAAATATCCGCAAGTATATTGACATGGTGCTGAATAAGCAGCAGCTTTCTGCACCGGGCGGTAAGATGCCGGAGAAGGAATCGGTGCTGAAACAGTTGGAGCAGTTTCAGCAGAAAAAGTCCCACCACAAAACGACTTCCACTACCCCAAACCGCGAAGAATCGCTCTAAACGATCTTTCTGTCACCGATATGCCGTTGCAATCAGTGGCAGAAATACATAATTCATTTGTTTTTTGCTGGCTTTTGGCTATTCTCGCTGGCTAGTGAGTAGAGGCGTACTTTTAAGGCAGAAATTTTCTCCAACACCCCCCATTTTAGGCCACTTTTTCTGTTAATAGTAGAAGCGCCTCTTTGAAAGCCGGTCATTTGTGACCTTTTTGTTAATTCTCAAAAAGATGGTTGTCTTTGGGCTGTTTTCGTTGCCTACCTATTGAGAGGATTTTTTCAAAAGCGGAGATTTGGTCTCAAGAATTACAATTCAATTACAAGTTTCTCACCAATGCTACGAAACAGGCGTTCTCGATGCCTACCAAGTGTAGGGCATCTTTTTCAAGACCATTCTCGGACTATTATGACGTTTTGTTTACAAAATTGCTTGCAATGCTACGAAATGGCCTTTTTCATCGGCTACCAAGTAGAAGGATGTTTTTCGTCCGTCAAAGTCCAGAAATCTTCCATATGTTCCTTGACAAGTGAATAGTTCAATCGTCCGGTACTTCACAAAAGGTACTTCTGTAACTCGCAGCCCGGTCATAACGAAGACGGGGTGGCTGAAATGCCAATGGTGCGGTGCAAGCCCGCCGCCGGACGATTCCCCACTCCTAGGGAAGTCGAGGACCAATATGGGAGACCTTAACTTATTAACGCAGTTGAGCACTTGTTTCGTGCTTTTCTGCGACTGGAGAATTGGAACCCACCAATTCTCGTTACATACTCTTTGTTCCTGATTTCTGCTTCAGCTGGAGGTGATCAACATTTCAGAATATCTTACCACGCAAACTCTGCTGCCGCCGTTTCTCCCATACCCACGCTTCCTTTTGGAACTTGACCTGAGCCAGACTGCAAAAATGACTTATGTGCTGCTGCTCGACCGTGCCACGCTCTCGCAGAAAAATCTCTGGATAGATGAACGTGGTTTCGTGTTTGTCATTTTTACGATTTGCTCTTTGGCTGAGCAGCTAGGGCGCAGCACTGTCAGTGTTTCCAGTGCGCTTAAGGAATTGGACGCTGCGGGATTGATTGAGCGCAGACGAACGCGGTTTTCTTCGCCCAATCACATCTTTGTGAAAATTCCAAATGTTGAATAGTTCTGCGTTTTTCACGATTCAAGAACCGCCAAAATCACGATTCTGTGATGCAGATTCTTAATGGCATCTGCAAAAGATATTTTTCCTATGCAGTATAGCAGCCTTTAAGACTGTATCGAAGAAAACTTTCACCTAACCAACGTAATAAAACAAAAAGAGAAAAACGAATAGAATCCATCCATTCCTTTCCGTATTTGCACCACATGAATGAGGAGGTCTGCCCTTGAACAAAGAAAAATCTGAGAAGAAGCCCACCACACGCAAACGTGCGCCGAGAAGTCCGAAGTCCGTGCGCCTGATCGTGGAACGCCATTATATCGGCAATGTGCCGATGAATACGCTTTTTCAGCGGCTTGCGGAAGAAGAAATTCGTAAAACTGCCGAATCGTATCTCGCCGCTGGCTAATTGGACGTTTTACTGCGGAAAAGGGCTTGCATCATCACGCAGCATCCGCTACAATGTGATTGATGAGGTCTCTTTTCATTATGGAGGTACACATGGAAAAGGACAAAAAAGTAACTGCTTTATACTGCCGACTGTCAAAAGATGACGGTTCAAACAGCGAAAGCCTGAGCATCCGCACTCAAAAGGCGATGCTTATGGAGTATGCCACACGCAACGGTTTCGGGAATTGCCAGTACTATGTTGATGATGGTTACAGCGGTACGAACTCTGACCGCCCTGCCTTTCAGGAACTTCTGGATGATATCCGGGAAGGAAAGGTGGCAACAGTCATTACCAAAGACCAGTCCCGACTTGGACGCAACCACATCGAAACCGGAACGTATATGGAAATCTTCTTTCCTGAACACGGTGTCCGCTATATTGCAATCAACGATGGTTATGATTCCAACGAGCAATCTCAGATGGATATTGCCCCGTTCCGAAACATCATCAATGAAATGTACGCCAAAGACACTTCCCGAAAAATCAAGAGTGCCCTTCGGACACGCAAGAAAAGCGGAAAGTATATCTCCAGCGGCGCACCGTTTGGCTACCAGAAAGACCCTGCCGACCACAATCACCTTGTGATCGACCCGAACACCGCCCCCGTTGTTGAGTATATCTATTCAATGGCAGAGGAAGGGCTGGGGCTTCACCGCATCGCCAAGCGGCTCCACGATGAAAAAGTCTTGAAGCCGTGTTACTACAAGAAAGAGATGTTTGGCCGCTTTATTGATGATGAAAAGATGTATGATTGGGACAGTGCCTATATCAGTCAGGTTCTGCACAGCCCAGTCTACGCCGGACACATCATCTACGAAGCCAAGCCCACCGTGTCCATGAAATCCAAAAAGCGGCGTTATATTCCGTTTGAAGAACGCGCTATCGTTCCGAATACACATGAAGCAATCATCCCACAAGACCGTTGGGAGAACGTGCAGCGAATCCTTTACAGCCGTTCCAGTAGTTTTATGTGCGATAAGACCGACTACGACAATATCTTCAAGGGCATCGTCCGCTGTGCAGACTGCGGCAGAACGATGTTAGTCAAGGTCGAGCACAGGCGCAAACGTAACAGTGTTCTGGATCAGACCTTTTATTGTTGCAGCACTTATCGGAAATATGGTGCGAAAGCCTGTGACTCTCATAATTTGGAAGCCCGTGTTCTGCATGAAGCTGTCTTTGCGGACATTCAGGCACACGCAAAGGCCGCTGTGAGCAATCGGGAAGCCCTTGTGAAGAAGATTGCAAATCAGATGCACCTCCGGGTGTCCTCTGACCGGGCGCAGCACAAACGGGATTTGAAGCAGTGTAAAGCACGAATCGCAGAAATCGAAGACCTGTATGCAAAACTTTATGAGGACGTATCAAAGGGACTTCTCCCGGAGAAACGTTTTCAAATGCTTGCAGATCGCTACGACAAAGAACAGGCTGAACTGACCGAGAAGATTGAGCAGTACGAGCGGGAAGGCCGTGCTGAACACGATCAGCTGGACAAGATTCAGGATTTTATTGATGAAGTCAGCAAGTACGCTGGCATCACCGAACTGAACTATAAGATTCTGCATCAGCTGATTGACAAGATTCTGGTATCCAAAGCGGAAAAGGTCGATGGCGAATACGTCCAGAAAATCCAGATTTTCTACCGCTTTATCGGCCCATTGGATGCCATCGAGTAACAATGTCAGAAAAGTCACCTCCGAGAACTATCCTACAGACGCAGGGCGTGAGGGCGAACTCATCTTCCGGCTGGTGTACCAGCAAGCGGGCTGCAAAAAGCCCTTTTCCCGCTTGTGGCTGTCCAGTATGGAAGAAAGTGCCATCCGGGAGGGTTTCGCCCATCTCAAACCGTCAACTGAATACGATGCGCTGTACAATGCAGCACTCTGCCGGGAACGTGCCGACTGGATGGTCGGTATCAATGCGTCCCGGCTTTTTTCGTGCCTGTACGGTCAACCGCTGGCGGTAGGGCGTGTTATGACCCCGGTGCTTGCTATGACCGTAGTGCGGGAAGCCGCCATTGCCGCCTTTACCCTAGAGAAATTCTACACGGTTGCCTTGACCCTCGCAGACGGCGGCACCGCATCCAGCAAACGGTTTGCTCAGAAAGCGGATGCCGAATTGTTGCTTTCCAAATGCCGAAAGGAGGGGCGTGCCACGGTGCAAAAGATGGAACGCAAGGAGAAATCCGAAAGCCCACCGCAACTCTATGACCTTACTGCATTGCAGCGGGATGCAAACCGTCTGTTGGGATTTACGGCACAGCAGACCTTGGATTATGCCAAAGCCTTTACGAAAAACGGCTCATCACCTACCCCCGCACAGATAGCCGATTTTTGACGGAGGATATGGCGGCATCTGCCGGGGTTGGTGACGGATACGGGCAAGGCGTTTGCCGTGGAGGAGCCACTTTCCATCCATGTGCAGCAGGTCATCAATGGCGGCAAAGTCACCGACCACCATGCGCTGCTGCCTACGAAAAGCATGGCAAACGCAGATCTTGCCGCCCTCCCTGCCGGAGAGCGGAATGTCCTGCGGCTGATTGCCGCACGGCTGCTCTGCGCTGTGGGCGAACCGCACTGCTATGCAGAAACTACGCTCACCACCATCTGCGCCGGAGAGGAATTCTCCGCAAAAGGCAAGTTGGTGCTGTCCGATGGATGGAGAGCCATGGAGCGGAAAATGCTGGGCGAACTGTTGGCAAGCAGAAAGAACCGGCTGTTCTGCCCGATGTGCAGGAGCAGAGCCAGTGCAGCGTTGCCGGTGCCGAACTGAAAGAGGGGCAAACATCCCCGCCGAAGCATTTTACCGATGTGATATGTTATCATCGTGGGTAGTTGATATGCAGAATTGGAGGTGAGAAACGACCCATGAAAAAGAAAAAAGTCAAAGAAATTGGCATTACAGCGTTATATGAACGCCTTTCTCGTGACGATGATGGAGATGGCGACAGCAACAGCATCGTCCATCAGAAGCAAATGCTGGAACCTACGCCAAAGAACATGGCTTTGTGAATCTGCGGCATTATACGGACGATGGTTGGTCTGGTGCTTCCTTTGACCGTCCTGCGTGGAACGAACTCGTTGCAGGGGTAAAGGCCGAAGAAATCACGACTGTCATTGTAAAAGACCTTAGCCGTGTCGGACGCGACCACCTTCAAGTTGGCTTTTTCACAGACATTCTCTTTCGAGAAAAGGAAGTTCATTTTATCGCCATTGGGAACGGCATTGACAGCAACGATCAGCAGAGCAGCGAATTTGCGCCGTTCCTGAACATTATGAACGAATGGTACGTCCGGGATACCAGTAAAAAAATCAAGTCCGTCTTAAAGGCAAGAGGAATGTCAGGAAGCGCGCATACAAGCAACTGCGCTTGTTATGGGTACAAAAAAGACCCGGAGAATCCAGACAAGTGGGTTATAGACGAAGAAGCCGCTTCCGTTGTCCGCGAAATCTTTCAGATGTGTGTGGACGGAAAAGGCCCTTATGAAATCGCCCGCTGCCTTGCAGAAAGAAAAGTTGAGCGGCCATCTTATTACCTTGCCAAAAGAGGTTTGGGAAATCATCAGTCTGATTGCGATTATAGTAATCCCTATACTTGGCGAGGGCACACCGTTGCCACAATACTGGAAAGACCTGAATATACTGGCTGCACCGTGAACTTTCGCACCTATAAAAATTCCTATAAAGACAAGAAAATCAAAAAGGCGGATAAATCTGATTGGGTGATTTTTGAAGGCACTCAAGAACCTATCATTGATAAAGAGACATGGAGCATCGTCCAAAACCTGCGCAAGCATACCCGCCGTACAGATTCACTAGGTGAAGCCAATCCCTTACGGGCAAGGTTTTCTGTGGTGAGTGCGGTTCTTTAATGTACAACCATCGTCGAAAGAATGGCCGGGTGCGTGTTTACTACACATCAAAAGGTGAACGTAGGGAAAGTTATTCTAAGCCTGAAGATTGCTATGCCTGTTCAAAACACATTCTCACTCGTCAAACGTATAAAGCTGCTTGTTCCGGTCATCATATCAGAACTTCAGCTTTAAGAAGCATCGTTCTCGAATGTATCCGCAAAACGTGTTCTTACGTCCAAAACAATCCGGAAGAATTTCTGGAACTGTACAATCAGATTTCAGAATCGCAAAATCAAAGCCATTTACAAGAACTGCGCAGCCGGATTACCAAGGCCGAGCATCGTACAAAAGACATTGATGCCTTAATTCGTAAAATTTACGAGGATAATATTGCAGGGCGGCTTTCAGACAAAATGCTGGAAAATCTTCTGGAAGGATATGAAAAAGAAAAAAATGAACTGGAAGAAGAACAAAAAGACTGTCAGCAACAGTTAGATAGTGCTGAAAAGCAAGCGGACAACACGAACCACTTTATTGAATTGGCAAAGAAATATACCGACTTTTCAGAACTGACCCCAGCAATGGTAAACGAATTTGTTTCAAAAATCATTGTCCATCGTCCATTTGAGTTGAATGGAACGCGAGCAGTTCAAGTTGAAGTTTATCTGAACTATATCGGAAAGTTTGATGTGCCAGAGGAGCCTATGATTTTATCCGAAGAAGAACTTGCGACTCAAAAAATCCGTGAAGAAAAGCTAGAGAAGCATCGGATAGCCAGCCGAAGTATATGGCAAAGTATCGAAAACGCCTTAAAGAAATGAAAAAAGCTGGCACCATCCTACCAGAGAATCTACCCGCCGAAACAAAAGGAGAATGGTTATGATTGATTTGAAAAAACACATCCATGATAGTGCCAATGGTCTGGATTACACCCTTGTCAACGACCACTATCTGCCGAACCTGACCGTAGCAGCCCCGGCAGAGCACCCCACCGGGCGGTGGGGCCGCTTACATAAGATGTATCTGAAGGAGCAACATCCCATCCGGTACAACCAACTGCTCTTGTCCGGCGAACTGGGCGGCTACCTTGCCAAGCTGGACAAGCAGACCGAGGAACAGCTTGCGCTGACCATCCGGCAAATGCAGGAAGCCGAGGGCGTGACCGAAGCCCTGAAAGCCGCCGATCAACTGGAATGGGTGCGCCGGATGAACAATATTCGCAACCGGGCCGAAGAAATTGCTTATAACGAGATTGTTTACAAATAATCAGCTAGGAGGTTCTTTATGAAATCGTCAGAAGCAATCCCATTATATATTGTACGGTTTATGCGGCTTGATGACTATCCAGATGAAGAATACAATTACATTCGCAAGTCAGATGCAGAAAAACACTTTTCAATGTATGCTACTGACAATAGCGGGCTTTATTATGAAATTCAATTATCGGAAGTGAGAAATAAAACAGCGAAAATTTTGAATGCAAAACTGCTCCTTCCTTTGTCGCTCACCGAACTTCATATTCTAAAAGAATACGGAACATCGGATCAACTTGAAACTTGTATGGCTCTAAAGCTGTTAGTAGACCGCTGCCAGATTTCCAATCCTTATGCTGCTATAAATGCACGGGTAGCGATTGAACGCCTTTCGCCAAAGCAATATCTTCGTTTCTTTGCATCCCTTGAATCCCTGAAAGTATAAAAAGAGATAGCCGCCATGTGCCAAAACACAGGCGGCTATCTCTTTTTACGGAGTCTGATATGTACTTAGATAATTCTCAACACGCAATAACCAATCTTCTCTTGAAATCGCATTTGGCTTGAGTTTTTCGGCCCATTCACGACCGGGATGAATACAATCCCACGGTGAACGTTGCTGCTGATAACGTCCACTGCCGGGGTCGTGGTTTCCAAAGCCATCTATACATCTGTTCCATAGCGGCTTAAATCGCTCGATCATCATGGATTCTGCAAGCGGAATCCAAATGTCATCAACTACCAGAAAGCGGCATACAAAGTCATTTTCATCAAGATTGGATGCTTTTGAAACAGAAGTGAAATGTTCTGAAAGACGATTTGCAAGAGCTTGACCGTGGTCTACATTTACCCCAAAACCACCTTTTCTTGCACCTGCTGGAACAGCTTTACCTACATAAATCGGGACATTCCAACCATCTTGATTTAATTCAACTAATTTGCGATAAGGTTCAAAATCACCCTTATAGTAGATTGCATACACACCTGCACCAATAAAAGGCTCTGGCGGCAATTTCTGGACAGGAGTGTGCAGCATAGCTGATGCTACACTCTCTGCCAAATTTCGCTTATCAAGAGGATTGTAGGGAGTAATAACAGGAATATCACTTCTTGGCATGATGAACCTCCTCTAGTTGGGTTAAAACAGATACGCCAACCGCGTTGGCCAGCTTTACTGGAACTGCATTACCAATTTGCCGCATACTCTCCGTCCACGATGCAACAAACTTATAATCATCGGGAAAAGTCTGGATTCTTGCACTTTCACGAACCGTATAATACCGCACTTCACCAGAATCCAAAACCAGCATATTTTCTCCACCGGGAACACCGTGTGCGCCAGCCTTGATGGTTTTTGAAGGCTCATCTAGCACCGAGCCGGAGTGACCGGGATAGCTTTTAGCTCCTGCACGGAAGATGTGATTATCAAATTTTTGCGCATCGTTGCTTCGAGGGTCGGGTAAATCATGTAGCGCATCTCTGACTGTTTGCCAAGGAAACAGCTTTTTATCGGTACATTCAATAGCTGTGCGAACAGACCGCTCCATGTTTTTTGACAATGGCGATTCAGATGGTTTCAACAACTTGTGCTGCTCCCAGTAATCACCGGTAATCCATTTGGAATAAAGCAACGCTTCTTTAGAGTGTGTAGCTTTCGGAAAAGACCATTTTGCATCTATATCTTTTCTAAAGCCAACAATAACCACCCTGTGCCTGAGCTGGGGAACGCCATAATCGGCAGCATTCAACAGCCTAAATACAACATTATACTCACAATCATCGTGACTGCTAGATGTGTGATGCTTTTCCAATAGTTCACGATGCTCTTCCCAAGTCATTCCAGCTGGCTTTTGGATGCTAGGATATGTCAACTGCAAAATAATATAGCTGAAGTATAAGCTGAATGATTTTCTTAACAGTCCCTTGACATTTTCAAAGATAAAGACTTCGGGCATGATTTCTCTGACAGCCCGAACAGCTTCAGGAAACATATCACGCTTGTCATTATAGGCTTGAGCCTTTCCTCCCATAGAGAACGGCTGGCAGGGTGGGCCACCAGATACCATATTGATTTTTCCAGATAACCCATCATAGCAAACCGCACGAACATCCGCTTGGTGGACATTCCACGATTCAATGCCTTTGTATCCAGCCTGAATGTTCGCCCTAATATTATCACAGGAATCTTTATCCCACTCATACAAAGCAGTGTGTGGAATCCTGCTTTCTGCAAGCCAAGTGCCAAGCCACCTGTTCCGCAGAAAAGCTCGATTGACCTATTCTGTTGCACCTGACTACGCATCTCTCAACCATCCTCCAAGATAAAATGACATACAATATTAGTATATCGCATCCCCAACGATATTGCAACATAAAGCAGAGGACTTCCGCTTTTTTTATCAAAAAAACACGTTTAATTGAACATTTCCAAGAGGTGTGGTATAATGAACTCCCCCTATTCGTACAACCAACCTCTGACCAAAGGAGCAAACATTGAAATTATTTGCAATCGGAAATGGAAGCGTATCGGATTACTTAAGAAGCAATATCAGTTCATTAAAAGATAAAATCGCTTCATACACTGACGAACAGATAATGAACAGCGATTTTGATGAATGGGTTGAATATCTTACGAAAAAGTATCAGGTTGAACCTATTACCTTTTTCGTTAATGCGACTACAAGAAGTTTGCATGAAACAACCATTCAACAGTACAATCCATGGAGCAGGATGGGAAGTGCCTATGGAGAGCCTGAATATTACAACTTGGATGGCTATAACATTGACTTCAAAATTCCCTTTGCTGGTGATTCGATTCTTCTTAAATGCCAACCGTCCACTTATACATTCACAAGTTATGAAATCGTAGACTTTCAACGCTCGACAGAGAGTAGCTATGGCTATATCACAATTCGCTTGTCTTATACAAACCAAGAAATAAAATCTTTTGGCGAGCAGCTAGAAGAAAAGATTGACACCGCTTTCAAAAACCGATTCAAAAATTTTGAAGAAACGAGTGGCTATGTAAACAACGAAGTTCGCAGCTATAATGAGCAGTTGGAATCAACAGTTCGGCAACTGTTAAATGAACGGAAAAATAAAGCATCAGACTTCTTTTCAATTAGCAAGGCATTGAAAATCCCACTCAATCTAAACTCGTCTGCACCTAATTTGACTCCTATTCCCTTAAAGAAACCACATCGGGCAAACCTGAACGAACCTAAGCAGCACGCACCCGAAAAGCAATACTATATTGATGATGCTGACTTTGAGAACATTGTCAGGATTATTCATATATGTGGAATGGCCTTGGAAGAAAGTGCCAGAACATTCAACCGTTTTAATGAAGAAGAACTACGCGATTATATCAAGGGAATGCTAACCTCGCATTATGAAAATGCTGTAACAGGTGAAACTTTTAGACGTGTGGGCAAGACCGACATTCAAATCCAGCGTGATGATAAAGCCGCATTTATCGCCGAGTGTAAAGTTTGGCATGGAATAAAACTTTTCAGCGATGCTATTGATCAACTGTTTTGCTACGCAACATGGAAGGATACTAAACTTCTCTTGTTGTTTTTAATAAGGATAACAAGAATTTTGCGGGTATTCAGCAGCAAGTACAGAATTGGATTAAGGAAAATTGCAAAAGCTATAAGCAATGGAACTCTAATATTTGGGATTGTGTGAAATATCGTGAGGACACTGGAAGAGATGTTCGATTAGCAATAGCACTGTACGATGTTTCCATCAAGAACTCCCCAGTTCCAAAAAGAACTAAATACACTTCAGCAGGAACGTAAAGCAGAGGTCGCTTTACCGTTCTTTTAATTCATAATAATAAGGAGCGTGATGCCATGACCCAACCGAAAACCGACCTTGCCTATCTCCGCAGCGAAAAAGCCAAAGCAGAGCAGAAGCTGCGCGCTTGTCAGCACCGGGAGAAAATCCTTGAACGCCAGATGTTGGAGCTGAACCGGAGAGAGCGTGTGCATCGTCTTTGCACTCGTGCCGGTATGCTGGAAAGTTTTCTGGTCTGTCCGGGAGAACTGACCGATGATCAGGTGATGGAACTGCTGAAAATCTCGTTCCGCCAGCCTGAAGTCGTGCTGGCACTTGCAAAGATGGTGCATGACGTTCACGAACGTAGCAACGTCCAAAACCCTTTAGAATGAAGGGCGCAATTATACACCGTTCCGGTGAAATTGCGGTCTTGCAGACGGCTCGATGAAATCGAAGCTGGCGTTTGTGCGCCAGCCCGATTCCATCCCAAGGAAAACTGCATTTTCCTTGCGCTGCTTTGCAGCTATCCTTTTTGCGGCTCCCGCCTAAGACCGAAGCGCACAGCACTCCGCTCCAAGGCGGCGAGCAAAACCGAATACGATTCCAGACCGTTCATCAAGAGCAATCTTGCTGGGCGGTCTTTTTGTTTGGAGGTGATGCCTATTCCGTGTCCGCATTTCAAAATCACCATCGTCAAGCGCAGCCAAGGACAGTCCGCTGTTGCCGGGGCCGCTTACCAGAGCGGCGAACGGCTGTTCAGCGAGTACGACCAGAAAACAAAATTCTACAACAAGAAGAAAGAACTTGTTCATGCTGAGATCATGCTGCCATCCCATGCGCCGCCCGGATATGCAGACCGGGCGACCCTCTGGAACGCCGTGGAAGCCGTGGAGAACCAGTGGAACTCCCAGCTTGCCCGGCGCATCGTGCTGGCGTTCCCGGTGGAGGTGCCGAAAGAGCAGTATTTGCCCATGATAAAAGAGTTTTGTCAGGAGCAGTTTGTTTCCAAGGGCATGATTGCCGATTTTGCCATCCACGACAAGGGAGATGGCAACCCACACGCCCACATTCTGCTGACGCTCAGGGCAATGGACGCGCACGGCAAGTGGCTTCCAAAAGCCCGAAAGGTCTACGACCTCGACGAAAACGGTGAGCGCATTCAGCTTCCTTCCGGCAACTGGAGGTGCCACAAAGAAAACACGGTGGACTGGAACGACCAGAAGTATGCCGAGGTCTGGCGGCATAGCTGGGAAACCATCACCAACCGCTATCTGGAAGCAGCTGGCAGACCAGAACGTGTTGACTTGCGCTCCTTTGAACGGCAGGGCATCCAGCAGATACCGACCGTCCATCTCGGCCCCGCCGCACACCAGATGGAAAAACGTGGGATAGAAACTTTTCTCGGAAATCTCAACCGGGACATTCGTGCAGCCAACAGCCTGATGCAGTCCATCCGCAGCGCAATCTGTGGGCTGCAACGCTGGATCGCAGACCTGAACGAAAAGAAGCAGCTTCTTCTGGACGCTCTGGAAAAGGCGAAAGAACCCACGCTGTCCGACTTGCTGGTGGATTACTTCAACCTTCGCAACGAGCAGCGCAGTGATTGGTCTGGCAAGGCAAAACTGAAATGCACTGTCCGAGACTTTGAGGAAGTCAAACGGGCGGTGGACTACCTGAAAACCCATTCTCTGAACACCATCGAGGATTTGGACACTGCAATTTCTAACCTGAACCAGACAGCTGCCCCTCTCCGCAGGCAGTTGAAGCAGAACGAAAACCGTATGCGGGCAATCGCCAGATCAAGGACGCTGCTGCCGTCCATGCCAAGCTGAAACCCATCCACGACACCTTTATCAAGAAGAACTTCAAGTTGACCAAGGACGCTTACGCCGCCCAGCACAAGGACGAGTTGGAATCATTC
>ENA-OUNI01000719-OUNI01000719.1-human-gut-metagenome-genome-assembly--contig:-NODE-719-length-14956-cov-2.169128_pt1 | contig 14956 bp, 17 predicted proteins | sample MGYA00242499_ERZ504580 | MGnify/ENA primary metagenome ERZ504580 (study PRJEB26092, sample SAMD00036315) | human gut metagenome | host: Homo sapiens | study: EMG produced TPA metagenomics assembly of... | reverse complement strand
TGCGGCCCGCGGGGCGTGGGCAAGACCACCTGCGCCCGCATCTTCGCCAAAACCATCAACTGCCTCAACCCGCAGGGAGCGAGGCCTGCGGCGAATGCGAATCTTGCCGCGCTTTCGACGAGGGACGCAGTTTCAACATCCATGAGCTGGATGCCGCCTCGAACAATTCGGTGGACGACATCCGCACGCTGACCGAACAAGTACGTATCCCCCCTCAGATAGGACGGTACAGCGTCTATATCATCGACGAGGTGCACATGCTGTCTCAGGCGGCGTTCAACGCCTTCCTCAAGACACTCGAAGAACCACCGGCACACGCCGTCTTCATCCTCGCCACGACCGAAAAGCACAAGATAATCCCCACCATCCTCTCCCGCTGCCAGATATACGATTTCAACCGCATCCGCGTGGAGGATGGCGTGGCCTACCTGAAATACATCGCCGAAAAGGAGGGTATCACCTACGACGACGAATCGTTAAACCTGATTGCGGCGAAAGCGGACGGCGGCATGCGCGACGCGCTCAGCATGTTCGACAAGGCGGTGGCCTTCTGCGGCGCATCGCTCGACTTCCGCGAAGTGGCCCGCACACTGAACGTCCTCGACTACGACACCTACTTCAACCTCACCGACCTCGCCGCGGCAGGCGACTACCGGTCAGCACTGCTGCTGCTGGACGACGTGCTGCGCAAAGGTTTCTCGGCCCAAACCTTCACGGGCGGCCTGGCAGCGCACCTGCGCGACCTGCTGATGTGCAAGGACGCGGCGACCGCTCCCCTGCTCGAAGCCACGGGGACGCTGTTGGAACGCTACAAGGCCAGAGCGCCCGGCTGGAAATCGGATTCCTGTTTGATGCGGTAGCCCTGATAAACGGTGTGGATGCCACCCTTCGCAGCGCGACGAACACCCGGCTGCACGTAGAGCTCGGACTGATGAAGCTCTGCGGCATGGGGCAAAAAAAAACAGTTTAGAGCCTGACGGACCGCAGCTTCCTCCGCTCACGGAGGAACCGCACCGCGCTCGGTACAAACACCCGGCAGCGCCGGACAGTCTCCTGTCGGGGCGGCTGCAAGGCAATATCCTTCCTCCGTCCCGCCGCACGAAGGAACGGCTGCAACACAGCCGGTATTCGAACCCGCACGACCGGCACCGCAGCATACCGCCTCTCCGGCAGAGCGAGCGGCAACGCAGACACCCCCTATTCCGCAGCCGACGAAAGAGACGGAACGTCCCCTTGCGCCACCGGCCGGAGGCAACGATACTCCCCATAGTCATACGCCCGCTGCGCAGACGACTCCGGAACCGGCTGCCGCTCAAGGCGCAAAACCGGCTGGCAGGTCGGTTTCGGGCGTATCCATCCACAGTATCCTGAAAGGAGGAACTTCCAAAGAGAAAGCCGCGGCCGGAGAACCGGCCGCAACGGCGGCGAGACAGGCAGTCGATCCCGACAGCCAGCAGAAAATCACGCGGCCAAAGAGACTTTCATCGCAGAGCTCGGCCGCCGCAGGCCCCGTTTCGCCACGCATTCGCCAACATGGAGGTCACGGGCAACACCATTCGCGCCACCGTCTCCACCGATTTGCTGCGCGACGACATCATTCAGCACCAAAAGGAGCTGATTTCCCTGCTGCGCGACATCTCGGGGCTCGACGGAACGGTCGTATTCGACATCGAAGTAAAAGAGGACCGGAGCGCGGTCCGCCCCGTCAAGCCGGAAGACAAGCTCGCCCACCTGCGCAGCAAGAACGCCGCGCTCGACGAACTTCGGCGGGAACTCGAACTGGAACTCGAATAATCCCGTCCACAGGCAGGTCGTTCTGCCGTTCTGTCTCCGGAATCGCCCGCAACCGCAATTCCACGGAGCAGCGGCATGTACGACCAAGCGGAAGATACCGGCCGGAACAGAAAGAACGATTCGATTCCGTGTGGTATCGCAAAGCGCCGCGCGCATCGACCGTGATATGGAAGAAAGAGACAGTCACCGCCTCCGTCCATGCCTTGTCCGCAACAGTTCCGAATTTCACCAACAAACCGAAACCATCATGAAGATTCTGACTTTAATCATCAAGAAGCAATGGTTCGACGCCATTCTGTCGGGCGAGAAAACCGTGGAGACACGCGAAGTGCGTCCCACCAACACGAAGTATATTTCCTACCGCGACAACAACACAGGCAGGATGTACAAAAAGGATACGGATGTACCCGAATCGGCATGGGACAGTGACAAGGGCGTCGATACGGTTGTCAACAGTTACGATGCCATCCGGTTCTGGGTCGGTTATGCACCGAACCGTCCCGGTGCACTCGTCGAGGTAAAAGGGGCGGAATTGGTAGAAATACGCGACGAAGAGACGAAAGAGCCGATAGTTTACGAATACGAAGGCAATCTATACACGGCCCTCGAAATTGATTATTTCCTGGGCAAGATAATCGAAAAAGTAAATTGCTGAATACTCAAGGTCCCGTTATACTTCGGGTTCGACCGTATATCGCATCGGCCGCATGACCGGCGTCAATCCCGCAACGTTACCGCACGTAAGGGTGACAGGTTGCGCAGGCGGAGGAAGCTCCCGCTTTTCCCCGATACTTGTTCTTCTTATAACACGCTTTACCGAACGGTCGGCCGCTTTCACAGAACGGAATCCGTATTGCCATGCGGCACAGACCGATATGCCGGTGTATCCTGCAATCTTTTGCCCGGTCTTCCTGGCTGTGCGCCGTCCGACCGGCTGTCGGTTGCGTACGCATGAATATAAGATTCGATTCCGGGAATTGCCTCCTATTTGTGAAAGCATTTGCAAGGCAGGGCCGCCGAAAGATTACTTTCGCGGCCCTGCCTTGCAAATACAACGGTTGTCTCGTGCACCGTTTATCTCCGGACAGTTGCCGAAAAGACGGAGGTTCAGAAGTAAGACTGTGTACCACCCGTTACGGCCGACAGCAAAGCGTTGGCTAACGGAGCACTCGCCCCGAAACGGAACAGCGACGGGGTAAGCCACTCGCAGCCGAGCATATTTTCCACGATGGTATAATAGAGCACGGCATCGTCCACGGTACGGATACCGCCCGCCAGCTTGATGCCGACGTTGATTCCGGTCTGCAAATAGTAATCCTTGATGGCATTGCAGATGACCATGGCCGACTTCGGCGTGGCACCGTAAGCCGATTTGCCGGTCGAAGTCTTCACGAAATCGGCACCGGAAAGGATTGCCAGCATGGAGGCGCGATAGACATCCTCCGGAGTTTCGAGCATGCCCGACTCGATGATGACCTTGAACGTCACTTCCTGTCCGGCTTCCCGACAGAGCAGTTCCAGGTCGTTGGCCAGCCGGTCGAACTCGCCCTCCACCATTTCTCCCGCATTCATCACCACATCGATTTCGTCGGCGCCGTTCTCGACAGCATCGCCACTTCGAGCATCTTCACTTCGAGGTAGGTCTGCGCCGCGGGGAAACCGCCCGCTACGCTCGTCACGCCGATGTTCGTCCCCTCCACGCCGAGACCCGCAATGTCCACAAAGGAGGGATAGACGCAGACGGTCGCCACATTGGGCATCCCCGGAAAACGTACCGGTACGTCCACCGCCTTCTTGACAAATTCCGCTACGCTCCGCACCGAATCACTCCCGGAGAGCGTGGTCAGGTCGAGCGCACTGAAACAGAACCTGTAAACCTCCTCGTTGCGGTTCCTGTCCATCTCGGCCCTGGCCTTTGCCACCACCGACTCCACCAGGCTGTCCGAAGCCACCGGAGCGTATTTCTGAAGTAATACCGAATAATCCATAACGATAAGGTTTAAAGGTTCGACAACATATCCCCTCTCCCGGAGATCCTCCGCGGCAAACCCCGCGGTATCCGTAGCCGACCGGCGGACTCTCCGGCACTCCATGCCGTCCTATTCCGATGGCCGTACCTAATATAACGTTTTTTCCGCAAACGGACAAATCCGCCGCCTATTTTTCGCCGCCGTATCCCAACAGGCACGCGCCTGCGCCACGGCCGCCTCCGTCACCTCGCTGCCGCTCAACATCTTGGCAATCTCGCCGACACGCGCCTCACGGTCGAGCAGGCGGATACGGGTAACATTTCCCGAAGGCGACGCCTCCTTGTAAACGAGAAAATGCGTCTCCCCCTTCGACGCCACCTGCGGCAGGTGCGTGATATTGACTACCTGCATGGAGTCGCCCAGTTCAGCGATTATTCTCCCCATCGCATCGGCTATCTTTCCCGATACGCCGGTGTCTATCTCGTCGAACAGTATCGTCGGAAGTTTGGTACTCCGGGCCACGATGGATTTCAGGGCCAGCATGACACGTGACGTCTCCCCGCCGGAGGCAATGCGTTCGAGACTCTGGAGCCTTCGCCGCCGTTGGCATTGAACAGAAACCGGACACTGTCCGCGCCCGAAGGGGAGAGTGCACCCGAAGGGGTTATCTCCGTCACGAACCGCGCCGAAGGCATTCCTAAACGGGCAAGTACCCGGCCGACGGCTTCGTCGAACAGGGCCGATGCCTCGGTACGGCTCGCCGTCACGGCAGCCGCAAGTCCTTCGGCGGTCACCCTGAGCGCTCCGGTCTCGGCCTCCAGTTCCGCTATCTCCGCATCGGAATCGGTGATGGCCTCAAGCCTGGTGGCCAGGTCGTTCCCGAGTGCCAGCAGCTCATCCGACGAAGCGGCGCCGTAACGCCTCATCAGGTCGGAAACAGCCCCTATCCGATTGTCCACAGCCTCCAGCCGCGCAGGATTATCTTCTATGCGTCCGGCCAGTGAAGCGACTTCTCCGCTTACATCTTTCAGTTCCACGTAGGCGGAATGTATGCGGGCAGCCAAGTCGGAGGTTCCCTCCAACACCCCGCCGATGCGCTGCAGTGCGGCCTCTGCGGTCTTCAGGGCTGCAAGCACCCCCGTCTCGTCGTTCTCCATCAGGCCGCCCGCCTCGGAGAGTGCAGCGAGTATCCCCTCGGCATTGGACAGCTCCCGCTGCTCGGCCTCCAGCTCCTGCAGCTCTCCTTCATGCAGCCCCAACGCAGCTATCTGCTGCCACTGGAACCGCATATACTCCTCGTCGCGGCGGTTCCGCCCGACCTCTTCGCGCAGACGCGCCAACTCCTGCTCCCGTTCACGCAGGGCACGGTACGCCCTGCCGTATTCGGCCCGCAAGCCGCGGTTATCGGCCAGGCTGTCCAGCACACGGATGCGGAACTCCCCGTCGGCCACCAGTACCCCCTGGTTTTGGGAATGGATATCTATCAGGTGCGCCGCAAGCTCCCGAAGCGTGGCAAGCTGTACGGGCAGGTCATTCACGTAAGCCCTGCTCTTGCCGGCGGGCGTGACGATGCGGCGGATAACGGTATGCCGTTCGTAATCGAGCTCGTTCTCGTCGAAAAACGTTTCGAGCCCGTATCCGCCCATATCGAACAGCCCCTCAATCACGCAGTTCCTCCCGGAATCCTTCAGCACGGCCGTATCGGCCTATTCCCCATTATCAGTCCGAGGGCCCCCAGCAGAATCGACTTGCCGGCACCCGTTTCGCCCGTGATGATATTCAGCGACGGGGAAGTTCCAGCTCAAGCTGCTGTATAAGTGCGTAATTCTCTATCGACAACCTTTCGAGCATTTCCGGAATAGCGATGTTTTTGCGTTCGCTAAGTTACATATTTTGTCCGGGAAAAGGTACGCGACCCGATACGGTCGGAAAAATTTTCCGTCCGACACGGTACGACTCGCCGCATCCACCTTCCCGCACGAACGGAACGAAACGGGGGCGCAGCCCCTTCGGAACCCGCCCCCGTATTTCCAGCCAGCATATGCCCGGCTACCACTCTATCGTCATTTCGTCGAGCAGGTGGCCCGCTCCGGCGAACTTGTCTATCACGAACAGCACGTAACGCACGTCCACGTTGATGCAGCGCTGGAGTTCCGGTTCGAAGAGCACATCGCCGCTCATGGCATCCCAGTTTCCGTCGAAGGCGAGGCCGATGAGCTGGCCACGGTCGTTGAGCACGGGACTGCCGGAGTTACCGCCGGTGATGTCATTCGTGGAGATGAAGCAGGTATTCACATGCCCCTTCGCACCGTTCCGTATCTCCTTACGGGTAAGCCCGGAAAGGTCGGCATAGGGACCGTAGTCCTGCTCGATGTAGAGCTCCTTGAGCTTCTCGGGGACGGTAAATTCGGTCGGATTGAGCTCATCCTCTTTCTCCATGACGCCCGTCAGCGTGGTGAAGTAGTCGTAATCCACGGCATCCGCGGGAGAGTACGACTTCACGTTGCCGTAGGTGAGACGGATGGTGAAGTTGGCGTCGGGATAGTGCTTGCCGTCGGCATCCATCTCAAGCAGTCCCTTGATATAGAGTTTGTGCCCTTCGGCGAACTGCATCGCCGGCTCCCGAAGCTGTTCCACGAGGCCGTTATGTTTGGCGACGGTCGTATTGAACACCGTCAGGGCCGGGTCGTCCGCCGGGAGCTCCCCGCCGCCGGCCAGGTAACTTTCGAGCTTCTCCCTGTTCGCGTAAATCGAGTTGTCGTACAGCCAGTCCACATAAGCCTGCACGTCGCCGCCGAAACGACCCTCCACCTCGGTCGTGATGAATTCGGGCATGTTGTCGGGCGACACCATCTCCATCGTGAGCTCTATCATGCGCTTGGCCACTTTCCTGTCGGTCGGCTCGTTGTAGTCCTTATAAACCGCGGCAATGGTCTCCTCAGCCGCGAGCGGCTCGGCCGAAAGCAGGTCGGGAAGCGCACGGCTGAGCACGGCGGCTATCGACGCCACCTCGACACTGTTCACGATGGCTTCGCGGAGCACCTGCCTGTCACTCTCCAGCGGTACGGAGACCTCTTTCGATGCGGCTATAAGCGGCAGAGCACGCAGGTATTCGCTCCTTGCCGGGTCGGCCTGCGCCCACCGCGTGAAAGCCGCCTCCTGCTCCTGTCGACGGTCGCGGATGCCGAGCTTGCGCACGGCCTTGCTCTTGCCGATGGAATTTTTCCAATAGTTGGAAGAGTTGGCATACTTGTCCGAATATTGGATGCGTACCCGGTCGCTCGCCTCCATATCCTCTTTCAGTATCTTCTGGCGTTCGCCGCGGATGAGGATGCGGTTCGGGTTGGCCACGTCGAGCATCTCGTCGATTTCGTAGTAGTCATGTAGCGCGTCGTCGTTCCCGGGAAACCCATTATCATGGTGAAGTCGCCGTCTTTGTAGCCCTTGGCCGAAACGGTCAGGTGCACGGGAGCCCGGTAAGGCACGTTCTCAGGCGAATAGTCGGCCGGCGTCGTCCCGTCCGCAGCAGCATAGACACGGAATACGGAGAAGTCGCCCGTGTGACGCGGCCACATCCAGTTGTCGGTATCGCCCCCGAACTTGCCTATCGAACTGGGCGGAGCACCGACGAAACGGATGTCGGTGTACTCGTCCATGACGAAAAGGAAATACTGGTTCCCGCCGAAAAAGCTCTCCACGAGTATCTTCTTGCCGGGATACTCCGCCCGGTAGGCTTCGGTCAGCTCGCCGCGCCGTTCATTCACCTTTGCGGTATACTCCTCGAAAGGCAGCCCCTCCAGCCCTTCGGTCATGCGGTCGGTCACCTCCTCAATCTTGCGGATGAAGTGTACCGAGAGGCCGGGAACGGGTATCTCCTCGGAGCGGTCCATTGCCCAGAAACCGTTGGCCAGATAGTCGTTCTCGGTCGTGCTGAGCTGCTGGATACTGCTGTAACCGCAATGGTGGTTGGTGAAGATAAGCCCGTCGGGCGATACGATTTCGCCCGTACAACCGGGCCCGAAGATGATGATGGCATCCTTGAGCGACGGCCCGTCGGGATTGTAGATATCGGTAGCCTTCAGTTTCAGTCCGGCTGCCTTCATATCGGCGTAATTCGTTTTCTGGAGGTAGGGCAGCAGCCACATCCCCTCATCCGCAAAGGCAGTCAGCCCCAGCGCCAGCGCACCGAGCGCCGAAAGGAAGAGTTTTTTCATTTACGTCTTGATTTTTATGTTTGTCGTATAAGTATTCCTGTTCCGCACCCGCATCGCACGCCGGCGGGACGCGGATACAAATATAGCGGTTTGGAACGAGTTTCACAATCCTGCCGGGGCCAAACCGGGGATTGCACCCGAAACCCCGAAAAGCCGCCTGACGGCACGATACGCATGCCGCCCTGCCATAAGCTCACTCCGCAACCGAAGCTGTCGACAGCGAGGAGACTTTCCCCGGCATATCCGACTTTTCCACAATTATCCATTATATAATATTTGTCATTAACCGGATTAATATTAACTTTACGATACATGTTTTGATAAAATATAAACCATTCACTACTCATGCTTATGAAACGTATGCTCTTATTGGCCGTACTGGCAGGCATCGCTGCCGGAACGGCAGGGTGCAAACAGCAGGATGCACCGAAACTCGACCGGCAGGCCGTCCGGCTCTATGTGGGCGACCAGGTACGAATCACGGCCGACAGGCCCGTCGCGTGGAGCGCCGCGGACGACTTCTATGCCGCGGTGGACGCCGACGGTACCGTCACCGCCCGGCACGTCGGCACCACGACCGTCACCGCAACAGCCGACTCCGGCAGCGCCGTCTGCACCGTGGAAGTACAACCCCGTTACGATACGTTCGAAGAACCGATTATCGAACTGTTGATGCAGCCTATGGAAGTAATTAAATCGTTGGAACCCAGAAAAATTATTAAGACGGAACAAGTTCATAACAGTTTGCGGCTCGTTTCCGTAGAAGAAGACAATCCGAAATTGGCAGGCAGGACATATTACTGCGCTTTAGACGGCGAAGGCTGTTACCGGATTACGATGATTTACCTGACAGCATACACAAAATATCAGGAAGAAATTATCGGATTTCTGGAAGAGCGTTATACACATGGCGAGGAAGGGTCGAATTACTATTATCCCGGGAACAACTTCCTTGATGTCGCGTATCGGGTAGCATTCCTCGGCCCGGAAAATCCGGCACAAAAAACAGTAGAAATATATTATCATTTATAAAACTACGACCATGAAAAAACCGAGTTATCTTTTCAACATTTGTTTGTTGTTTTGTCTAACGGCATGCACTCAGCTGTTGGAAGAAACCGTTCAGCCGCCGATTCAATCAAAATACGACCGAGACGTTTACACAATCAGTCAGATGGGATACGACATTTCCGACATTTACCGAATCGACAGCAGTTATGTCGTAGAAAAACACATTCTCATCACGCAGCGCCATATTCGTGATTTCGAGCGTATACCACAAACCCGTCAGGGCTTGACCAACGGCAACACGCTCAGCGAAGAGAATCGGGAGGTTTACCTCAATTACACGGGATGGCAATACAACAATGCCTACACGGAAGCAGCTAACTACTGGAATACCAAATCGAAATGCGGTGTTCAGTTCCATGTAACCGGCATCGAAAACGAATTGCGCATATCCGAAGAAAGCATGGACGATGAAAGCATCCTGATGCTGGTATCGCCGCCTACCGCATCCGGAGAACTCGGCGGTGAAATCATATTCAAATACCGACTGCAAATACAAACCCGACCCGAACAAGTTCTCAAGCCATGTATATGATGACTTCATGCGATGGGACACGCCATAGGGTTCGGTCACACATTCGTAAATAACGGAGATAATATCAAGGAAGACTTCGGGAAATACCCCATTGATGGAATAGAACACCTTAGGCCTGATTCAAATCCATTATGGCAGAAGAATCCGACCCGCTCGGCTGGAGCGGCTTCAGCGAAAACGACATCAAGGCATTCAAGGCCATATATCCCACCGACGAGCCGGAACCGGAGCCGGAGCGGAGCCGGAGCCGGATATAGACCCCTCAATCCCCTGGATATACTCGCAAGATGATTTCGATATCGAACTCTCCGTGCGGGGATTTTTCGGAAGACACGCCGTATGTATTCCAAAACTACGTAAAACAGACCGGCGATTTCTGGTATTACCACGAGAATAAACAGAAATACATCCGAATAACGGACGCGAACGGCAGGGTCGTAGCACTCGGCAAAGCGAACGAAAGCTATTCCATTCCCTACGGTGAGTACACGCTACAATACGGCGTCTTGGTTGAGTCGGTATTATGCGGGGAGGCAAAAGTAAAGTTCTGGCAGACGCAGCCCCGGATATGGACCAATGCGAGGGAGAACGAAACCATCGACCTTACCCGGGAATACGTCGTCAAATGCGAATTCGATACCAACTCCCCCGACTGGCAGGAATACACGAAAAGCGTGAAGATGGTCGATACGGGAACCACAGAAGAAGTCCCCCTCAGATTCTCCGAAACCGCCGACAGATGGTATTTCAGATTTCCCGACAGGGGTACTTACAAAATCATCCTGACCGTTACCAACCGGCTCGGCGAGACGAAAACGGCGGAAAAGACGCTGCAGATAACATCCATCGACAGGACGCCGGTCTTTTACAAGATGTACGAAGAGTACGTCGGAATAGAATACGGATACCTGAAGAACAACGAAGCCGTATCACGCTTCTCGCTCAGATTCTATTCCGACGCCGCATGTACGCGCAGGATAGCTTCCACCGAAAACACCATCGAATGCAGCTACATCCTGTGGGACGACTACTACGACATCGACTCGGAACCGGTCTCCTCTACCATACAGGAGCAGGGTACGTTCCTGATACCGGTCGGTTCCTCGACCTGCGAACTGCCCCACGACATCTTCAACGGTACGCCCTATACTTTGGACCAACATATATTCCGATACGAAATAACCGGATTCTATTACAAATAAATTCGGTCTCGACCCGACCGGATACCCTTTATATCCGAATCAATACGAGGATGGATGCGGCATAAAACCACCGCATCCGTCTCGGCAAACTTCGCTCCTTGATATAGCACGACCGACATTCCGACCGGAGAAACGCAACCAAACGCACGTTTCCGGCAGGATAGACAGACTGTGCCTGTCGTCCGCCGCAGTTCTATCGTTATCAATGAAGATGTTCGGCCGCCATCGCGTCGTCGTAGGTCTTGTGAACCGTACCGTACGGGTGCTCTACCGGAGCATAAATCGAATAAAGCTTCAGCGGTTTATCGCCGATATTTACCAGATTATGCCATTTGCCGGCCGGTACGAATACCGCATGGTCCGCTTTCGCCGTCCGTACATAATCAAGGTCTTCCTTGCTGTCGCCCATCATCACTTTGGCCTCACCCTCTTCGATACGCAGGAACTGGTCGATATCGGGATGCAATTCGAGCCCCACCTCGCCGCCGACCGGAATGGTCATGAGCGTCACCTGAAGATTGGTTCCCGTCCACAATGCCGTTCGGAAATTTTCGTTTCCAAGCGTATAGGCTTCGATATCGAGTACCGCAGGCTCTGCGCCATAGTCTTTCAGCTCAATCATGGATTTCGTTTCGACAGCAGTCGAAAGGCCGTTTTATCCCTCTCTGCCTGGGATGCCCGTCCGCCGCAGGATGTACATGCCGCAACAGCGACGGCGAACAATCCTGCCTGAAAAAAATACCTAATCATAACAGTTCTGGCAATTAATGTGAAACTTACGTGTGTTCACAATATAAGCATAAAAAACAGATTCAGCAATCTTTTGCGAACAAAAACAGCAATCCATCAGCAGACATGGCATTAGCATCCCCAGTACTGATTGCCACATCCGGCAGTTCCGAAAACATCATCCCTTCCGACCGACTCTCCAAATCGGTTATCAGACATATCCGCTGCCGCCAGACAGCATGCTCGCAAACGTCAGACACCGGTGTACGGATATCCGCCGAAGACCGGGTTTGGCGCCCGCACAATCCCGAAGCAAACAGCAGTCCCGTTCGGAACGTAAAATACGCATTCTGTCCATCTACCGACAAAATTACCGTTAACAATATTATTGCATATATTATTGTAAAAGACGTATATTTGTCGCGCCGACCGGACATCCGCCCGACACAGACCTGCTGCGCATCCGCATCGTCCCGCCGACACAGCGCTTACGACATTACCAAAACTCAATCGAATATGAAAAAATTGGAAAGAATGTCTTACGAATCTCCCGTAATGCAGATTATCTCCGTTGCGGTCGAACAGGGAATTGCTATCAGCAGTCCGGACAATGTACAGGCTCCCACGAAGATGTGAACATCGGTACCGAATACTAACCTCATCCATCCGACAGTCATGAGAAAGATATTGACAGTTGCGACGGGCATCCTTCTGCTCGCCGCCTCATGTTCCAAAGAGGCAGACAACGAAACGAAACTTCCCGCTCCGGGCGAAAACCAAATCAGGGCGACCATCGAACCGGTCTTCAGCGACGCCACCACCCGTTCGGAATTCGACAGCAACATGAAATCATCTGTCGCTGGGCGACCAGATAGGGGTGATGACTCCCGAAAAACCCGACGCCAACATGACCTATGTCATCCGGGAACAGGAGCACTGCTCCGCAGGGATATTCACGCTGGACGCCGACATCAAACTGGAAAGCGACACTTTTTACGCCTACTATCCGCGTACCGCGAACGACTGCTGCATGACGGACGAAGCGGAACTATCTTTGGTACTTCCGGCCGTACAGACCTATAAAAAGAACTCCTTCGCCACCAACGCCAACATTGCCGTAGCCGTCTCGACCGACGGACGCGAATACGCTTTCCGGAACGCCTGCAGTTACCTCGACGTCAAGCTTCAGGGCGACGGCATCGTGCTGGACAAAATCGTCATCACGGCCGGCAAAGATAACGGCCTGCCGAACCAGAAACTCTATCTCGCCGGCAGCGGCAAAGTCTGCTTCAACGACTACGACAGCGAACCGGTCTTCGAACTGGACGGCAGCTCCGACAACAACCGGAGCATCACGCTGAACTGCGACAACGTCGCGCTCGAGGCAGACGCACCGACCGACTTCTATTTCGTCATGCCGGCCGGTACCTACTCGGGAATTACGGTGGATGTCTATACGGCCGACGGACAGAAAATCTCATACGTCAAAGGGCTTCTCGGCGAAGGCTCGTCTTCGAACGCAATACGGTCAATTCGTTCAAGGTCGAAACCATAACGACGGCACCGACCGACGAGGTGGAAGAGGTGGACAATGTCTATACGGTCAGCACTCCCCAGCAATGGAACTGGCTGGCGGCACAGGTAGATACCGGCAACACCTTCGAAGGCAAGACCATCACCCTCGCCCAAGACCTCGACTTCGACGGTATCGAATTCATATCCATGGGGATGGAGCCGATTACATGACCGACACCTCGCTCCCCCTCCATCCGTTCCAAGGCACCATCGAAGGTAACGGAAGGACTATTTCCAACGTGAACCTCTCTTCCGACGGACGTGCCTGCGGAATCATCGGTTACGGCAGGGAGTGTACCGTCCGCAACCTGACCCTCTCCGACATCACCGTCACCGCGCCGGGAAATGGAAAGGCGCGCTGGTCGGCTATCTGTGGAACGGTACCGTCGAGAACGTACACGTCATAAATGCGCTCATACACCCCTATGAGGAGACGCTCCCTCAGGAACCCTACCGCTACTCATACCGTATCGGCGGCATGATAGGATTCTGGAGCGGCGACAAGGATGCGGCCATCAGCAACGTATCCATCCGGAACGCCAAAGTACACGGCAGTTACGCCATCGCCGGACTCATAGGAGGCATCCAAGGCAGAGGCCGAAAAACGATAGAAAATGCCGCAACCGACGGCATCACTGTCACCAATCACGGTATCCCGTACATGTCTGGAAGCGACTGTTACTTCGACAGCGCAGCGCTTCTGGGCGATTGCACCAACAAACAGGGCGAATTGGTCTTGACGAATATCACCATCGGTTCCTGGGCCCTATACGACCAATCGGACGAATCGGTGACAAAAACGCTGACCGACCAGACATGGTGCCACCTTCCCTATGTCGGAGAAATGGACGGGAATTCGCCCATTACGCTGGACAGTGCATCACTCTCTCCCATCCCGGTCACGCGACCGAAGGCTGACCTCCTCTTCACAACCGAAATTCCCCGACAGGACGGCGTCCTGTCGGGGAATTTCGTATCTTTAGCCGTCGATAAAACGCACGCTTATGACATCCATCTGCACGGTGCTTGCAGTAGCAGATATCGCCACCGCAAGGAAATTCTACGAAGAGTTGTTCGGCTTGGAAGTATGGCAGGATTACGGCATCAACGTATCCTTTACGTGCGGTCTGGCACTGCAGCAAGCGTTCGGCTGGCTGGTCGGCCTGCCGGAGGAGCGGATTGCGAAGCGCCCGAACAATATGGAGATATGTTTTGAGGAACCCGACTTCGACGGCTTTCTGAAGAGACTGGAAAGATTTCCCGGCATCGACCGGCTGGGCACGGTCACCGAACAGGCTGGGGACAGCGCGTCGTCCGCTTCTACGACCCGGACGGACATATCATCGAAGTCGGCGAAGAGATGAAAACGGTCATCGAACGTTTCCTCGCCACGGGCATGACACTGGAAGAAGTCTCCGTCAGAACGGATGTTTCCGTCGGAGACTTGACGAAACTGCTGAACGGCTGAACCCCCACATTAAGTAACAGTACAAACCGGAGGTCTGAAGCCCCCCGAGCGGCACCCCCGTTTCCGCAGACTGTCGGCGTTTCCGTTTCGGATATCGGCGACCGGCGACACAAGGGCAGGGCTATCCGGAGAAAGGAAAAACAGGGAGCGGCGGAAACCGCTTTCCTCTCCCGGATACTATCTTTGCAGCAAGCATCCGGAACGAATGGACAAACGCAGGAACGAACCGACAGACAGGGAACGGCGCCGCAACCGCCTGGCAGGTGCGGCACTCTTCCTGTTGCTCGCCGTGGCAGGCAAGCTGTATTACGACTACTGCCTGCATAACCCATACCCGCAGCCCCCTCTTACAATAACCCACGAGGCACACCCGCAGGACTCCGCAGGGGATACCCGGTACC
>ENA-OUNI01000718-OUNI01000718.1-human-gut-metagenome-genome-assembly--contig:-NODE-718-length-14973-cov-3.413108_pt1 | contig 14973 bp, 14 predicted proteins | sample MGYA00242499_ERZ504580 | MGnify/ENA primary metagenome ERZ504580 (study PRJEB26092, sample SAMD00036315) | human gut metagenome | host: Homo sapiens | study: EMG produced TPA metagenomics assembly of... | reverse complement strand
CCACGGATCAGAACAACGCTGTGCTCCTGAAGGTTGTGACCTTCTCCTGGGATGTAACTTGTTACTTCGATTCCGTTGGAAAGACGAACTCTGGCGATTTTACGAAGAGCTGAGTTAGGTTTTTTCGGTGTAGCAGTTTTAACAGCTGTGCACACACCTCTCTTCTGAGGAGAAGACATATCTGTGGATTTCTTTCTCAGAGAATTGTAGCTTTTCTGCAGTGCCGGCGCGGTAGATTTCTTTACGGAAGTCTCACGGCCTTTTCTTACTAACTGGTTGAATGTTGGCATTCCATTTCACCTCCTGATAGATTTCTCCGTGTGTCCCACGGGGTTTCATACGGCTGCTTTAGTTCAACATAATTGCTTTGCAGCTTTTGCGCGCACAAAAAACAGTCTTTTACGCACGCTCGTTTATTATAGCGTCTGTCCTTTCAAAAGTCAAGGGGGAAATTCGCAAAAAATCGCGTATTTACGCGGCTTCTGCGGATTTCCCCCATTGATGCATTACTGTGCAAAAGTATTTTTTCTTCCTATTATAATCTCACCAGATTATTTTCTGACATTTTCTGTTTTTCGTTAAAGCGGACGGTTCCTGAAGGCCGGACACGCATCACACCGCTTCGGCTTTTCCTCGCTCTGTGCATTGCCCCAGAGGTCACGCGCTTTCTCTTCGGCACACCCTTTGCACCAGGGAAACATGCGGACATTGCTGATGTAAAAGTTCTCAAAGGTTGTCTCGTCGTTGTTGATGTCAAACTGCTGCTTTCTCGACAGCTCTTCTGTATGTTCTGCAATCCAGGCCTTCTGCCCTTCGGTCGCCGGATACCCCGGTCCGCCGAGGACGTAATCCATATCGGCATGGAGATTTTCCGGTTCGCCTGGTTTGTGGAATCCTACAAATAAAATATAACCGCGGCGCAAAAGCTCCTGGATCGGCTCGTCCGTCTGGCCGTCCGAACCTAAAATCGCCCGCGCGGTCTGCGCATGAAAATTTTCTGTTTTGGGATAGAATTTCCCAGTTGGTGCTAAAAATCCATCTGCCATTTTCTTTTCTCCCATGTTCTCATTTGCTGTATGCTTTTCTATACCATAACCGATTTTTCAAAACAGGCAAGGTTTGTTTTACTAGATTTTTTTTTTATCTGTGCTATACTCTTTCCCGTGCATTTATGCAATCGGATTTTCCCGTCTTTTTGCGGGTGTCCGGACTGGTTCGTGAACTTCCCAGTATAAAAAACCAAGTATCTCAAAATTTTCATCAAAGGAGATTGGAAAATGAATGCAAGAAAACTGATCATCGACTGTGATCCGGGCATCGACGATTCTCTCGCCCTGATGCTTGCCGCGGCTTCGAAAGAGCTGGATCTTGTCGGCATCACCACAGTCAGCGGAAATGTACCCGCTTCTATGGGCGCTAAAAATGCCCTCAAAATTCTTTCTATGATTGGAAAACCAGATGTCCCGGTTTATGTCGGCGAGGAGACGCCTCTGGTCCGCGACTACGTGGACGCGATGGACACCCACGGCATGGACGGTCTCGGCGAATCGGGCTGGCCGGATGCCGAAGGCCTTACGCCAAACAAGGACGCTGTTTCTTTCCTGATCGAAACCTTAAAAACAACCCCTGATGTTACCATTCTTGCCCTCGGACCGATGACGAACCTTGCAAAAGTCATCTCCCGCGCACCGGAGTGCCTGACAAACCTGACGGCTCTTGTCTCCATGGGCGGAAGCTATAAGAGCCATGGAAACTGCTCCCCGGTTGCCGAGTACAATTACTGGTGCGACCCGGATGCCGCAGCCGAAGTATTCCGCGCGTTTTCCGAGCTGCCGCAGCTTGCAGGCAAAAAGCTTCATATGATCGGGCTGGATGTCACACGAAAAATTGTCCTGACGCCGAATCTTGTGGAATATATGAAATGCGTAAATCCAGGAGTCGGAACCCGCATTGAGGAGCTGACGCGCTTCTACTTTGATTTCCACTGGAAACAGGAAAAGGTCATCGGATGCGTGATCAACGATCCGCTCGCGGCCGCTTATCTTGTGGATCCGTCGCTCTGCAGCGGTTTTGATGCGTATACGCAGGTAGAAACCGGAGGCCTCTGCATCGGACAGACGGTTGTGGATGCCATGAATTTTTATCAGAAAGCACCGAACAGCCACATTCTGACGCAGGTCGATGTGCGCCGTTTCTTCCTGATGTTCTTTGAGCGCGTTCTCGGCGTGCCGCAGGAGGAATCCGCACCGGTTCTCGACCAGATTCTCACCGCACCGCCGGTCTTCCCACATGAGACGATGTTTCAGAAGGGAGGCGAGGCATGATGAATACTAACCGTACGTTAAAACTCACGACACTCGCGCTCTGCGGTGTCATCAATATTCTCGGCGGTACCATTGCTCTGCTGCTGCGTCTTCCGGTTTATCTGGACTCCATCGGAACAGTTCTGGCAGCCGCTCTGTTCGGACCTGCTGCAGGCCTCGTTCCGGGACTGATCTCCGGACTCATTTCCGGCATGACGAGTGATGTCTATGCGTTTTACTATATTCCGGTGCAGCTTGTCATCGGTCTCGTTGCCGGCCTTGTATTCCGCAGACTCCGCCCGTCCCATACGGCAGGATCCCGCAGCGAGAGTCTTTCCCTCCGCTCCATGGGCTGGAAGCTGTTTCCGGCAGCGCTTGTGATCTCACTTCCGGGTACTGTGGTAAGTTCCACAATCACCGCGGTTGTTTTCGGTGGAATTACTTCCTCCGGCTCCACTGTGCTGGTGCAGCTGCTTCACAGCCTCGGTATGAATCTGACTCTCTCTGTCTGCGTTGTACAGGCCATGACAGACTTTGTGGATCGAATGATTGTCCTTGCAGTCGTCCTCGTGATTCTGCCCCCCCGTTTCTTCTGCTTTCGGCAGTCTTTCTATGAGAAGCAGAAAATAATCTGTGCCAATAGCACAAATAATCCTGCAAAAAATTCACTTTCTTTTTTGCAGGATTCTCATATTTTGGCATAACAAGAACTCCGGAAAAAAGGGGAGGCTGCATCAGGAGCCATCCCTTTTCCGGAGTTTTTTATTTCTTCTTTAATAAAATCATTCACATGCGCGGATCCATACCTGCATTTCGCCCTCACCTCGGTTGTTCCACATATAATATGGAATCAGCTTCAGTTTCGTCTTTTCCTCTTCCTCTTTCTGATACAGATGATACAGCGGCTGTTTTTCCGCATCGCCCAGCTTCATGCGACGTCCCTCGGCCGTTACGCACACAAAGTGCTCGCCCAGCTCATCGGCTGCTTCTGCGGTTTTTTCACCATTCACACAGAGTTTTGTCAAATGCAGATTCTTTCCGTTGTCTGCTTCTTCCATACAGTAAACAACCGGTCCTCGTTTTACGGCAACACGGCCGGCGTCCTCGCGTACAAGCGGATTGGATGCCAAAAACTGGATTTCCATCGGGAAGTTCAGGCGGATCGTCTCACCCTTCGCCCATACTTTTGTCACATACAGATACCCGTCTTTTTCTTCCAATTCTGCGCCTTTTGGAATCTCTTTTTCATAAGAAGCACACCATCCCGGGATGCGGAATGCAAAGGTGTACGGCTCTTTGGTATCGCTCTCGCAGGTCACGGAAACATGGCCGTCCCACGGGAATTCGGAAGTGATGGATGCTTTTACTTTTTCTCCTTCCACTGTTCCACCCATGTACAAGTGGACAAACAGGGTTGTGTCGTTTTCCGTGTATGCGTAAGATGCAACTGAGCTTACCGTTCTTGCCAGGTTCGGAGGGCAACAGGCACAGCCGAACCATTTCTGGCGGATCGGTTTTACATGGAATTTCCGCTCATCCTTGTGGCATGCTCCGGCAGTACCTCCAGCGGATTGGCATAGAAGAAGCTCTTTCCGTCGAGCGCCATTCCGGAGAGAACGCCATTGTAGAGGGCTAATTCCATCACATCCGCGTACTCTGCTTTTGCCTGAATCTCCAGCATGCGGCGAGCAAAGAACACAAGACCGATGGATGCACAGGTCTCTGCGTAAGCGGTATCGTTTGGCAGGTCATAGTTGAAAGAGAATGCCTCTCCTATATGAGTGGCACCGATTCCGCCGGTGACGTACATTTTCTGATGCACCATGTTGTTCCAGAGAGTTTCACAGGCTTTCAGCAGGCTCTCATCCTGCGTTGCCCTTGCCACATCCGCCATGCCGGAATAGAGATATACGGCGCGTACGGAGTGCCCCTGCACCTCATCCTGCTGACGCACCGGGCGGTTTGCCTGATTGTAGCTATATCGTTCCTCGCCCTCCGGGCAGGTCAGACCGCGCTCGATATCGTAATAGTATGGTTTTGTTCCGCGCTCGTCGATGAAGTATTTTGCAAGATCGAGATACTTCTGCTCGCCGGTCAGATCATAGAGACGCATCAGAGCCATCTCTGCAATTTCGTGACCAGGATAACCTGCTTTTTTCCCCTCGCCGTGACCAAGTTTGCTGGCAATAAAGTCCGCGAAACGCTCTGCTGCTTTTAAGAGACGGTCTTTTCCGGTCGCCTGATAATAGGCTACGGCGCCTTCCGTCAGATGACCGAAGCAGTACAGCTCATGGTTGTCCTTAAGGTTTGTAAAAATCATATCCTGATCGTTGATCAGATAGTAGGTATCGAGGTATCCGTCTTCTCTCTGTGCTGCGCAGACAGCTTCAATTGCTTCATCTGCCGTTTTTTCCAGCTCCGGATCGGGATGCTGTGTCAGGGAGTACGCAACTGCCTCCACCCATTTGGTAAAATCGGTATCCTGGAACAGGAAGCCATAAAATCTTCCGTCCATTTTGCCATCCTTCGGCAGTGTCTCAAAAGTATCCAGCGGATATTTGATCTGAACAAATTTGTCTCCTTTTGCTTTCCGCTCTTTTTCAACTTCACCGGCGCGGCGGTAGTTCCGCATACAGAAGCTCGGTGCTGCTTCCGGAACATTGTCATTTAAGGCATTCCACTGATACGGAATTACTTCGGTGCGGACAAGCTCCATCTCTTTTTTCCAGAATGCATCAGTAACCTGGACTTTTGCCAGGGATAATGGTTTGCTGAAGTTTTTCTGATCCATTTTTTCGGTCTCCTTTTTCGTTGTCTTCCGCCGCCTCCTGGTTTGAAAAAGATATTTTCCTTGCTTTCAGGGATGGGAAGCGTTACACTTCTTTTGACGGCTGTTTTCCTGTTTTTCTATAGTTTTATTTTAGCAAAACGGACCTCCGTTTAAAATATAAGAATGTTTGAAAAGGTTTGAAAAAGTCATATGATCTCTGTTTTATTTCCAGATGCCGCCTGTTTTACCTACGACCTCTGCGGCAAATTCCAGTCCCCGTCCCCGGAGTGGATGCACCTGACACGGAATCTCGTCAATTTTGAACTGATGGTTGTGACGGAAGGAACGCTTTTTATCGCGGACGAACGCCGCTCTTACGAGGTTCACCCCGGCGAATATCTTCTTTTGCCGCCGACCGTCCATCAGCATGGCTCGAAAAAGGGAAGCTGCTCTTTCTACTGGCTCCATTTTATCCCGGGTATCCCCTCCGCACCGATCGTCGCTCCTTCTGACCCGACCGCCGGATCGGTTCTGGATGAGTTTCATGCTGCACCGCCATCCTCCTACCGCCTTGAGGACCTCGCTCCCGCCCAGCTTCCATCCAACTACCCCGAAACGTTATGCATCCCGCTCCAGAGAACGCTTTCCTCCCCGAACCGCGTCATCATCCTCATGAAGCAGCTCCAGGACACTTCCCTGCGTTTCCACAACACGTTCCTCAACAACAGCCTGACTGCCGCTGTTCTCGGCGAAATCAACTGTCAGAGTCCCTTCTACCGCACCTACACTTCCGAAACGCAGCGGACGCAGATCCTGCAGGACATCATCAGCTACATCCAGTACCACAGCAGCGAGTCCCTCAAAGTCACCGAACTCGCCCGTTATTTCGGCTACAACGACAAATACCTCTCCTCCCTCTTCCACGAGGCACCGGGATGACGTTAAAACAATTCATCCTGAAATCCAAAATGGACAGCGCTATGGCCGAGCTGACGGACACAAATCACACGGTCTCTCAGATTGCCTATAACGTTGGATTTCAGGATGCGCATAATTTTTCCACGGCTTTCCGAAAACTCACCGGGATGACGCCGGGACAGTACCGGAAGAGTTATGGGAACCGGAAACTTTCTTTTGAATAGGACGGGAGGATACGACCCCCAGGCACCGCGGGGGGCGGACGCTCCGCTGCGCCTAGGGACCCATCTACGTTTTGGCGGACGGAAGTGATTTACTCAATGGATGGATTCACTTATTCTTTAGAAATTTACTGTTTCTTTTAGAAAATAGACATACTTTGCTCACATTTCTTCACTATACTATATCTCAGATAGTTGATGAACCATTCAAAACTATCTCCCCCCTCATTATGAAAGAGCAGCCCGCATATCCGCGGGCTGTTCTTATTTTTTGTCTTTTTGCACCCCACCTAACGTAAATGCCGCCTGCGGTCGGGGAAAATATCCCGACCGCAGGCGGCCTCACAATCTACCCGTGGAATCACATTACTCTTCCGCAGCTTCAATTGCTGCAGTCTCGATAATAAATTTCACGCTTCCATCCATTCCATTTGCCTTACCACTGTAAGAAGTATAAGCACATTTATCCGAATTCAGCGCCTGAATCCGATCCAGTACATCTCCCAGATCATCCTCAAAGGTACTCTTCAGCTTGCTGGTACCCTCTTCTTCAAACTTCTTCGTACCGTCAGCCAGTTCTTTCGCCCCATCGGACAGCTCGTCAATACCATCAACAACCTTGCTGCTTCCCGATTTCAGATCAGAAGCTCCGCTTGCCAGAGAAGAAGTTCCATTTGCCAGTGTAGAAGCTCCGCTCGCCAGCGTAGATGCTCCGCTTGCCAGCGTAGAAGCTCCGCTGTTCAGTTCAGAAGCTCCGCTTGCCAGGGAAGAAGTTCCATTTGCCAGTGTGGAGGCTCCGCTTGCCAGCTGGGATGCTCCGCCTGCTACCTGAGAAGCACCGCTTCTTAAGCTTCCGCTGTTTGCAGAAAGTTTTGCAGATCCATCGCTTAACTGGCTTCCCAGCTGTCCAAGACCTGCGGTCAGCTGTGTCGTGCCGCCCTGCAGAGTCGTAACACCCTCAACCAGAGCCGGTGCATTTGCTTTCAGCTGGCTTGCGCCGGAAAGCAGCGTATCATTGTAAGCACTCAGCTGAGTAAATCCTGCGTTCAATGCATTGATGCCTGCTGTTGCTTTTGCAAAACTCTCATTTGTGCTGCTGTACAGCTGGCTCACACCTGCGGACAGAGTATCGATGCCCTTGTACAGAGTGCTTCCGCCTGCATCAAGCTGTGCCACACCTGCGGTCAGTTTCTGCATTGCACCAAGATTCTGCTCAACAACTGCTTTATTATCGGTGATGGTCTGCATCTGTTTCTTCATGGTCTCAAGCTGCGGCATCAGAGCTGCAACCGTCTTCTGCAGATCACTGTATCGGCTCTTGATGTCGCTCATCTTCTGCTGCATTGCTGCAAGACCGGAGAGATCCGGGCGCTCGATTTCGAAGTTCAGTTCCGGAAGGGTAATCTGCGGAGCTGTAACCGGAGTAACCGAAACGGTTCCGGCGGAAGCGGAAACGCTGACACTTCCGATCTGGTTTCTTGCTTTACTTAAGGAATCGGCAAGCTCTGTATTTCCAGCGCTCTTAGCTGCGGAAATCTGTGCATCCAGTGTAGCTGCTGCTGCAGAGAGCTGATCATTTGCCTGTTTTGCTGCATCGGCGGATGCCTGGCTTGCTGCTGTATCAGCTGCGCTCTGTGCTGCTGCTGTTGCTTCCTGGTTCAGCTGTGCTGCTGCTCCGTCTGCCCATGCCTGAACCTGTGCTGCCATCTGGGTTCCCATCTGCGTTGCCTGATTCGTGATCTGTGCTCCAGACCGCTTAAGTAGCTCTCAAGTCCTTTGGACAGCGTATCCATCTGGCTCATCAGCTCGTTGCCGTTTGTCATCATGCTGTTGACAGATCCTGCGATTGTGGTGTTCAGAACCCCGGAGAGTGCCTCGGTCTCGGAGATCAGGGTAGAACCGGTGCTGGTCATACCGTCTACCATCGTCAGAAGGCTCTGTACATCGGTGCTCTGCAGCTGCTCGTTCAAACTGGTCAGCCTTCGGAGAGTTGTTTTGCTCCTGCTAAAATATCATTCTCATCTTTTCCGTCGAGTGCTGCGTTCAGTGTTGCGATTGCACTGTTTACCTCGGTCAGGCCGTCTGCCAGAGGCTGAAGCTGCTCAGCGCCTGCTGCAAGCTGTTTCTCGCCTGCTACATAAGAAGCAACGCCGTCGGACAGCTGTGTTGTTCCGTCGGTGTACTGTTTTACGCCTGCAACGACTTTATTCACACCGTTTACATACTCGGTTACGCTTCCAGTCAGCACACCGTTCTTTCCAAGATACGTCTGGATTGCTTTATTCAGGGTATCAGCGCCCTCGGTGTAGGAGTTTACGCCGCTTGCCAGGGAAGAAGCTCCGCTGCTTAAGGTGGATGCTCCGTTGGACAGGGTAGCTGCTCCGCTGTTTAAGGTAGAAGCTCCGCTGTTCAGAGTAGAAGTTCCGTTTGCCAGAGTCGATGCTCCGCTTGCCAGTGTGCCGGCTCCGCTTGCCAGTGTGCCGGCTCCGCTGTTCAGCTCGTCAGCGCCGTCTTTTAACGTTCCGATACCGTCATCCAGCTCTTTGTAGCTGTCTTTTAAAGTATCCACACCATCGGAGAGTGCCTTGGAACCGTCAACCAGTTCCATTGCAGCATCCTCAAGATCACTCAGTGCATCCTTCAGATCATCGTATCCGGTGATGTTGTCGGTATCGATGGTGTCGAGAACATCGTCAAGTGCAACGGTGAAGGTAGAATCCAGAGAGAAGTTCTCCACATCTGCAGTGATCTCCAGGCTTTCCGGCAGTTCGAAATCGCTGTCACCGGATACCAGATCTTCAAGGGAATCGGAATTTAATCCCAGGCTTTCCTGCAGGCCCGGCATACCAAATCCGATTACGATGTTTCTGCTTCCATCGGAAATGACTTTACCATTGTCGATCTTGACATTGGAGAAAGTACCTGCGGAAGAATCATTCCGGTCATCAGACGAATGGGTGTACATCGTCTCTTTCTTGCCATTGATGTCAACCGTTGTCTTTGTGTTGTTTGTATAGTCAACTTTGATTTTCAGTTTTCCGCTCTTTCCGGCCAGGTCATCCGGTTTGATTTCCTTGCCGTCCAGATAATAGGTGAACTTCACGGAAACCGGAGGCTCTTTTGTGGTTGTTCCCTGATAATAGATATCCTCGCCGTCTGTCTGCCAGGTCAGCTCGTTTCCGCTCTGGGTGAACTCCTCGTCGCCCTTTACGTTTTTGATGTCCTTCAGTTCACTCTCATCTTTCAGGTTCTTTTCCGTTCCTGCGTTCTTCAGCCAGTTGGATACGGTGATCTGATCTTCCGATCCGTCTGCATTTGCATTTACATATACGGTTTCTTCTTTGGAAACCGCTGCGTCCTCTCCTGTCGCTGCATAAACCGGAGCAGCTCCCATAACAGCAGCCATACCAACAGCAAGACCAGACATCATCTGTTTTCTCAGTTTTCTGTTTCTATTCATTGTGATAAACTTCCTTTCTGTGGTTTTTATAATGGTTTTTTATGATGAAATCCAGGATCATAAGAGAAGTAAAACCCGCTCGGAGTAAGATACTGCGGGATACTGTTTCCCTCAGATCGAGGATGTTTTTCCTATGCCTTTCAATCATCTAATGTTATAACGCAAAAATGACTCTTAGTCAACATTAAATACTGCACAAAATTGACGATCGGTCATTTTTTTCTTCGTGCATAGTCACAAAAATGAGAAAATTAGTCATTTTCCCTTTGACAGTTTCCATGTATTCTAACTATAATTGTAGTTAAGTAAATGACACATGATGTGATATTTTTCAGGAAAGGAGACTCTCTGTGGGAAAAATTGACAACAACAAACAAATGAAACGTGAGTCCCTTCTGGACTCTGCTTTCTCACTTTTTATCAACAACGGCTTCAGTAAAACATCCATTTCGGATATCGTGAATAACGCCGGCGTTGCAAAAGGTACCTTCTATCTTTATTTCAAAGATAAGTACGATATTCGGAATCATCTGATTGCACATAAGGCGAGTCAGGTATTTCAGGCCGCCTACTCAGATCTGCTGCGCCACCCGGATATCCATGATTTTGAAGAGCAGGTGCTTTTTATCACCGACAATATCCTCGACCAGTTTGCCGCCAACCACAGCCTCGTGACGCTGATTTCCAAGCATCTGAGCTGGGGATTCTTCAAAAACTCTCTTACCTTTGCTCCGTTTGCCGACACGCCGGCCATCTACACCATCTATGAATCTCTGCTCTCTCATGCAGCATATACGTATCGCTCACCGGAGCTGATGTTCTATATGATTCTGGAGCTTGTAAGCGGTACAAGCTACAATGCTATCCTGTACCAGCAGCCGGTTGCGCTTGAAGAACTAAAGCCGGAGCTCTACGCTGCCATTCGGGGCATTTTCAAGCAGTTCCGAATCCGGAAGAAACGGAAAACCACGGAAAATGCAGGCGCGAATCCCGACTCACTGCTCTCGTAAACAAGAAAGAATCCTGCTTTGCAGGATTCTCCGCCTGCGGCGGTCGCTTCAGCGACATAATTCCCGTCCGCCGCAGTGCGATCCTGCCCGGAGGGCTTTTTTAATTTACAGGAAAATTCAACGAAGTTTCCTGTAAATCAAAAATACTTTCGCGGAATCTTTTCAAAAGAAACCACGAAAGTATTTTTTATTTTTCTCTTTGCCTATACCTGCTGTTCCAGATACTCACCAATCCGCTGTTCCATCACAGGCACCAGCCACTCGGCATAGCCGGCCTTCATCGGATGAATCGGATCCTGAAGATACAGTTTTCGTTTTTCCGGGGAAACACGGTTGATTCGTTCGTCATTCCAGAAATCGATCACACCGATCTGCCATTTTTCCTGAATTTTCAGAAGCGCCTCTACCATCTTCGCGTACGGCTCGGAATCATACTGTGGATTCGTATAGAACATCACCGGGCAATGCCACGTTTCTTTTGCATATGCAATGATATACTCAATCGCGCCGCAGACAGTTTCGACATCGAAGCTCTCCAGATCGCAGGATTCCGAAATTTCACCGAGCGGGCTGTTGCGTGTTGCATCGTTCGTGGACAGCTGGCAGATAAAAAGATCCACCTGTTGCTTTGGATCAAGCCTGTCGCGCATACGCTCGATGTAGGAATCCTCACCATTATCAATCAGCGTGGTTCCGTTGACCGCTTCTTTGATGCAGGTACAGCTGTCTTTCTTCGCTATGTACTCCGCAAACGAATTGTTGTGGGCAGCAAAGCCCTTCGTCACGGAGGATCCCAAAAATACAACTGTTTTTCCTTTTAACGGACTTGTTTTTTTAAACGGAATACGGGAAACATCGTATCGGACGGAATTTCCCTTTTTAAAATAACCTGTTTTCTTATTCATGCTATATATGCCGCCCACAGCTAAGGCTGCGCCTCCTGCGGCCAGGATTCCGGCTATTATTTTGCATCCATCGCAAAACCTCCATTATCTGAGTCAATACCACTTCGCAGATCCTGTCGGATCTTTTTTCGAATACCCCTATCTTACATCATTTTTCTGAAAATGCAAGTAAACTTTGTTGTCGATTTTGTTCCGATTTTGTTAACAAAATACGGATTTTCTGTGTTCTGGTCGAATTCTGATCGATTCCGGCGATTTTTTTATTCTCTTTTCCTCAAAAACCATTGACTTTCAAGTGCACTTAAATGATATATTAAAAGCAACGTAATTACTATTCTTTCTGTACTTCCAGAGTCCTTCCACGCCTGCTTTACGAAAACCTCTGCGAATACAGAAGCATTGCAAAGGAGAAAATTCTACTATGAAAGAAACAATTTTAGGCAATCACCTGCGAAAAGTTCCTTCCATTGCAGTCGGATGCATGCGGCTTTCCGAAAAATCGAAGGACGAGATGAATCATTTTATCCACTCCGCGCTGGAGCAGGGCGCATATTTCTTTGATCACGCGGATATCTACGGCGGCGGCATGAGCGAGACTGTGTTCGGTGAGGCATTTTCCGGCGATCCGTCTGAAACGGGAGGATATTTTTCTCCAGTCCAAATGCGGCATCCGCCAGGGCTGCTATGATCTGTCGAAAGACCACATCCTGGAATCTGTCGATGGTATTTTAAAACGTCTGCAGACGGATTACCTCGATCTTTTGCTGCTCCACCGGCCGGATGCGCTCGTAGAACCAGAAGATGTAGCTGCCGCCTTTGATGTTCTGTTTGAGAGCGGAAAGGTCCGCCATTTCGGTGTTTCCAACCACAAGCCGATGCAGATTGCACTGCTGCAGAAATATGTCCGCCAGCCACTCGTTGCCAATCAGGTACAGTTCAGCATTCCGGTTTCCAACCTTGTTGCAAATGGCATGGAAGTGAACATGGAAACACCGGGTTCGGTTGACCACGATGGCAGTCTGCTCGATTACTGCCGTCTGCACGATATTACCCTGCAGGCATGGTCTCCGTTCCAGATGCCATCATGGAAAGGATGTTTTCTTGGAAGCGACGAGTACCCGGAACTGAACCGGAAAATCCGTGCACTGGCCGAAAAATACAGCGTCAGTGATACCACGATTGCGGCAGCGTGGATTCTGCGCCACCCGGCAAATATGCAGCTTGTCACAGGTACGGCAAGCGAAAACCGCCTGAAAGAGATTATCGCGGCATGTGCTATTACGCTGACGCGGGAAGAATGGTATGAGCTGTACCTGGCGGCAGGCCATCCGCTTCCGTAAGTTTTTCTGTCCGCCTGCCCATATGCGGAACAAGGCTAAAATCCCCTTTTCGGATCCGTGATTGATTTATAACATCGGAAAAGCATTCCTTTGGATCTTATCGATCTTCTGGAATGCTTTTCCCTTTTCCTTTTCTTTTTTCATGCAGCTATCTGCAATCCGCATTGGCTGCCTGCCCATAACCAAATAACTGCTCCGCAGTTTATCAGAAGAAGCTTGCATTCCTCCTGATACAGGCAAGTCCCCAACCACTGCTTATTACTTTTCGTACTCGAAGCAGGTGACTTACTTGATTCGGTTAAATCAGATCTCTCCCACCAGATATCCCTGTTTTCCGTTGCGCAGGAAGATCGGCAGTGTTTCGATCGGCGCCTCGATTTCGTAGCTTTTCCGCCCTCATAAACATCACCGGTATTTGCCAGCGTCCAGGACGCACCGGCCGGCAGATAAACGGTACGGCTCGTTGCTTTTGCCCGGACAATCGGTGCTACAAGGATGTCGGAGCCGAACATGTAAGCATCGGAGATGTCCCAGCATGCTGCATCTTCCGGGAACTCATAGAACATCGTTCTCATGACCGGTGTTCCTTTTTCGTGTGCTTCTGCCATCAGGCTTCTCGTGTAATCGCGCATTTTTTCGCGGACACCGATGAATTTTGTCAGGATTTCATAATTTTTCTCTCCGAAGCTCCATACCTCGTTGTCAGCTCCGGTTCCCTCACGCACTTCGCCAGCCTTGTTGATGATTTCTTCTCTCGGTCCTCGGTTTCCGTGAATACGCATAACCGGGCAGAAGGTACCAAACTGGAACCAACGCACAAGCAGCTCCTGGAAGTCCGGATCTTCGGTCACACCGCCGTGGAATCCGCCGATATCGGTTGTCCACCACGGAATGCCGCACAATCCCATATGAAGGCCTGCGCAGATCTGTTTGCGGAAGTCCTCGTAGGTTGAGAAAATATCGCCGGACCACACAAGGCTCCGTATTTCTGGCTTCCGAGCCATGCACAGCGGACGAGGTTGACGATATCCTCCTGGCCGCTCTCTTTCTGGCCCTCGTAGAACATACGGGAATACTCTCTTGGATAAATATTTCCGATCTCTTCCACCGGGCCTGCGGCGTAGCGGTAGCACTCGTACTCATAGGTTGAAAACTCCGGTTCAGCCTCATCGAGCCAGAAGGTGCGGATGCCGAGATCTGCATAATTTTTCTTTACTTTCTCCCATACATACTTCTTGTTCTCGGATTTGTTGCATCCAGGAAGACATTATTTCCATGGAACAGCATCTGTACATCAACACCTGCGTTGCTCTTCACGAGGAGTCCCTGCTGTTTCATTTCTTCGTAATTCTCGCTTCTCCAGTCGATCTGCGGCCAGATGGAAACCATCGTCTCGATGCCCATCTCATGCAGCTCATCGATCATTGCTTTCGGATCCGGGAAATATTCTTCATCAAAACGATAATCACCGCATCTTGGCCAGTGATAATAGTCGATGACAAAGACATCCAGCGGAATGCCGCGTTTTTTGTACTCGCGTGCCACATTCAGTACCTGCTCCTGATTGTAGTAGCGCAGTTTGCACTGCCAGAAGCCAAGGCCGTACTCCGGCATCATCGGAACTTTACCAATGGCATCTGCAAAGTGCTCTTCAATTTCTGCCGGGGTATCGCCTGCGGTTACCCAGTAGTCGAGCTGCTTTGTGGTGCGTGCCAGCCATTCCGTTGTGTTCGTTCCGAAATGAACCTCACCGACGCTGCATTGTGCCACAGGAAGCCGTAGCCAAGGCTCGATACATAAAACGGAATGCTCGCCTGCGAATTACGGTGCGCCAGTTCCAGGTTGCATCCCTTCAGGTTCATTCGCTCCTGCTGATACTGTCCCATACCGTAAATCTCTCATCCGGGTTGGAATCGAAGGATACTTTCAGCTGATAAGCGCCGCCCTTCAATGCACGGTAATCGTGTGCGCGCAGCAGAGCGCTCCGCCGTTCGCGATCTCGGAGAGCAGCACCTCGCCCTTCTGATTTAAGAACGTAATCCGCAG
>ENA-OUNI01000717-OUNI01000717.1-human-gut-metagenome-genome-assembly--contig:-NODE-717-length-14999-cov-5.914201_pt1 | contig 14999 bp, 15 predicted proteins | sample MGYA00242499_ERZ504580 | MGnify/ENA primary metagenome ERZ504580 (study PRJEB26092, sample SAMD00036315) | human gut metagenome | host: Homo sapiens | study: EMG produced TPA metagenomics assembly of... | reverse complement strand
TCTTTGTAGTTGCTGCGAAGAGTTCTTCCGGAACTGCACATTGATTCGTAGCTGTGTTTCGGTTTTCCGCATTCTTCTACGATCTTATCGATAAATTTGATGATCTCCTGGTTTACTTCATGAGCTTTATAGATAGCTCGATCATCTTGTCTTCCGGAACTTCTTTTGCGCCGGCTTCGATCATGATTACTTTCTCTCTTGTGGAAGCTACTGTAAGCTGAAGGTCAGATACATCTTTCTGTGCATGGTAGGTTGATGATATATTCACCATTGATCAGACCAACCTGTGTGGTAGCACACGGACCATCAAACGGAATATCGGAAATGCAGGTTGCAATAGAGGAACCAAGCATAGCCGGAATCTCCGGATTACACTCAGGATCAACAGACATAACCATGTTTACCAGTGTTACGTCGTTCTGTAGTCCTTCGGAAACAGAGGACGCATTGGTCTGTCGATCACGCGGGAAGTAAGGATTGCATGCTCGCTTGCTTTTCCCTCTCTCTTGTTAAATCCTCCTGGGATTTTGCCTACTGCATACATTTTCTCTTCATATTCAACGCTTAACGGGAAGAAATCAATTCCTTCTCTTGGCTCTTTGGATGCTGTTGCTGTAGATAAAACTGTAGTATCACCATAGTGCATTAATGCTGCACCGTTTGCCTGTTTTGCAACGCGGTTGATATCTACTGTCAAGGTTCTTCCGGCTAATTCCATGGAATAACTTTTGTACATATGTTCATTCTCCTTTTTTCATAATTCTGTTGTCATTTTCTGTTACCGTTCACTGCATGTCCGGTAACTACTTTATTCTTTTCAAATTTGTCTGTTCCGTCTGCTGACAATCTTGTCCATCAACGTTCAGACTTTTTATGAAATTGTCACATTAAAACAGGAGTCCGAAACAACTGAAAAAACTACTTTTCAGGCAAATATATCTGCCTGTTTTGTTACTTTCATATACAAAATAATCTTTTCAGTAGTCTCGGAAATAACTCCTGTCATGTTTCGCAGCTTCTGAATATGCAGATGCAGTCGAAACAACAAGCCACCGCAATCCTGGAAAACACCATATTTTACAGAACTGCCATAATACATAAAAAGAGAGGCGGATGGAAATCCGCCCCCTTCCGCATACTAAAAGGCTATTATTTTCTTAAGCCTAATTTTTCAATCAGTGCACGGTATCTTTCGATGTCTGTTTTTTTTTCAGGTATGCCAGCAGACCTCTTCTCTGACCAACCATCTTCAGAAGACCTCTTCTGGATGATGATCTTTTGTGATGTGTCTGTAAATGCTCTGTAAGCTCCTGAATTCTTGCTGTAAGAACTGCAACCTGTACCTCCGGTGAACCTGTGTCACCCTCGCATCTTGCATATTCTTTCATAATTGCCTGTTTTTTCTCTTTTGAAATCATTGTGATTTCCTCCTGTATTCTATAATTATTATTGATTGACCGCCACACATTAAGAGATGGTCGGAGCGTCCAGTCCCTGAACATGGGCTAAATTCACCTTGGTTAGTATAGCACATTGATTCTGGCGTGTAAACCTCTTTTTTACAAAGTTTCAAAATATTCCTGTCCCTTCACAGCATCCCTCTCCAGCTGTGCCTTCAATGCCTCCAGCGAAGAAAACTTCTGTTCAGGTCTGAGGAATTTTTTGAAATCCACCTTGCAGTATTCCCCATACAGATCTTCATTGCAGTCAAACAGATATGTTTCCACACCAATAAACTTCTCGCCGCCAACAGTAGGCTTATGACCTACATTGGTAATTCCCTGATAACTTCTGTCTCTGAAATGGGATACTGTGATATAAACCCCGTTTGGAGGCATCAGTTTCTCTACCGGAGGGATCAGGTTGGTGGTCGGAAGCAGATATTTATGTCCCATTCCACGTCCATGTTCAACGATTCCTTCTACTGAGAAATCTGTTCCCATAAGGAAACGGAATTTTTCCATATTTCCTCTGTTCAGTTCTTCCCTGACAAAGGTACTACTAATCTTACGGCGTCCGTCCATTTCTTTTGGCAGGACTTCCGTATGAAATCCATATTTCTTTCCGAACTCTTTGAGCATGGCAGGAGTTCCTTTCCGCTCATAGCCAAAACGGAAATCCTCTCCAACTGCCACATAGGAAACCTGCAGATCTCCTATCAATATTTCTTTTATAAAATTCTCTGCTTTCATGTGCCGTATTTTCTCTGTGAGCGGACATTCCAACAGTATATCCACTCCCATTTCTTCCAATATACGACATCTCTCTTCCTTTGTGAGGATTGTTCTTGAGGCAGTTCCAAGCGCAAGTACAACCGCCTGTGCACCTTCCTGTTTCTGCTCAATAATTTTCTCAACCAGTTTCTGATGTCCGCGGTGTATGCCGTCAAACTTCCCAAGTGTTACCGCACTGTGTGAAATTCTGGGAAAATCATTCTCAATCCTTAAATATTCCATCATGTCTCCTAAAACATTTTTACAGGGAAATACCTGTTTCTTTTCTCGTCCCACTGGTAAACTCCGGCAAAACTGCCTTCACTGCTGCACATACGGATCCATCCGTTTTTCTCCTGTGCATCGACCAGTGCCTGTACAAGAGGATTTCCATTAGCCAGAAGTCTGTCCCCTTCTTTTGTACAGCATACCCTTGGATACTCTGCAAGAATCTCCTCAATACCGAGGATTTTACTCTCTATGGTTCCTTCCTGCACTGCCTCTTCTGTCTGCGCCAGGGTAATAGCATCATCCAGTGTAAATCTGCCCACCTTTGTCCGCAAAAGACTTTCCATGGCAGCTCCACAGCCCAGCTTTTCCCCTATATCATGGCACAGAGTACGGATATAGGTTCCCTTGCTGCAGGTCACACGAAAACGCACCAGCGGAAAACTGATATCCAGAATTTCTATCTCATAAAAATGTACAGGTCTTGGTTTACGCTCCACAGTCTTGCCCTCTCTGGCAAGTTCATAGAGTTTCTTTCCATTGACCTTCAGTGCTGAATACATTGGCGGCACCTGCATATAGTCTCCCACAAAAGAACTGACCACTGTGCAAAGCTCTTCTTCTGTAACGGAAAGCTCTGTAGTCTGTGAGAGAACAGTTCCGCTCATATCCTGGGTATCCGTAACAACACCCAGACGCATCACTGCCTCATAGGTTTTCTCTTTATCTGTGATCATATCCACCAGACGGGTTGCTTTTCCCAGAGCCACCGGGAGCACTCCTTCTGCATCCGGATCAAGAGTTCCAGTATGTCCGATTTTCTTCATATGAAGGATTCCCCGAAGCTTTGCCACCACATCATGGGAAGTGAATCCTTTTTCCTTACGGATTACAATTACTCCATCCATCAGACTTCCTGCTCCTGAAACTGTTTGCAGATCTGTTCTGTCACATTGTTGATCACATCATACACAGAACCCTGAAGATCACATCCTGCTGCTCTCATATGACCGCCGCCGCCAAAATATACTGCAATCTTGCTTACATCCACATTTCCGTTGGAACGCAGGGAAACTTTGAAAGACTGAGTTTCCACTTCATAGATAAACATGGCAACTTCCACTCCCGCTGTAAGGCGAAGCTGACTGACGATACCGTCCAGATCCTTGCCATCCACACCATAGAACTCCATGTCTCTTTTTTTAAGATATCCGATAATACATTTTCCATCCAGAAGCAGGATACTCTCTGCAAGAACACGCCCCATTACCTGATTCTGCACATAAGTTTTCTGATAGAAAGATTCGTCAATGATCTTACTGAAATTGAATCCTGTCTTCATCAGTTCCCCGGCAATACGCATGGTCTCCGGTGAAGTTGAAGAGTACTGAAATACCCCTGTGTCATGAACCATTCCCGTATAGATCGGCACTGCAATGGTACGGACCACTTTCTCAGGATCAAAAAGCCCATAGAGAACTTCACAGGCAGAGCTTACCTCTCCCCTGATATGATTCACCTGTGCAAATCCGGAGTTACTAATATGATGATCAATACATGCTGTTCTTTTTGCAGTGTCAAAATATGGACCTGCAATGGCAAGTCTGTCTTTTGCACTTACATCACAGGTAACAAAAAGGTCATACTCTTTGTCACCGTCCAGCTCTGTTTTAATCTCATCCATACAGTCAATATGTCCGAAAACAGGTTTGGGATTATCCAGGTACACATCTGCCTGAATTTCCGGATAATAGGTTTTTACATATAAATATAACGCCATACAGGAACCAACGCAGTCACCATCCGGACGGATATGTCCGCCGATTCCCATTGTTTTCACACCTTCCAGTATTTCCGCAATATTTTCCATGTTCTCATCCTCTTTTAATTCTCATCCTGCTCCTCATCCTGTCTGTGGGAGTTGCTGTCTTTCTTGGTAACATCATCAATAAGCTTTGACATATTTACACCATACTCAATAGATTCGTCCAGAATAAAACGGATCTCCGGTGTATTTCTCAGGTTTAAATTACGCGCCAGCTGGCGTCTGATGTAGCCTTCTGCACTGTTCAGACCTTTGATTGTCGCTTCCTTTGCTTCTTTTTCACCCAGCACACTGATATATGCTCTGCAGGTTTTCAGATCAGGAGCCACTTCTACAGCCATGACAGAAGTCATCGGATGAATACGCGGGTCCTTGATCTCGTTGCGGATAATGGTGCTGAGTTCCTTCTGGACTTCCCCATTGATCCGGGTATTCTTAATACTGTTTTTTCTCATTTTAAGTTTTACTCCTATATATCCGGCAATTCTGTCAAATACTGTGAGCAATCCGGATCATCGACTATCCTGATCACATTATTTTCTGAATTACCACAATCAAGTCAAGGTGCGCACCACACTGTACCTGACACTATGAATCGCGCACCCTACCTTTATAAACCATTACTATCTCGGTACTTCTACCATGATATAAGCTTCTACTTTATCTTCCTCTTTCACATCGTTAAATCCGTCAAATACAAGGCCACATTCGTATCCTGCCTTAACTTCCTTAACATCGTCTTTGAATCTCTTCAGGGATGCAAGCTCACCTTCAAATATCTGCTCGCCTTCTCTGGAAATACGAACCTTGCAGTTTCTCTGGAAGATACCATCCAGAATATAGCTTCCTGCAATCGTACCAACGCCGGATGCCTTGAACAGCTGACGCACTTCCGCATGACCGATAACTTTCTCCTCAAATATAGGATCAAGCATACCCTTCATGGCAGCTTCTACATCTTCGATTGCCTGATAAATAACTCTATACAGACGAAGATCTACACCTTCCTGCTCAGCAAGCTGTTTTGCGGTTGCATCCGGACGGACATTAAAGCCGATAATGATCGCATTTGATGTAGCCGCAAGACTTACGTCAGACTCATTGATCGCACCAACACCGCCATGGATCACCTTTACAACCACTTCTTCGTTGGAAAGTTTGGTCAGACTCTGTTTTACAGCTTCCACAGATCCCTGTACATCTGCTTTGACAATGAGCGGAAGTTCCTTCAGATCGCTTGCCTGAATCTGATCAAAGAGATTATCCAGAGATAATTTGCCCTTAGTCTCCTCAAGAAGACGGTTCTTGTTCTCAGATACAAATGCACCTGCAAAGTTCTTGGCTTCCTTATCACTGTCAAATGCAAGAAGAATTTCACCTGCATTCGGCACATCACCAAGTCCCAGAATTTCTACAGGAGTAGAAGGACCTGCTTCTTTAATCCTGCGTCCCTTATCATCCATCATAGCACGAACCTTACCATTGCATGCTCCTGCTGCAATAAAGTCTCCCACATGAAGAGTACCTTTCTGGACAAGGATCGTGGCAACCGGACCTTTACCTTTATCAAGCTGAGCCTCGATTACAAGACCTCTTGCGGAACGGTTCGGATTTGCCTTTAATTCACATACCTCGGCTGTAAGAAGGATCATCTCAAGAAGAGTATCGATTCCCTCTCCTGTATGTGCGGATACAGGAACAAAAATCGTACTTCCGCCCCAGTCTTCCGGAATCAGTTCATATTCAGAAAGTTCCTGTTTTACACGCTCAATATTAGCACTTGGCTTATCAATCTTGTTGATTGCAACTATGATCTCAACGCCTGCCGCCTTCGCATGGCTGATAGCCTCTACTGTCTGAGGCATCACACCATCATCAGCTGCTACAACCAGAACTGCAATATCTGTGGAGTTTGCACCACGCATACGCATAGCTGTGAAAGCTTCATGTCCAGGTGTATCCAGGAATGTGATCTTCTGTCCGCCAACCTCTACTACAGAAGCACCGATGTGCTGTGTGATACCGCCGGCTTCTCCACGTGTTACATTTGTCTTACGGATTGCATCCAGAAGAGATGTTTTACCATGGTCAACGTGCCCCATAACACAGACTACAGGTGGTCTTGAAACCATATCTTTTTCGTCTTCTTCATCCTCTTTGAGGAGTTCTTCGATAACGTCTACCTTCTCTTCCGGTTCTGCGATGATATCATATTCCAGAGCAATCTCCTGAGCTTTCTCAAAATCGATCTCATGGTTTACGGTAACCATCATACCCTGCATAAAGAGCTTCTTCACAATTACTGACGGCTGCATTTTCATAGCTTCTGCCAGTTCGCGGATCGTCATCTTCTCCGGAAGTGTGATTTCTTTAACCTCAGGTTTCTTCTCTTCCTGTTTTGGCTGCGGAGCCGGTTTCTGCAGAGCTTTCGGGATTCTGGAATTCTTATTGAATCCACCCTGATTTGGTCTGCGTCCGCCACTCTGTGTCTTATCAAAATCTTTTTTCTTGTTTTTGTTCTCTCTGTCTCTTTCTCTCTTGCTGTCTTTGGAAGTCTTTGTCAGTTCCGGTGCAAATGCCATATCGTCATTCTTTCTTGTATTCTGGCGCTGTCCCTGACGTCCCTGACCGCCGCCGAAGCGTCCTTCACTTCTGTTTCCGTCCGGACGACCCTGGCCATTGCCCTGCGGTCTTCCTCCCTGACGGTTTCCATCTCCCTGTGGTCTTCCCTGTCCGAAACGTCCTCCCTGACGATTTCCATCGCCCTGGAATCTTCCGCCCGGACGGCCCTGACCATCGCCCTGGGATCTTCCCTGTCCGAAACGTCCTCCCTGGCGGTTATCTCCCTGGGATCTTCCCTCGCCCTGAGGTCTTCCCTGACGGTTTCCTTCGCCCTGGTTTCTTCCCTGGCCAAAACGACCTCCCTGGCGGTTATCTCCCTGGGATCTTCCTTCACCCTGAGGTCTTCCCTGACGGTTCTGTCCGTCCGGTCTTCTGTTGCCTGTACCTGGGCGGTCATTATTATTTCTTCTTGGTCTGTCACCGTCTGTTCTTGAACTGTCGGAATTTCTTCCTTCTGCATTTCTTGGTGAACCTGTTCTCTCGCCTTCAGCTTTCACAGGTTTCTTTCTTGTTTTTCCTCCGTCGCTTGCATTCTGTGCATGAAAAACGCGGATAATATTTTTTTTCTTTTTAGGTGTTTCAGTTTTATCTCCTTCTGATTTTGCTGTTACAACCTTTTCTTCTGTCTTGGGAGTCTCCAATTTCGCAATATGCTCCTTTCCCCTGTTATTATTGTCTTTTCTGAATCTATTCTTTACTTCCGAAACCGCAGGCTCATCCACCATACTCATATGGCTTCTCACATCAACGCCTTTTGATTTCAGAAACTCGATTACTTCTCTGTTCTGTCGTCCAAGCTCTCTGGCCAGCTCATGTACTCTTAATTTTGACAATCGCTATACCTCCTTCATGATGCTTTCGCAAAGTTCTCATCCTGGACAGCCAGACAGGCGCGGTACTCCTTTCCCATTGCTCTGCCTAAGCTCTCTTTATCTGAGAAGAAGAAAATCGGAACTTCATAAAAACTGCACATATTCCTGAATTTCTTCTTTGTATTCTCGGAGCATCCTCAGCAACGATCACAAGCAGTCCTTTTCCGGTCTTTACAGATTTCTCTGTGGAAAATTCTCCGCTTACGGTCTTGCCTGCTTTGGTAGCCAGCCCTATCAGCGACAGTACTCTGTTATTTTTCAATATCTTCCAGCTCCTTCTTAAGTCGTTCGTATACCTCATCCGGAACCGCAGTTTTCAGTGAACGCTCAAGTCCATGATTTTTAATCGCTTTATCCAGACATTCTCTGGAAAGACACAGATATGCGCCTCTGCCGTTTTTCTTACCGGTAGTATCAAGCACGATCTCATCTTCTGTAGTCTTAAGAACTCTGAGCATCTCTTTCTTGCTTTTCATTTCCCTGCAGCCGGTACACTGGCGCATGGGAATCTTATTCTTCGTCTTCATTCTCTCCTGCTTCCTGAGCCTGTGGCTCTTCTTCTACAGGAACTTCCTCTGAAACTTCTTCTGCTTCGGTTTCTTCTGTCAGGGAATCTTCTGCTGAAGTTTCCTCTGCTGATGCCTCAGCTGCATCTTCTGCAGTCTCGTCATCATCATAATCATAGAAATCACCGGCTTCTTTTGCCTGAGTCTCACTCTTGATGTCAATCTTAAATCCTGTAAGTCTTGCAGCAAGACGTGCATTCTGACCTTCTTTACCGATTGCAAGGGACAGCTGATAATCCGGAACAACTACCAGAGCTGTCTTCTCATCAGGATCTGCCATAACTGCGATAACCTTTGCAGGGCTCAATGCATTCTCGATCAGGATCGCAGGATTCTCGTCCCAGTTGATGATATCGATCTTCTCACCGCGAAGTTCCTCAACTACTGCATTGACACGTGCACCGTTCATACCTACGCATGCACCAACTGCATCTACATCCGGATCGTTGCTCCATACAGCGATCTTTGTACGGGAACCGGCCTCACGTGCGATGCTCTTGATCTCAACAGTTCCGTCTTTTACTTCTGCAACTTCTGACTCAAAGAGACGTTTCACAAGTCCCGGATGAGTTCTGGATACCAGAATACGAGGTCCCTTCGGGGTATCCTTGACTTCAAGAATATACACCTTTATTCTCTCTGTCGGCTGGAAGGTTTCCCCTTTCACCTGTTCATTCTCACTTAATACTGCATCTGCCTTACCAAGATTGATGCTTACATTCTTGCCCATCACACGCTGTACAATACCGGTTACTACTTCTTTTTCTTTTCCATAGTATTCATCATACAGCACTTTACGTTCTTCCTCACGGATTTTCTGCAGGATAACGTTCTTTGCATTCTGTGTCGCAATACGTCCGAATTCCTTAGACTGGATCGGAACCTGTATCATGCCTCCGATCTCAGCTCTTGATGTGATCTTCAAAGCATCTGCCAGAGAAATCTCCATTGCAGGATCCTCTACGTATTCTACGATACTTCTGTCTGCATACACTGAAAAATCGCAGGTTTCCGGATTAATAGTTACATGTACATTGTCAGCTTTTCCAAAATGGTTTTTGCAGGCCTGGATCAGAGACTGCTCAATTGCCTCAAGCAGAGTATCTTTGCTGATACTCTTCTCCTTTTCAAGGATATCCAGTGCCTCCTTTAACTCTCTGCTCATTTTTTTCTTATCCTCCCGAATTAACTAAAACTCTATTGCGAGGCGTATCAGGCTGTGTCTTTCTTATCAAAAACACGCTCGGTTCCATCCTCATCGATTGTCACACTGTTACTATCATATGCGGTCAAAATCCCGCAGAACTCTTTTTGCTTCTCGATTGGCCGGTAGGTACGGATTTCCACCAGTTTTCCCATGTTTCTCTCAAAGTCTTTGTCTTTCTTCAGCGGTCTGTCCAGTCCCGGCGAACTGATCTCCATGATATAACTGTCTTCGATAAAATCATTCTCATCCAGTTTGTCACTGAATGCTCTGCTGACTGTCTCGCAGTCATTTACTGTAATTCCGCCTGGTTTGTCAATGTATCCTCTCAGATACCAGTTACCTGCTTCCTTCACATATTCTACATCAACCAGTTCAAAGCCGTTAAGTTCTACGATCGGTGCCAGAAGTTCCTCTGCGCGCTTTTCATACTCTTCCCGTCTGCTCATTTTCCCACCTGCCTTTCCATGCAACAAATAAGAGTGGCTCACGCCCACTCCTTTGTCAACAAGTTCTAATTTAAATGTATTGTAACACCAATTTCCGGCAATTGCAAGGCTTTTCCTGCAAAAACCTTGATTTTAGCGGATTTGTTGGTTTTATATACGTGGTTTTATTCCTTTACTGTCCCGTTTGGACAGTTTTATCCTGTTGAGAACATAGGGTTTATCATGGTAAGTAATGGTATATTCCTGACGGCTTTCCAGAAGATATGCATGATCCAGCTTATCTCCTTCTGCCAGTTTCATTCCACGTACCCCGATAGATGTTTTCTTCATAGCAGAAATATCCTGTTTCTGAAATCTTAAGAAATATCCGCCTTCACTCTGGAATACCACCTGTTCCATTTCATCCGCAGAACCCACAAAAATCAGAGAATCCTCTTCAGCAAGTTTCGTAGACACGATCGTTCTCTTCGCCACATCAAACTCTGCACCACTCACCAGCTTGCACATGGATGCAGCAGTGACAAACAGAAGTGTATTTTCTTTTACAGATGCCAGTGGTGCTACATAGAGCATACGTTCCTGTGCACTGTCATAATTGCTCAGATTATCTGCCGGTGTCCCCTTATCCCTGAAACGAACCAGCGGAATATCTGCCACCTTGATACTGTGCATCTTTCCATTATCTGTAAAGATACAGATCTTATCTGTATTCATACAGTTAAACACATATTTGTTCTCTGCATTGGCAGCTTCTTTATTTCTCTCATATGCAGACTTATCAATGGTCCGCATATATCCGAAGCGATCCATGAGGAAGGTGACTTCCATCTCCTCCATCTTCTTTTCTTCATAGACAACTTCTTCTGCATTCTCGATCACTGTGCGGCGTTTCGTACCGTATTCTTTCTTGATCTGATCCAGTTCTTTCATGATCACTTCTGCCATGGAATCATAATTATTCAGGATATCTTCATAAACGGAAATGTTCTTCATTGTTTCTGCATAATCTGCCTGAAGTGCCTCGATCTCCAGACCAATCAGTTTGTACAGACGCATATCCAGGATCGCAGCTGCCTGTTTTTCTGAGAAATGCAGCTTCTGCGCAGCTTTCTCGCTTGATTTGCTCTTGAACCTGATTCCTTCTGTCACACCGTCAACCAGGCATTTCTTTACCTGTTCTCTGTTCTTGCTTCCTCGCAGGATCTCGATGATCAGGTCGATCACATCACATGCCTTGATCAGACCTTCCTGGATTTCTTTCTTCTCCTGCTCTTTATTCAGAAGTGTGGTGTACTTTCTGGTCGTGACATCGAATACGAAATCTACGTGATGCTCGATCACCTGCTTCAGACTCAGAGTCTCCGGTCTGCCATCCGCAACTGCCAGCATATTCACGCCAAAAGTATCTTCCAGCTTTGTCTTCTTATAGAGCATATTTGTAAGATTCTCTACATCTGCGTCACGCTTCAGGTCAAGAACAATACGGATTCCCTCTTTGGAAGACTGGTTGGAAATATCCACGATATCTGTTGCCTTCTTGTTTTCCACAAGAGACGCAATATCATTCAGGAATTTTCCGATATTTGCACCGATCATTGTGTAAGGAATCTCCGTGATCACAAGCTGCTGTCTGCCGCCTTTGAGCTTCACTGTCTCCACCTTACCTCTGACACGCAGCTTCCCTGTTCCTGTCTCGTAAATCCTGAGCAGGTCATCTTTATTTACTACCAGACCACCTGTCGGAAAGTCCGGTCCCTTGAGATAGCGCATCAGCCCTTTGACACTGATATCGTTATTCTTCATATATGCCTTCACCGCATCTACCACTTCACCCAGATTGTGAGGCGGAATACTGGTTGCCATACCGACTGCAATACCGTCTGCTCCGTTTACCAGCAGATTCGGGATTCTGACAGGAAGTACCACCGGTTCCTTCTCTGTCTCATCAAAGTTCGGCATAAAATCTACTACATTCTTATCCAGATCTTCGAGGAAAACATCCTGTGTCAGTTTCTCCAGTCTGGCTTCTGTATATCGCATGGCAGCTGCACCGTCGCCCTCGATGGAACCGAAGTTTCCATGTCCGTCAACCAGTGTTTTGCCTTTCTTAAAATCCTGAGCCATTACCACAAGCGCTTCGTAGATAGAACTGTCACCGTGGGGGTGATATTTACCCATGGTATCCCCTACGATACGGGCACATTTTCTGTATGGCCTGTCATAACGGATGCCCAGTTCATACATATCATACAGGGTTCTTCTCTGTACAGGCTTCAATCCGTCACGCACATCCGGCAGGCTCTGGAGATAATAACACTCATGGCATAATCTATATAGGATTTCTGCATGACCTCCGCATAGTCGGTGGGAATCACATTCTCCTGTTTTGTTTCCATTTAATTTCTTTCCTCCATCTCAGACACATATCCATGTATCTGTCTTAATTTCCACATAACACTCCGGCGAAATCAGATATCCAGCTCTGCATCCTGTGCATGCTCATAGATAAATTTCTTTCTCGGCGGGACATCGCTTCCCATCAGAATCTCTGTCACACTTGATGCAAGTCTCGCATCCTCAATCTCCACCCGCTTCATCATTCTAGTTTCCGGATTCAGAGTCGTCTCCCAGAGCTGCTCCGCATCCATCTCGCCCAGACCTTTATATCTCTGAAGAGTAAAGCTTCCCGGCTTATGGGCACGTCTGTATCTCTCCAGTGCCTTATCATCGTACAGGTATTCCTCCTGCCCCTTCTTAGGCATGACTTTATATAATGGCGGCATGGCAATATACACATGTCCCTCAGTGATCAGATCCGGCATGAAACGATAGAATAAAGTCAGGAGCAGTGTGGAAATATGCGCCCCATCCACATCGGCATCAGCATGATCACGATCTTGTCGTAACGAAGCTTCGTAATGTCAAAATCATTTCCGTATCCTTCGGAGAATCCGCATCCGAATGCATTGATCATGGTCTTAATCTCCGCATTGGCAAGCACCTTATCAATAGTAGCCTTCTCCACATTCAGTATCTTACCTCTGATAGGAAGGATTGCCTGATAATTACGGTTACGGGCAGTCTTTGCGGAACCTCCCGCAGAATCTCCCTCTACGATAAAGATCTCACACTGGGACGGATCCTTTTTCTCACAGTTTGCCAGCTTTCCGTTAGAGTCAAAGGAATATTTCTGCTTTGTCAGAAGATTGGTCTTGGCTCTCTCCTCTGTCTTGCGGATTTTGGCAGCTTTCTCCGCGCAGGAAAGGATTGTCTTAAGAGTCTCCAGATTTCTGTCAAAATAGAGTACCATCTGCTCTCCTACAACCTTTCCGGTTGCGCGTGATGCATCCTGATTATCCAGCTTTGTCTTGGTCTGTCCCTCGAAACGAGGTTCCGGATGCTTGATGGAAACAACTGCTGTCATTCCGTTACGGATATCTGCACCTGTGAAGTTCGGATCCTTGTCTTTAAGAACACCAATCTCTCTCGCATAAGCATTCATGACTGTAGTAAATGTAGTCTTAAATCCGGTCAGATGAGTACCGCCCTCTGCATTGTAAATGTTATTACAGAAGCCCAGTACATTCTCACGAAATTCATTGGTAAACTGGAATGCCACCTCTACCTGAATGCCGTCTGCTTCCCCTTTCAGGTAAACCGGATCATGCAGGACTTCCGCACTGTGGTTCAAATCCTTGATAAATCCAATGATACCGTCCGGCTCATGATAGGTAATATCCTCGACCTCTGCGCCTCTTTTATCCTCAAAACGAATAGTCAGTTCCGGATTCAGATATGCAGTCTCATGAAGTCTGCTCTTTACTTCTGTTGCTGAGAATCTGGTCTTTTCAAAAATCTCCGGATCCGGCAGGAAATTGATACTGGTTCCGGTCTGCCTGGTCTTACCCAGCTTCGGCAGCAACCCTTCCTCAAGTTCAATGGTCGGGATTCCCCGTTCATAGTGATCATGATGCACATATCCGTCACGACTGATCTTAATGTCTAAATATGTAGACAGGGCATTCACAACCGAAGAGCCTACTCCATGAAGTCCTCCGCTGGTCTTATAGGCAGAATTATCAAATTTACCGCCTGCATGAAGAGTTGTAAATACAAGTCTCTCTGCCGATACTCCTTTCTCATGCATATCTACCGGGATTCCTCGTCCGTTGTCTGTTACTGTACAAGAACCATCTTTCTCCAGAACTACATGGATCAGACTGCAGTATCCTGCCAGATGTTCATCTACTGCGTTATCTACGATCTCATAAATGAGATGATTTAATCCTTTTCGTGAAACACTTCCGATGTACATTCCCGGACGCTTACGAACCGCCTCCAGACCTTCCAGGACAGAGATGCTCCCTGCATCATAGGTGTTTTTCTTTGCCATGTCTGTTACATTTCCTTTCTTTCTATATATCAACATCAACCAGATTGCTTACTGCAAATCAGGAAATAATTTTTACGTTGCAAACGTTTGTTCGTATTATAACCGAATTTTTATTTTTTTTCAAGCCTAAACCTTCCTTGTCAATGGAATAAAACACAAAAAAATAATCAGAACCGAAATTCTGATCCTTTTCTGCCTGTAAGCCTGTTCTGTTATAATTTGAGTGCATTTATCTTATCATTGGTTTTTTCAACTGTCAACTTTTTCTTTCTATTCAGCTATAAATCTTCTGAACGCAAAAATAACCAGAGCCTAAGCTCTGGTCATTTTCTCACTATTTTCTAGCAGCCAGTACGGGAATCGAACCCGTGTTTCCGCCGTGAGAGGGCGGCGTCTTAACCCCTTGACCCAACTGGCCATTTGTTTATCTGTCGTTCGCTCTTCGCTGTCGACTCGTTTAATATACACCATCTTTTTCTAAAATGCAAGTACTTTTTTAAAAAAAAATTTCAATTTTTTTATTTTTCTCGAATTTTTCGTTCAAAAAGCCCTGTATTTATGCAATGTCATTAACTTAAAAGCAGAAGATATTTATTCCTAAAAGGATTAGATATCTTCTGCTTTTTT
>ENA-OUNI01000716-OUNI01000716.1-human-gut-metagenome-genome-assembly--contig:-NODE-716-length-15007-cov-2.241734_pt1 | contig 15007 bp, 16 predicted proteins | sample MGYA00242499_ERZ504580 | MGnify/ENA primary metagenome ERZ504580 (study PRJEB26092, sample SAMD00036315) | human gut metagenome | host: Homo sapiens | study: EMG produced TPA metagenomics assembly of... | reverse complement strand
TTCGGATCGAGTTTCAGCACATCGACCAGATATTCCCATGCCCAGGAGATGGCTTCTTTCTTGAAGTAGTCGCCAAACGACCAGTTGCCCAGCATCTCGAACATGGTGTGGTGGTACGTATCGTGCCCCACTTCTTCCAGGTCATTGTGCTTTCCGCTGACGCGCAGGCACTTCTGTGAGTCTGCCACTCTTTTATATTTCGCCGGGTGATTCCCCAAAATAATATCTTTAAACTGGTTCATACCCGCGTTGGTAAACATCAGCGTGGGGTCGTCCTTAATCACCATAGGAGCCGAAGGCACAATCTGGTGACCTTTACTTTCGAAGAAACTCTTGAACGAGTCTCTGATTTCATTTGCAGTCAACATACTTCTTATTTATGATTTATGATTTCCGATTTACAGCTTGCGATTTATGACTTACGCATTCTATGACCCATCTTTCTATGAAATCATAAATCATAAATCATAAATCTTATAATTCTTGAAAAAACTGTGCAAAGATAGCTTGTTTTTCGTATTTTTGCCGCATTGATAATGAAATATTTACTCTCGATGCGCAAAGTTTACTACATTTATAATCCGCGGACACAGACTTACGACCGAATTTATCCTACCGTCCGGCAACGGGCGTTGAGCATATTGCGCCGGTTGTTTTTCGGTATGGGGTTGGGAGCCGGCGGCTTTATCGTACTGTTGCTGATTTTCGGTTCGCCGTCCGAGAAGGAACTGCGGAAAGAAAACAGCCGGCTTCAGGTGCAGTATAACGTCCTTTCGCGGAGAATGGACGAGGCTATGGGAGTATTGCAGGATGTGCAGCAACGCGACGATAACCTGTATCGCGTAATATTCCAGGCCGACCCTATTCCCTCGGCTATCCGTAAGGCAGGATACGGCGGTACAAACCGTTACGAACATCTGATGGATATGGCCAATTCCGATTTGGTGGTGAATACTACGCAGAAAATGGATATGCTCACGAAGCAGCTTTATATCCAGTCCCGTTCGTTCGATGATGTGGTGGAGATGTGCAAGAACCATGATGAAATGCTGCGTTGCATCCCTGCCATTCAGCCCATTTCCAATAAGGATTTGCGCAAGACCGCTTCCGGTTATGGAACGCGCATCGACCTATTTACGGAACTACCCGTTTTCATGCCGGCATGGACTTTTCGGCCCATCCGGGAACGGATGTATATGCAACCGGTGACGGCACTGTTGTTAAAATGGGATGGGAAACCGGTTATGGAAATCTTATCATCGTGGATCATGGCTTCGGTTACCAGACGTGGTATGCCCACTTGCAGGGATTCCGTACCAAACTCGGCAAACGGGTGGTGCGGGGCGAGGTTATCGGTGCGGTTGGAAGTACCGGCAAAAGTACAGGACCTCACCTGCACTACGAAGTGCATGTGAAAGGGCAGGTCGTAAATCCTGTGAATTATTACTTTATGGATTTAAGTGCCGAAGACTACGACCGTATGATACAGATTGCGGCAAATCATGGAAAAATGATGGATTAGCGGATTATGAATGTTTAACTGACAGGCTGTTATGCTGAATACCGATAAAGAACTGAAACTATATTACTCCATCAGCGAGGTTGCCAGAATGTTCGATGTCAACGAATCGCTGCTGCGTTTCTGGGAGAAGGAGTTTCCGCAGCTCAGACCGAAGAAGGGAGGGCGGGGGATACGCCAATACCGTAAGGAAGATATTGAAACGGTGAAGTTGATTTATCATCTGGTCAAGGAGCGCGGCATGACGCTGCCCGGCGCACGCCAGCGCATGAAAGACAATAAGGAAGCCACTCTCCGGAATTTTGAAATCGTAGAGCGGCTGAAAAGTATCCGTGAAGAACTTATCGGTATGAAAGAATCCCTCGATGCCTTTACTTATGAGGATGTAGAGGCATTGAAAGAGAATCTTATGAAGGAACAGCCCGGATAGGGGTTATCCTTCTATTCTTGTCACCTGTTTGATGTTCTGTATCTGTTTCAGGTTGTCGCAGATGCTGCGTACATCGTCCACATCGTGTACGTAAAGTTGTATCTTACCTTCAAAATACCGTCGGTGGTTTCAATCGTCAGCTTGCGAATATTGACATTCAGCTGGCGGGAGATGACCTGCGTTACTTCGTTCAGCAATCCCATACTGTCGATACCTTTCAGATAAATCGTCACGAGGAATGACAACTCCTTGTGGGTGTCCCATTCGGTGGCGATGATACGGTTGCCATAGCTGCTCTTGAGGCGTGCGGCTACCGGACATTGGCGTTTGTGTATGATTATCCGGTTCTGCTCGTCTATATATCCCAATACATCGTCGCCGGGGATGGGGTGGCAGCAGTCGGCCATGATATAGTTCTTCTGGATGGTCTCTTCCGTCAGTTTCAATATCTGCTTGGTATTGATTTTTTCTTGCGGAACTTTCTCTTCGGACTGCTCCTTCGTGTCTTTGTTGTCTTTATTGCCGAACGAGAAAGTCAGGAATTTCTTCCAGTTGGTGCTTTGTTTTTCCTTGAAGGCGTTCCGGTCCGCATCACCCAATACGAGTTTCTTGCTGCCCACGGCAACGAACAGCTCGTCGCGGGTATGGAAATTGTGCAGGCGGGTGAGCTTGTCTATTGCGGAGTCATCCATGCGTATATCCTCGTTCCTGAGAAAGTCTGCAAGGATTGCCTCGCCCTCTTTCTGATGTGCTTTCGCTTCTTTGCGCAGGATGGATGCGATTTTGGCACGGGCACGGGCGGTAGTGGCATAAGCTTCCCATTCCGGTTGCACGCGTTGCGATTTGGATGTAAGAACCTCTACCTGGTCGCCGCTCTGCAACTTATGGCTGAGGGGAACAAGCTTGTGGTTTACTTTGCGCCGATGCAATGGCTGCCGATGTCGGTGTGCAGGGAGAAGGCAAAGTCCAGTGCTGTGGAGTTCTGCGGCATGGTCTTGATTTCGCCTTTCGGAGTAAACACAAAGATTTCCGAAGCAAACAGGTTCAGCTTGATTGTATCCAGAAAATCAATGGCATCCGGTTGGGGGTCATCGAGTATCTCCTTGATGGTACGCAACCATTTGTCCAGCTCGCCTCATCCTCGCTGCCGCCGCCTTCCTTATACTTCCAATGTGCGGCGAATCCCTGTTCGGCAACGTCGTTCATACGTTCACTGCGAATCTGGACTTCGATCCATTGCCCGTTATTGCCCATGAGGGTGACGTGCAGGGCCTGATAGCCGTTGGCTTTCGGGTGGCTCACCCAGTCGCGCAGGCGGTCGGGATGCGGTTTGTATATTTTGGATATGGATACGTATATATTGAAGCAGTCATTCAGCTCTTCTTCCATGTTACGGGGCTCGAAGATGATACGTACGGCAAGCAGGTCGTAGATTTCCTCGAACGGCACATGCTTTGTCTGCATCTTGTTCCAAATGGAATAGATGGATTTGATGCGGGCAAGGATACGGTATTTCAATCCCATTTTATCCAGTTGGGCACGTATCGGAGCGGTGAACTCTTTGAAAACCTTGTCGCGTTCTACGGCTGTCGCTTCAAGTTTCTTTTCTATCTCGCGGTATTCTTCCGGATGCTCGTAACGGAAGCTCAGGTTTTCCAGTTCCGTCTTTATCTTGTACAGCCCCAGCCGGTTGGCAAGCGGTGCATAGATATACAATGTTTCACCGGCTATCTTGAACTGCTTGTTGGGCAGCATGGAACCGAGTGTGCGCATATTGTGCAGCCGGTCGGCTATCTTTATGAGGATAACGCGGATGTCGTCGGACATGGTAAGCAGCAGTTTCTTGAAGTTCTCTGCCTGCGCCGAGGCGCGGTCGCCGAAGATGCCGCCCGAAATTTTGGTCAGTCCGTCAACGATTTGGGCGATTTTGGGGCCGAAGATGTTTTCGATATCCTCGACGGTGTAATCGGTGTCTTCCACCACATCGTGCAGCAGGGCGGCGCAGATGGAAGTAGACCCCAGCCCTATCTCATTGCACACAATCTTCGCTACGGCGATGGGGTGCATGATATACGGTTCGCCCGAGCGGCGTTTGATTCCCTTATGTGCCTGATTGGCAAAATTGAATGCCTTGGTTATTATTTCGACACGCTTGCGGTGTTTGGTTGCCAAGTAATCGTTCAACAGTTCCTGGAATGCCTGTTCAATCATTGCTTCTTCGGCTCTCTCTTTCTCCTTCTGGCTTACGCTCTCTTCCATATACTGTTTCTCCTTTCTTCTTCACTTTGCAAAAATAAGCAATTTTCAACACCGGACAAGCATTTATGTTTTTATTTGTAAATCTTCAGCCTCTTTCCCGCATTGATTCTGGTGCTTCTCAATCCGTTCCAGCTTTTTATCTGGTTGACGGTGACGCCATATTTGCGGGCGATGGTCGACAGGGTTTCCCCATTGCGTATTCTGTGGTAGGTGACGTCGCCCTGTGAAGAACTTTTCCCTTTGCTGCTACGTGCTGTGCTGCGGGTATTGGCCACGGAAACAGTTCTGCGGTTTTTAAACAGTTCCGCACTGCGGTGGGCGTAAATCGTGTCTTGGCTGTCGATGAAAGTGCTGATGTAGTTTATAGGCAGACGGAGTGTCTGAGGCTTGCTGTCTCCCGGAATGATATTCTTCTTGTACTGGGGATTCAGGCTTTTGACTCATCCATTCCGATGCCGCAAACATCCGTGATTTGTTCGAAATGCAGGTTGCGGTTCACCTGTATGGTATCTGTGGCGTCCGGAATATTGGTTTCCATCGGGCAGATATTGTGCTTGCAGTAGTACGTCATTACGTAGTTGGCGGCTATAAAAGCGGGTACGTATCCGCGTGTTTCTTTGGGCAGATAGTTGTATATTTCCCAATAATCCGTTTTGCCGCCTGCGCGCCGGATGGCTTTGTTGATGGTGCCGGGGCCGCAGTTGTAGGCGGCGATTACCAGGTTCCAGTCCTGTAGATGGCATACATATCTTTCAGGTAGCGTGCGGCGGCCCAGGTAGCCTTAATCGGGTCGCGGCGTTCGTCCACAAGGCTGTTGCTTTCCAGGCCGTATATCTTGCCGGTGTTCAGCATGAACTGCCACAGGCCGGAGGCTCCGGCACGGGATACGGCCGAGGGATTAAGCGCAGACTCGATAATCGGCAGATATTTCAGTTCCAGCGGCAGCCCGTAAGTGTCGAGCGCCTCTTCGAAAATGGGCATGTAGAAGTTGCAGGCACTCAGCATGAAAGCCACCTGGTTGCGGAGGCGTCCGGTATACATGTCGATGAATTTGCGTACAATCTCGTTATAGGGCATCTCCATAATGGTCGGCATGCGCGAGAGCCGGTCGATGTATACGGAATCGCTGAATTGGGGATTGACGGTAGAGGTGCTGCAATCCTTTCCTAAATCTATGTAGTTCTTGGCTTTCCAGTCGCTGAGCAGGCTGTCTACAGGGTAGGTCATGCTCTTGGGCAGGTCGATGACTTCCCGCCGTTCCGTTCCGTTTTCGCGGATAATGACATCTACGCTTTCTTGGGCGTATGCTTGCGGAGTTGCCAGCAGTATGCTGAACAGAAGTGAGGAACCCGCGATTATTCTTTTCATATATGTAGGTTTATTTGTCATGGATAAATCTGTTTATTTGTTTTTAAAATCGGAAACTGCACTGCAACCCCACGGAGCGGTTGGAGGAGTTGTTTATCCGGTTGTCGATGACAGCTGGCTCCACTTTCATGCTGAGGTCGGGGGTGATGTCGAAATTGGACAGTTCGGCATCCACATAGGCATCGATGACGGACAGCAGGTATACTCCGATGAAGGCGAAGATACTTAAATCGCGGTATCTGCGATAGGTGTCCTTGCGCTTGCGCAACAGCTCTTTCAACTGGGTTTCGGAAATCTTGTATCCGGGCGGCAGCAGGTCGGTGATGCTGCTGGACTGCATATTGCCGTTCATCGCGTCTTTATATGCGGTGGAGTAGTCCTTGTACATTTTGCTGTTCCACGTCAAGGCATAGGCACATCCGGCAAAGCCGCCGTAGAATATGGGCAATTTCCAGTATTTCCGGTTGTAGATTTGTCCGCCGCCGGGAATTACGAGCGCCAGCCAGGTGGCTTTTGTAGGGTTGGGAACCCATATTTTCTGATCGATTTCTTTTTTGAGGCTGTCTGCCGGCACTTCCGATTCTTTCAGGACGGGAGCGGAAGTCATTTCCAGCAGCTTTTTCTTGTTCTCGGCGGCAATGCTGTCGGCAGTGGCAATGCTGTCTGCCGGGGCAACGGCCTGGAGAGGCGGCACTTCTTCCATAGTCCGGTTCAGGCTGTCGGCCTGCATCCGCGCTGCTTGCCGTACGGCGGCAAGAGAGTCTGCCTGCAACCTGTGTATCCTCTTTGCAGCGGCACGCGGACGGCTCTGACCATACATAGCAATCCCTGCCGTCTGCATCAGGCAAAGCAGCAGGGCGATACTGATTTGATATATTCTTCTCTTCTTTGTCATTTATTTTTTCAGCGTATCGAGAATACCGATGATACGTTCCAGTTCTTCTTCGTTACTGAACGGGATACTGATTTTTCCTTTGCCTTTTTCGGAGCAGGTCAACTGTACTTTGGTGCTGAAGAAACTGGAAAGCTGCTGCTTCAGCATATTGAACTCTTCGGGCAGTTTGGCGCGCTTGGGGGCTATCTTGCGGCCGCCGCTTTTCACGGCTTCTCCTTCGCTCAGGGATTTCACGATTTCCTCTACTTTGCGTACGGAATAACCTTGTTCGAGTATCTCTTCAAAAATCTTCACTTGCAGTTTGGGGTCTCCCAGCGTTACCAGTGCACGGGCGTGCCCCATGTCTATCTGCTTGTTTTGCAATCCCATCTGGACGGGAGCCGGCAGTTTCAGCAGGCGCAGGTAGTTGGCAATGGTGGTACGCTTCTTGCCTATGCGTTCGCTGAGGCGTTCCTGCGTCAGTCCGTATTGTTCCAGCAGGTGCTGGTAGGCAAGCGCTATTTCCACGGAGTTCAGGTCCTCGCGCTGTATGTTTTCGATGAGTGCCATTTCCATGACATTCTCGTCGTCGGCCGTGCGGATATAGGCGGGGATGCTCGTCAGCCCTGCCATTTGCGAGGCGCGGAAGCGGCGTTCACCGGCAATAATCTGGTATTCATCATCGGACAGCTTACGCAGGGTGATAGGCTGGATGATACCAATCTCTGCAATAGAATCGGCAAGCTCCTGCAACGGCTGTCTGGTCGAACTCGCGGCGGGGCTGATTGGGGTTGACGGCAATCTTCGACAATTCTATTTCATTGATAGAGGAAGAGCCTTCGGTTTGCACCTCATCCATGGAGAGCAGGGCGTCCAGCCACGTCCTAATGCATTTCTTTTCTGTACCATCTATTCTTTTCTGTTTTACGATTTACTGTTTACTATGTTTGCCATGCGGGCGGTTAGTCCTCGTTGTGGCTGATTAACTCTTTTGCCAGTGCGATGTGGTTTTTGGCTCCGGTGGAGTCCGCATCGTACAGGATTGTGGGGAGTCCGTAGCTGGGGGCTTCGCTCAGTTTTACATTGCGCTGGATGACGGTGTTGAACACCAGTTCCTGGAAGTGGCGTTTCACCTCGTCGTATATCTGGTTGGCCTGGCGCAGCGCGAGTCATACATGGTCAGCAGGAATCCCTCGATTTCGAGTGCGGGGTTCAGCTTGGACTTGATGATTTTGATGGTGTTCAGCAATTTGCTGATGCCTTCCAGTGCAAAGTATTCGGCCTGTACGGGAATGATAACCGAGTCGGCGGCCGTGAGCGCGTTGATTGTAATCAATCCTAACGACGGTGAGCAGTCTATCAGGATATAATCAAACTCTTCCCGTAGCGGGGCGAGTACCTCTTTCAGTATCTTTTCCCGGTTTTTAAGATTGAGCATTTCTATTTCGGCGCCTACCAGGTTGATGTGGGAGGAAATAACTTCAATGTATCAATCTCCGTGTCGTGGATAGCGTCGCGCACATCGGTGCGGTCTATAATACATTCATAGATAGTACATTCTGCCTGCTTGATGTCTACGCCCAACCCTGACGAGGCATTTGCCTGCGGGTCTGCGTCTACGACAAGCACTTTCTTTTCAAGTGTGGCGAGAGAAGCTGCGAGGTTTATGGTTGTTGTTGTTTTTCCTACACCACCTTTTTGATTTGCCAAAGCAATTATTTTTCCCATAATTTCAATGTTTATTGGCAGCGAAATAAGTGATAATTCCGTATAGCACCTACTAAAAAAGAGAAAGATTGCAAAAACGGTTGATAAGTCACCCTTTTTGTTAATAACTCCCGGATGCCTTTACCGTTCCGTTGCCTGAAGACGTGTGTCTCAGGCACTCTTTTTCCTGATTAGTGGGGCAAATATACGTATTTATCTTGAAAAGGAACAGCTTTTTTGTCTCACTTGCAGAAGATTAAGATTTCTAAAGCAATGAGATGGCGGGCGGCGGGATGTTCCGGTGATAAGCTGCCGCGGCTGCCGTGTCCGGGGAAATGCGTGCCGTTTCTCCGGAGTTTACAATAGTTTGTCCGAATTAAACTCGGAGTTTATTCCTATTAAACTTCGGGTTCATTAGGATTAAACCTGAAGTTTAATGGGGATAAACTTATGTTAAAGCAGTGCCGATGCAAACTCCCATGCGAAGTATCCGCACAACACGCATTTCAGTACCGTGCCGAAGAGGAAGCCGAACAGGGAGCCCAGTCCCGACTTCAGAGCCTGCCGGGTTTCCCTGCCGCCGAAAAGTTCGCCGATAAAAGCCCCTAAAACGGGCCGAGTACAATGCCCCAGGCATGAAGAACAGCCCGATGAGGGTTCCGGCAAGGCATCCGCGTGTTCCCCAGCGCGTTCCGCCGCTGTATTTGCTGCCCAGCATGGGGACGAAATAGTCGAGCACCTGTACGATGACGACAATCAGCAGCCACAGCAACAGTTGGGTGGCAGAGTACTGCACCTTGTCGGTGAAGTGCAGCAGCAACAAACCGGCATAGGCCACGGGCGGACCGGGAATTACGGGCAGGAAACAGCCTGCCAGTCCCGTTATCAGGCAGAGGATACCCATCAGAATGAGAAAGACGTCTAACATATCTTTTTGTGTATTGGTGGTTAATATGTGGTTCTCTTTTGCTAAATTTGTAGCAAAATTAAAAAGAAATATGGAAAATCAGAGACCTTTGATATTGATTTCCAATGACGACGGTATCATTGCGAAAGGAATCAGCGAGTTGATAAAGTTCCTCCGTCCGCTGGGGGAGATTGTGGTAATGGCGCCGGATGCGCCGCGTTCGGGTAATGCGTGTGCGCTTACCGTGACGGAACCGATTCATTATCAGTTGATTCGCAAGGATGTAGGACTGACGGTCTATAAGTGTTCCGGTACGCCCGCCGATTGCGTCAAGCTGGCATTCCATACGGTGCTCGACCGCAAACCCGACCTTGTGGTGGGCGGCATTAATCACGGCGATAACTCCTCGGTCAATGTGCATTATTCCGGAACAATGGGGGTGGTTATCGAAGGCTGCCTGAAAGGTGTTCCCTCTATCGGCTTTTCACTGTGCAACCACATGCCGGACGCCGATTTTGAGCCGGCGGGAGAGTATATCCGCGAGATTGCCCGCAAGGTTCTGGAAAAAGGCTTGCCGCCGTTGACCTGCCTCAATGTCAACTTCCCCGATACCAAAGAGTTGAAAGGGTGAAAATCTGCGAACAAGCAAAAGGACAGTGGACCAACGAGTGGGAGAACTTCGCCCACAGAGGCGATGCGCACTACTATTGGCTGACCGGAGAGTTTGAGGAGTCGGAAAAGGAGAATGAAAAGAGCGACCATTGGGCGCTTGCCAACGGTTATGTAGCGGTGACTCCGACCACGGTGGATGTAACCGCCTATGGCCTGATGGACGAATTGAAGACCTGGTTCTGACGGATTTACAGGATATTGAAACATAGGCGCTTATGAAGTATTATCTGATTGTGGGCGAGGCCTCGGCGACCTGCATGCATCGCACCTGATGACTGCTTGAAGGCGGAAGACCCGCAGGCCGAGTTCCGCTTCTTCGGCGGTGACCTGATGGCGGCTGTGGGCGGAACGTTGGTGAAGCATTATAAGGAACTGGCGTATATGGGCTTCATTCCCGTCTTGTTGCACCTGCGTACCATCTTTGCCAATATGAAGCGTTGCAAGGAAGACATTGCAGCCTGGCAGCCGGATGTTCTTATTTTGGTGGATTATCCGGGGTTCAACCTGAATATCGCCAAGTTTGTCCATGCCCGTACGCAAATACCGGTGTTCTATTATATTTCTCCCAAGATATGGGCCTGGAAAGAGCACCGTATCCGGAATATCAAACGGGATGTGGACGAACTCTTCTCCATTCTTCCGTTCGAGGTGGAGTTCTTCGAGGGCAAGCACCATTATCCCATACATTATGTAGGCAATCCGACGGTGGATGAAGTCACTGCCTTCCAAGCCGCTTATTCGGAAACTGCGGATGAGTTCAAACGGGCCAACGGCCTTTCGCCGAAGCCTGTCATTGCCTTGCTGGCTGGCAGCCGCAAGCAGGAGATTAAGGATAATTTGCCGGATATGATTCGGGCGGCCGCTTCATTTCCGGAGTATCAGTTGGTGCTGGCGGGAGCGCCGGGTATCTCTCCGGAGTATTATAAGGAATATGTCGGCAATGCGGACGTGAAGATAATCTTTAACCGTACTTATCCTTTACTCCGGCATGCGGAAGCGGCATTGGTTACTTCGGGCACGGCAACGCTGGAAACGGCATTGTTCCGGGTTCCGCAGGCGGTGTGCTACCATACGCCGATAGGGAAGGTTATCGCTTTCCTGAAACGGCATATACTGAAAGTCAGGTACATTTCTCTGGTAAACCTGATTGCCGACCGTGAGGTGGTGAAGGAACTGGTGGCCGATACCATGACGGTGGAGCAGATACGTGCGGAGCTTCAACGTATCTTATGCGATGAGGCGTACCGCCGGCAGATGCTCGATGGTTACGAATATATGGCATCCCGCTGGGCGAGGCGGGAGCACCTGTGCATGCAGCCCGTGAAATGGTGGCTTTGCTTAAGAAACGTTTTAAAAAGTAGGACGATATTTAATTTCTTGTTAAAAGGAATAAAGCCGGTGCAGTAAATGCCCGGCTTTTGTATTTTCTATACAGAAAGAAATAAACAAAAGAACTTTGATTATGAGAAAGCTACATTGGTTATTTATGGCAGTTTGTCTGGCTGTGATGCCGGTACTGCATTCCTGTGATGACGATGAAGGGTATTCGATCGGTGATTTCACTCCGCCGCTGTGGGCTACGGTGCGTGTTACCGGCAATGCTTTTTATTTGGACTGTGATGTGTGGGGAACGCTCTGGCCTGTGAATACAGACTTGTGGTGGTACGAGCCGGTTGACGGAAAGCGTGTGATTACCATGTTCAATCCTTTGTCCGATGAGTTTGACGGTTACGACCATGCTGTGAAGATCCTGAGTTTGCAGGATGTGTTGACGAAAGAGGTCGAGACGCTGACTCCCGAGACCGAGGAAGAGTTCGGCAATGACCCTGTCCTGATATTTGAAGGCGATATAGCATCAGCGGGGGATATATGAATATCATATTTATGCAGAATCTGCCTTCCGGCACTAAACATCGTATCAGCCTGGTACGTCCGCAAGATGATGCGGAGTTGTATGGAGAAGACGGTTATATACATTTGGCTCTCCGCTATAACGACTATGACGATTTGACGGGGTTGCGCAAGCCGGTGCGGTGTCCTATAATCTGAACAGTCTCAACGTGACCTCTGAAACCAAAGGTATCAAGCTGAAAATTAATTCGGAAAAGAATGGCGAGGTGGAACTGACGTTCGACCTGGTGGTTACCGGTGATAATACGAAGAATATACGGGACCTTGATTTGTCGGAGATGCAATTGAAATAAGTGTTTCCTTATACCGTATATATAGGCCAAAGGGCATAGAGGCTACAGTATCTTTCCTCTATGCCTTGCTATATTCGTTTAAGATTTCCGTCAAATCATTGTCATTACATACAGGTAGACTACCGCTGCGGGAATCGCCATGAGAGCGCTGTCGAACCGGTCGAGCATTCCGCCGTGTCCCGGAAGAATGTTGCCGGAATCCTTGATGCCCAGTTGACGCTTCATCAGCGATTCGGTGAGGTCGCCCCAGGTGCCGAAAATCACTACGGTGACTGCCAGTCCTGCCCATTGCCATGTAGACATGAATGGGAAGAAATGGGCAAATACAAAGGATGAGGCGATGGAGAAAACCGCGCCGCCTATGCTGCCTTCCCATGATTCTTAGGCGAAATGCGCTCGAACAGGCGATGTTTTCCTATCAGAGAGCCCACGCAGTAAGCACCCGTATCGCTCAGCCAGATGAATACGAATATGGAAAGCGGCAGGATGGGGTTATAGGTTACGCTGCTCGTTTCAGGTGAATTCTGGAAAGCGAGTACATTCAGCAATGCGAAAGGCAAGGCTACATATAGCTGCTCAGCATTGCATACGCAGTTGCCGATGGGGGTTCTCCTTTTTCAGGTATAACTCCGTAATCATCAAATAGAGCAATAAGCAGATAGGGAAGGAATACGCGCGCATCGATGGCGGATGTGCAGAATCCCATGAGTGCAAGAAACAGATAGGCTCCGCCTAAAGCGGTAATCGTCTTGTTGATGCTGACTCCGCCATTCCTGTTTACCAGATGGGCAAACTCGTGTACGCTCAATGCGCCGATGATAGTGAATAGAATCCCGAATGAGAGGGGGCTGTAAAGGATACAGCCCACCAGTATAACTACAAATAATGCACCTGTAACAGCACGTTGTATGAAATTATTTTTCAAGGTGTTTTCGTTTTAATTGTTCGAGCCGGTGTTATGGCTTTCTTCTTCTTTTACCTCTTTTTCCGCTTCCTTTGCTTGGCAGCCTCTTTTTCTTCGGCTTCTTTCAGCTCCCTGGAAGTTTTGCTTGCGCTGATAATCTCTTCGGAACGGGAAGCCCACGGACGCTTGCCGAAGATTTCTTCCACATCTTCTGCAAAGATTACTTCCTTGTCTATCAACAGTTGGGCCAGCTTGTTGTGCCCTTCTTTATTGTCGGATAGTATCTTCTTGGCACGCTCGTACTGTTCGTTTACCATACGCTTCACCTCTTCGTCTATCAGTTCGGCGGTTTTCTCGCTGTACGGACGGTTGAACGAGTATTCGTCGTTATTGTAATAACAGAGATTCGGCAGTTTGTCGCTCATGCCCAAATAGGCAATCATGCCGTATGCCTGCTTGGTTACACGCTCAAGGTCGTTCATGGCGCCGGTAGAGATTCTTCCGATGAACAGATCTTCTGCGGCGCGTCCGCCCAAAGTGGCGCACATCTCGTCCAGCATCTGTTCCTTTGTGGTAATCTGGCGTTCTTCGGGCAGGTACCAGGCTGCTCCCAAAGCACGTCCGCGTGGAACGATGGTTACCTTAATCAGCGGGTTGGCATATTCCAACAGCCAGGAGATGCTGGCGTGTCCGGCCTCGTGTATGGCAATGGAACGGCGTTCTTCTTCGGTTGTGATTTTGGTTTTCTTTTCCAGACCGCCTACGATACGGTCTACCGCATCCAGGAAGTCCTGTTTCTCTACAAATTTCTTTCCATGACGGGCGGCAATCAGGGCGGCTTCGTTGCAGACATTGGCGATGTCGGCGCGGAGAATCCCGGAGTCTGGCGTGCCAGTAACTCTACATCCACCGTATTGTCTATCTTGATGGGGCGCAGGTGTACGCCGAATACTTCTTTACGTTCATTCAGGTCGGGCAAGTCGACGTGTATCTGGCGGTCGAAACGTCCGGCGCGCAGCAGTGCCTTGTCCAATACATCCACACGGTTGGTTGCGGCAAGGATGATGACACCGCTGTTGGAACCGAATCCGTCCATTTCCGTCAGCAGTTGGTTCAAGGTGTTTTCGCGTTCATCGTTACCGCCCATGGCGGCAGCTTTTCCACGGGCGCGTCCCACGGCATCGATTTCATCGATGAATACGATGCAAGGCGCTTTCTCTTTGGCTTGGCGGAACAGGTCGCGGACGCGGGAAGCACCTACGCGACAAACATTTCCACAAAGTCGGAACCGGCCAGTGAGAAGAACGGTACGTTGGCTTCTCCTGCCACAGCCTTTGCAAGCAGGGTCTTACCCGTTCCCGGAGGGCCTACGAGCAATGCACCCTTGGGTATCTTACCACCCAGATCTGTATACTTCTGGGGTTGTTTCAGGAATTCTACGATTTCCTCTACTTCCTGCTTGGCCTCTGCAAGTCCGGCAACGTCCTTGAAAGTAACCTTTACCGGAGAGTTCTTTTCAAACAGTTGGGCTTTGGATTTGCCGACACTGAAGATGCCGCTGCCGCCACCCATGCCGCCACCGCTGCTCCAACGGCGGGACAGGAATATCCAGAAGCCGATAAGAAATGCAAACGGCAATATCTGCCAGAGGATTGCACCGAAGTAATTGTGTTTCTTTTCGTAGCTGATAGAACCGTCGAAACGTGTCTCGTCCTTTTCTTTCTGCAGGAAGTCGCCCAAGCTTTCGCGTGAGGGAGCTTCTGTTGTAATCAGGGGATTCTTGCCCACACGGCTTGAATCTGCTTTGAATACATTGGGCACATATTGCGGCTTGACGTATGCCTCTACGGAGTTGTCGTCATAACCGGTCACTTTGCTTATATACCGTTGCGCACATACTCCTCGAATTCAATCATAAGGAGTGTTTTACTTGGCCGAACCGCCTTTCATTGGTGAGGTACAGTCCCAGCAACATCATGGCTATAATCATATACAACCAGTTCAAGTTGAACTTGGGCATATTGGTTTTTGTGGGCTTTTTATTGGTGTTATTGTCCATAAGTCTAAATTAATCGAGATCGGGGATTTGGGTTAGTTTGGCATCTGCCATAAATGTTCCAGATTATAAAAATTTCTTGTTTCCGGCAAAAAGACATGTACCAG
>ENA-OUNI01000715-OUNI01000715.1-human-gut-metagenome-genome-assembly--contig:-NODE-715-length-15033-cov-2.534952_pt1 | contig 15033 bp, 21 predicted proteins | sample MGYA00242499_ERZ504580 | MGnify/ENA primary metagenome ERZ504580 (study PRJEB26092, sample SAMD00036315) | human gut metagenome | host: Homo sapiens | study: EMG produced TPA metagenomics assembly of... | reverse complement strand
TCCTCCGAAAAGTTGCTTGTGGATGGCGCAACGCTTATGATGATGTTTACAGTTCCGTACGGCACATTGATTCATGATTTCACCTGCTTCCATGGAAGAAAAAAGAGACCCGCCAATAAGACCATTTAGAAATCGACCTCAACAAAGTCCCTTTATAATAGCTATATGGAACCGGAACACGGGTATATAGTCTGTACAGCCTGCATTCCTTGGCTCCTTCTTTCATGTTTTTATTATATCGCATCTTTCTGCCTTTTTCATTCGCGAAATTATTTTCCAAGCAAGAGGTTATCCACAATGTATCCACAATCGCTACTCAATAAAAATAAATTTCGTTTGTATGGGCATAGCCTCAAGCCAAAATAGCGGTTCGCCAGTTCCTGAAGAGCTGCTTTTCCGTGCTTGAAACAAAACGTCGTGCTGGCATTGATAATTTTAGCCGTCCATTCCCAGTTCTTCACCCCGTCAATGTAATAGTTTTCCAAAATTCTCCTGTCCGTATCGTCAAGATCATGCAAACATTTCGTCAGTCGGTCCATTCGTGTTTTGACATCTTTTAAATTGCGTTTTAACCGTTTTTGTTCCTCTTTTAACTGCTCATGTCGGAGATAGTCCTGCTCTTGCGGACTGGTCCCATCAACGCCACAGTGACCGCCGGCACCCGAAAGCGTCGGAACCCGTGGTGCTGGTTCTTCTGCCAGAATATAGTCAATATCCTGAATACGCATTTCTGTATCATGGATATACTGCATAAATGCTGCATAATGCAGAAGATATTCTTTTATAATCAAGACATAATCATTATGTTCGTGAATCGTACGTACTGGCATTGCACTACCTCCTTTTAATGGCGCGACGAAACGAAGTTTCCGCCGTATCTTTCCGATGTGCTGAACAATATCGCTCATTTTTACATTTCCGTACCCATTGGCCAAACTCGTCAGGAAACCAATAATACTCTCCTTCGTCCAAAAGCCGCCCGCAATAGGCACAGCGGTTCCGAATTTTAGGAGTAACAAGTTCAGTCGTCCATGGCGGAAGATGCGGCTTATTTTTCCAACGTCTGTTTTTGCGTCCCATGGCTTTTTATCCCCCTGTTGCTTACCTTAAATACAAATTTTATCATCTTAGCAATAAAATCCACTTACAAGTAAAACTAAAACGTATTAGTTGACCTTTTACAACACAAAAAGCCTATTTTGCAATCTATCCTGCTAAATAAAACATCGCAAAAAAAGCAAAAGTCAGCCAAAATAAAGAAACATAGATTGTCAAAATCCACCATAAGATGCGCTTGCTCACGGTATCACCTCTCCCAGTTTTCCTTGCTGTATTTCCCGCTGCGGTACAATATTTCCTTTTTGGTCTTCTTCCCGCAGCCGCTTCAGCAGAGGCAATAATAAATTCACATAATCATTGAGCGGCGCCTTCGTTTCGTTGTACTGGTCGATGTCTTTCCATCCATGGTCACCGATGATGGGCCGTATGACATAGCCATAGTTGTCATCCTTGACCAGTTCACAGCCATTGGCACGCAGTGCACAAAGGATAGTTGCAAAATCACTGTCCAAAACGGCCGCCTGTAAAAGCAGCCAGGCCCACTGCCACCGGTCCGACGGGTGGTATTTCTCGAAATCATCAGGATATTCCTCGACGGGCCAGTTTTCCGGCTTCCCGGCATTTTCCACATGCTGCACGATGTTTTCCACCAAGCCCTTGATGTCCGGATCCCGCTGCAGGAGCTGGGCATGAGGCGTTTCCATAGCTTCCAGCACTTCACGGAACGCGGACCGGCCCGGGCAATCATTTCATTACGTCCCATAGGCGCCTCCTAATCGTCGTCCAGCGGTTCAATCTGGACGTAGATGCCGGACTGAGAGGCGTAAAATTTTTGAATACATTCCGAAGCGACCTGGGCATCATCCCGCCAGAACCCCAGCGACGTCAAGACGTCTTTGAGCATCTTGACCAGGTTATCCGTATCGGGCTTGGTTGCCTTCCAGGTCCTTCCGGGTGCAACTTCGTCGGCGGGTACATCCATTTCGTCGTCAATGCCACGGGCCCCATGATCGGCTGGGCTGGGCGGAACTTCGTAAAGCTGGCCATGAACAGGGCCCGTGTTTCTTTGACGGCCGGCGGCTCATACGTATGGGGCTTGCCATCACGCCCGACGACGAGCTTTTTCATCTGGTGCGTCGCCGACGGAATCCGCTGCATGGGTACGAAGAAGTGAATTATGTCTTTATCTGTCATCGCGATTTCTCCTTCCACTTAATCCGAAATATTCCCATCATAATAGTCCAAATTTATGAAATCTTCCCCGTTGCCAATATCATAGCCATCCCTAGTAAAGGGGCGGTCATGACGTATCCACAGTTCACGTTGTGCTTCCAGTGCCTGTTTCGTTAGTCTGCCGTTCTTGAAACGCTTTTTAGTCAGCACTCTTAATTCATCTTCATTCATTTCTGACAATTTCATTTTTTCTACTCCTTTCGTCGCCGCATGGTCCTGTAAGGGGAAATAGTACGTTAAAAGAAAATGGTGGCTTTCAGCACCATTTTTTAGTACTATTTTCCCCAGGACCCACACGGATTTTATGCAGAAGGAAATCTCTTATATATATAACGGATTTCCTTCACGATTTCCGGATTTTTATGCGGAAATTCGTACCATTTTCCGTTTAATTACTCGATACTATACATAATAGGGAAATTGTGAAAACTGTACGGATTTCACTGTTGTTTTTTTCAACAATACTATTTTTTACTTCAAAGTCAGGTCTTTCTTTTATGTAAGCCCTGATAGTTCTTTCAGTCTTGTCCATATATTCTGCCAAATCACTAATTGTAACTTGACCATTAATCAGACAAGCATTATAGGCGCTTTCAAGCTGAGCTTTCTGCGCTTCTTTTCTTTTCGTTTGCGTTTCCCGTCCCTTCTGTCGCGGGTCTTTGTCGCAATCTGGCGTGAGTTTTTCCAGCTCGCCGCTGTCGTCGACGCGATGGATGGGATACTCGAACCACACGTTCAGGGGCTTGAAGGGCTCGAATTCTCGGAGCGTCCCTTCGATGCGCCAGGCCGTACCCGGCAGGCCGACCTGGTCCGACGTGTTCAGCTGGATCATATCTAGCAGGCGTCGGCATCGCGGGCGAAGACGCCGGAGCCGCTGGCCCGGTCCATGGACGCTTGCTTCCCTGGGCGCCTTTGCTGTGATGATGGCAGTAGATGACGGCGCAGTTCAGCTCGGTGCAGACCTTGTCGAATTGGTTGCAGAAGTGGGCCATCTGGTCGGCGCTGTTTTCGTCACCAGTGATGATCTTATAAATCGGATCGATGATGATGGCCGTGTAGTTCTTCTTGGCTGCCCGGCGGATGAGCTTCGGCGCCAGCTTGTCCATAGGGATGGATTTGCCGCGCAGTTCCCAAATGTCGATATTGGCAATGTTGTTGTCCGGCCATCCCAGGGCGTCATATACGTCCTTGAAGCGGTGCAGACAACTCGGCCGGTCCAGTTCCAGGTTGACGTACAGGACGCGCCCCTGGGAGCAGTACCAGTTGAGCCACTTCCGTCCTTCGGCGATGGCGATGGCCATCTCGATGAGGGCGAAGGACTTGCCGGCTTTCGAAGGTCCTGCCAGCATCATTTTGTGTCCTTTCCGCAGCACGCCCTCAATAAGTGAAGGCGATAGCGGCGGCAGGTCGTTCCATACGTCTTTCAGGCTTTCCGGCTCCGGAAGGTCGTCGTTGACGGCCTCAATCCATTCGCGCCATTCTACGAAGTTTTCCTTGCCCAGGTTGGTGTCGATGAGATACTGTTTCTTGGCATCCCGAATAATGCCAGGCATCCGGGACAATCGGGACGGATTCCGGTTCTGCGTATCGATGGCCAGGCCGTTTTTGCGGCAGATGGCATAAAGGTAGTCGACGCGCTTCCGATATTCTTCATAGTTGCCGGCATCGATGTGGACGATGGCATGCACGCTTTTCCCGCCGCTATAGACCAGGCAGGCAACTGGCAGTTCCAGCTGCCTGATGATTTCGTTCTGTTTCTCCAATTCCATTGAGTCGGATTCTACCAGGGCATAGCGGAAGTCCGTCACGTTTTCATTGCGGACGCCTTTGCCGTTCAGCGGATTGAATCGGATCCAGGCGCCAGCTTTGGATTATAGTCGCCCAGGACAGCTCCCAGGTCCCCATCACAAACTGTCAGCTCTTCGATGAGTTCCCCTGCGGTGCGCCCATAGTTCCCTTTATTCGGCAGGAACTTCCCGTCTTTCTCCCAGGAACTCGTTACATAGCCGACATAGTCGGTACTATCAAACAGCGTCGACAGGTACTTGATGAGGTCTTTGACCGGGTCCCAGTTATCGCCGGGGGCTTCCAGTTCACGGCCTTCTACCCAGTTCTTGTCGACGACGACCTGGTCGTCCCGTTCGGGGATCAGGTCATCCCAGTCATAGGCGATGTCGGGGCCGGCTGATGCGGTCCAACCGCCCCGCTTCGCCATGTCGACAATCGTAGCGCCGGTGACTAAAGACGTAGCGTTATTGTCAAAAGTGTTCCACTTCCGGACACATTCGCCGGGATGATACCGGCCGGCATCGCGAAGGCTCCAGGTGTCCCAGTCGGCGACGCTGTAGCTTCCAGCTTCAATGCCATGCTACATTTACCCACTCCTGATAAGTGCAGAACGACGGGTCAATATAGTCCAGGAGGGGTATGAGATTGATGTTTTCCAATATGCCAGCCCTCCTTTATTCTGCTGGTACGTTGCCGGGATGATACCGGCCGGCATCCGCCAGCCAGCAGCAGCAATACGGCCGATGAGCTTAGACGCCGCTGCAAAGGACCAAGTGCCGACATGCCGGAAGCCGCGGGCCTCCAACAGCCGGATTTGCCGAGCCGTCGCAAGTCCCAGCTCCTTGCGCTTGATGAGCCGGTCCAGCAACAGCTTAGCTTTGCCGGCATTTTCGATTTCATCGGGGAAGATGCCGAACTTTTCCAGGGCCTTAAGCTGCTTGTCCGATGCCGGCATCATTTCCCAACCAAATGAAGGCACGTAATCTGCCAAGTCTTGCGCCTGGATGGACATTTCAAATTGCAGTGGATCTACCAGTTTCCGCTTGCGCTTCTTCATGGCTGCCAGCTTTTCGGCCAGGGCGGCTTCGCGGTCGGCGACAACGTCTTCTGCCGCTTCTTTTTCTAAGATTTCCAAGTCTGCTGGTTCGCCGGATTCGTTGAGTTTTTCGGTCATTTTCTTGGCCACATCTTCCGTTTCGGCAATGAGGCAGGCCGGGCGGCACAGCTCATGCTTTTCCGTGTTCCAGAGGAAGTCGAGGAGCAGTACTTCTTTCTTGCCTGGGAACAGCCGTGTGCCGCGTCCGACCATCTGACTGTACAGACTCCGGCTTTTCGTGGCCCTAAGGACGATGACGCAGTCTACAGATGGGCAGTCCCAGCCTTCCGTCAGCAGCATCGAATTACAGAGGACGTTGTATTTACCGGCATCGAAGTCGGCCAGGACCTGCGCCCGGTCGTCGCTGTTGCCGTTGACTTCGGCGGCCCGGAAGCCGGCTTCATTCAGGATGTCACAGAATTTCTGGCTTGTCGCAACGAGCGGCAGGAAGACGACGGTCTTGCGGTCCTTGCAGTAGGTCTGCATTTCCCTGGCAATCTGGCCAAGATACGGGTCCAGTGCCGTCCCCAGTTCACCGGCTTTATATCGCCGGCCGAAAAGCCGACGCCGGAAATATCGATCTGTAGCGGAATCGTCTGGGCTACAATATGGCAGAGGTAGCCTTCTTTGATGGCCTGAACTAAGCTGTATTCGTAGGCCAGGCTATCGTAATAGCTCCCCAGATTGCGCATATCGGCTGTCTGGCGTTGCCGTAACGCCTAAGACCTTGGCATCGGCGAAGTACTGCAAGACGCGCTGATAGCTGTCTGAGACGCTGTGATGGGCTTCGTCAATGATGATCGTGTCGAAGTAGTCCGCCGCGAATTGATGCAGCCGCTTTTCCCGTGTCAGCGTCTGGACACTGCCGACGACGATGCGCCGCCAGGACCCGATGCAGGTCTGTTCGGCTTTTTCCACGGCACTTTTCAGCCCCGTAGCTTTCTCAATCTTATCGCTGGCCTGCTCCAGCAGTTCGCCGCGATGGGCCATGATAAGGACCCGTTCGCCGACCCGGACCCGGTCCTCAGCGATTTGGCGAAGACAATGGTCTTACCACAATTATGGGTGATTGTAAAATCATCTAATAAATAACGGTTGTCTCCATCAACAGTAAAGCCGATGTATGCGCCTGTCCCAATAGGTTCCACAGTGAAACCGGTAACAAGAACATTTTTCTTTTGTTTTCGTGGAGTAGCCATTTTTCGCTGAACTTTCATAGGGATTTTATCGCAGTTCCCATTAATACTGACCCGGTAGTATGTTCCTACAAAATTATTGCATCCCTTTTTACAGGGTGTAACATAGGCCGCGAGCCCAACCGATCTACACATAAAGGCTAAATCATTAGAAAGGCGTTCGGATTTAGAAATAAAATCATAGCCGTTACATGTAAGGTGGCCATCGCTATCTAACAATCCAGCAATGACGTTGAGACGTACAGCTATAGGACCCGTTTTATATATATCAGGCACTTGTTTTGTAGCAGAAGTTTCCCCTCTTAAGCCTAAATCTTTCAAAGAACGAATAAAGGCGGAGCGAGTGTATGCTTTTTTACTGGCAAAAATATAGGTTGTCGCCTTCCCGGCAGGTTCTGTACGAATCCGCAAATCCAATAATTCTGCTTGTTGGTGAATGACATTTACTACTTCAGCATCCATTGTTGTAATACTGACAGAGGCTCCATTCAAACTGCCATCTCCTAATAATATTCCCAAGAAATAAGGATCAATAGGATAATCGGCTTGATGAGAATGATAGAAGTAATGGCATCTGCTCGAATCAGTTTGTGGATATGTTTTTTCCACTTGCTCCAGGTAAGCCATTCTTTTACAGAAACATCAATAATTTCACCACCATGTTTTTCACTTGGATATACAGGATGATTCGATTCTTTGGTTCGTTTTAACGTCAGCATATGATTTTCATCTACGACGAAAGGTTTGCCTTTTACCGGGCAAATTTTATACAAATATCCTTCTCCGCGGATGATTTGAAGGATATGCCGGGGAGTACCATCGCTCCCCAATAGGCAATCTTTTAGCTGGACATCTTCCACCTTTTTAATGCTTCCATTCGCTAACAATACTGTTTCTCCGATGGCATGGCATCCTGTTGGTAGGACCAGGAGTGTTTTGGTATGGCCGCTGTCCCATTCATGCAGGACGCCTGTTCGGCCTCCTGCTGATAGGGACGCAGCGTGACGTCGCTGCTCATTTAGAACGCCCCCTGTGTGTAAGCGGGACGCTGTGCCGGCTGACTCTGTGGCTGTGAAGCATTAGGAGCTGCCGTCTTGTCGTAGAAGCGTTTCACGTCGTTGTAGTCTTTCCCGTTGTACTTGCGGACACTGACCTGCATACGGCCTGTGGCTCCGATGAGCTGATTCCAGGCAATCCGGAAATGGCCATCGCCCCGCTGCATCATGCCGACAGCGCAGGCGAAGTTCGTCAGCTGCCATTCGCTTTTGGAGTGCAGGAAGAGATTCTGGCGGATGCGCCCTTTCGTGCCGTCCGGCGTCTGCACTTCATATGTCAGCTTGGCCATCGGGCAGGGCGGCATCTTGTCGCTGCCGTCGAAGTGGGCCCGCTCGAATTCAACGATGGTAAAATCATAATCACCGGGAGGGACGATTTGAAACGAGTCGTCCACTTCGGTAAATTCATCATCCCAACTAAATGCGCGTTCTTCTGTCATTGTTATTACCTCCTATTAAAACGGAACTTTCTTTAACTGATTGATGACCTGCAACATCTGCGGAAAAGCCGCTACAAGGCATCCCATAACGAAATCTTCCGGGTAGTTTGCAATCGGCATGTCTGCCGGAAAATATCCCTTATGAGCCACGGCCTGCTGAATGTCCTGGGCCGTAACATTGTTGGCTGCCATGAGGTCCGCCAGGGCCTGGGGAATATCTTCGTTCGCCTGGACGTCGGCCTGTTCGGCTTCTGCTGGACAGGTGGCTGCGGCGATTCTTTTGGCGGATCCGGTGCTTTTGGAGCGGGTTCCGGTTCAGCAGGCGTTGGCTGCGGCGTCACTTGGTTCATGACCGGGATGCAGTGCGCGATTTCCTGGTAGTCAAAGGGCAGTTCTTCGGCCAGGCCATGCCGGTTTTTAGCATCCCAGCACGGGTTGTGTGCCGTATACATGACCCGCTTGCCGCCGCTGACTTTCTTCTTGTTGTCCTTCGTCGTGATGACGATTTCCTTGTAATTCACGAAGAGAACCATGTCCGCCCATTCTTTGGCCAGGGCGGCACATTGATTGCCGGCTTTTTGTCCCAATTTCAGCTCATACCGGTCGTATGCCCCCGTTTCTTCGGGGAGCTCGAACTTTCGAATGATACTATGAGCCGTCAGGACGACATTCATGCCGGCGTCGATTAGATCCGACAGGCTGTCTAAGAGCCGGCCGAATTCTTCCTTGACGTAGGTGTAGCCCTTGCCATACCCAAAGTCTTCAATGCCTACCTTCCCATTGGACTGGCAGATAGCTTCTTCACAGAGCCGTTCAGCCCAGTCCGCCGTATCGATGACCAGGGTGTGGTAGCCCATCGTATCCCCCTTGAGGTCCTTGATATACTGCTTGAGCATCTGCCAGGACGTCGGCCTGGGAAGGCGGTCTACCTCGAGGTGCGACGTGCTGCCTTCCGTATCGATAAACAGGGGCTTGGGGAACTGCGCAGCAAACGTTGATTTGCCGATACCTTCCGGCCCGTAGATGACGACTTTCTGGGGCTTTATGATTTTCCCTGAGATGATCTTCATGATGTACTCCTTTCTAAAACGTGCCGGGTGTCCATTTCGGGGCAGCCGTTTTCGGCTCTTCTTCTTTCGTTCCTACCTGGGGATGTTCCGCCTTGACGTATCCGTCTTCAATGATGATGCTGCAGGTGTCATCCGTTCCGACGCGGGTAGCGATGACCTGCAGCCCTTCCCCTTCCAGCCATTTGCCGAAGGCGGCCAAGGTTTCAGAGTCCATCTGTTCCAGCTTATCCATAAGGACAAAGCCGCAGTCCGGTTTGAGTTTGCGGACGATGGCCGTAGCCACCTGCAGTTGTTCTGCGCCGCTCATGCAGTCCCACTTCTGACCGTTATACGTCAGCTCTCCATCCTGGACCGACAGCCCTGGCAGGGGCATGTCTGCCGAATCCAACAGTTTCATCCGCTGTTCTTTCACGGATTCAATCTGCTGGGTCAGGTCGCCGTACTGGCCGGCCAGCTCATCGGCTTCGGCCTGGACCCGGTTCTTTTCGGCATTGGCCCGGACCTTGGTATTGATGGCGTCAATGTTGGCGATATCCTGTTCCAGTTCGGCCGTGCTTTCATCCTGCCAGTTCGCTGAAGCCGTTTCAGCGCTGTTGATGTCAGCCGTGACGGCGGTTCGTTCATTGATGAGCGCCTTCTTCTTGGCTGCCAGTTCATCCATCTTTTCATCAATCTCATCCAGTTCTACGTCGATGCAGGTCTGCTGATCTTTTAAACTTTCCAGCATATCCCGCTTGCGCTGGTTATCGGCATTCTTGGCCAGGATGGCCTGCTGCCGCTTGATAAGGTCAGACGCACTGACCGGTTCTGCCGGCGCATCGGGATACCAGGCCAGTTCTTCTGCGTGTTTCTTCTTGCGGTCAGCAATCCGGCCGACTTCCAGGCGCTGATTGTACAGTGACTTTTCCTGGCGGTCTAAAACGGCCAGCTGGTCACCGACGCCGATGATCTGCAACAGTGTTTCTGCCTTTTCATCGTTCCGAGCTTCCATGAATTTCGGAAGGTTCAGGGCCAGTTTTTCAATGAAGCAGTCTAAGAGCTGCTGGCCGGCCTTCTGCCCCGACGGGTCGATGACATGGAGTGCAGATGATTTGCCTTTGCGTTCCACTACCAGGCCATTACTGAGTTCGATGTGGATAGACGGCGGAGCGGCGCTGCCAATACGCTGCGATTCGGACGGCTTGAGCTTGTTGCCACCCAGTGCCCAGGCAATGGCATCCAATACGGAAGTCTTGCCCTGGCCATTCCGGCCGCCGATGACGGTCAAACCGTTTTCCGTCGGCGTCAGCGTAACGGCCTTGACGCGCTTCACATTTTCAATTTCTAACTGTCTGATTTTTACTGACATAATAGCCTCCATCTGGTATAATGAACTTGAGTGTTTTTGGTATGTGGCTGTTGTCGGCGGTTGCCGCAGCAGCCAATTTTTTTTTTTAGAGCGGATGACCAGCCGCTGACCTGGTTTCAGTGTCGGGTTCGGTCCCAAATCGTTGTTGATCTGAATCTGGTAGATGATCTCCCGGATATCCTGCCCGGTCTTGTCAGCGATAGGGCCAGCGATTTCCCACAGTGTTTCGTCTGTGTCGACGACGTGGATGATAGCTGCATCGTTCGCAATGGTTTCGGCATGTGACCAGGGCGTCGTGCTACCAATGTACAGCCCGACCCCGAAGGCGGCCACAATGACCATCGCGCTACGGACGGCCCGGAAGCGCGGCTTGCGCTTTGGCCTGGTCAACCCATGTTCGTAAATCTTCCTTGTCTTCATGTTTCCCACCTCCTTCCATCTTCGTATCAATCCACTGCCGGATCTGCCACCCTGGGAAGCGGATATGGCTGTCCGGTGTAATCCGTACATATGGTATTTCGCCACGCTTGACCATGTAGTACACGGTGCGGGTCGAAATATGCAACGCTTTCGCCAACTGATTGGCGCTATAAATCATATTCGGATCTAACGTGACATTCATCTCTTTCACCCCTTCGCTAACGTTGCGCCGGCCTGCTGTTCAGCTTCATTCTTCATACTCATTTCTCCTAGTGCCCCGCTTCCTGGTCGTCTTTTAGTAGTTCAAGAATGTGATGATTCCAGAGAAGTTGATAGCCGCTGTGCCCGGTGCCGTGGGTATACGGAACACGCTCGCAGTACGGCTTTCCGATCGCGGTAGGTACCCAGTCAGTACCCACTTTTTCTTGCAAGCCTTTGCCATTCAGCATGGCGTTGACCCGTTGCGGGCTGGGATTCCCTTTACTGTTCAAGATGCCCAGTTCCTTGGCAATCATCGTCGGCGTCAGTGTCGACGGGTTAATTTCTGCCGGGATGAACCGTTTCAGCGGGGTCATATCGACGCCGTAGGCTTTTCCGACCATCTGCATGGCCGCGGTCATGGCCATTGGCTTCTTGACTCCGAAGGTATCGGCGATCATGGCTGCCGTGTCGGCCGCATCCTTTACCGCTGTCTTAATCATCCGCGTACGGTAATGTGGGTTGGGCGTAATCTGCGGCGTCTTGATGGCCTTTTCCATGGCGTTGAAGGCTTCGAGGAATTTCAGTTTCCATTCAAGGGCTTTTGCCCCGTTGAATCCCATGACCAAGAGGCTGAAGCCGTCGCGGTTCATGTAATACTTGGAGTATGTTTGCCCGTTTTGGTCGTTCGTGTAAGTAGCCTTAAAGAACATTTGTTGGGTATCCCCACTTTTGGGGAGACCCCTTACCAGCGCATCAATGTCGCGCATTACATGGTCATGTCGCTTACCGAAGTGTTCTGCTACTTGTCGGCTATCTGTGACCAGCTGATGGTTGTACATAGTTACGAGTTCATTCATATTCGTTCCCTCCTTGTAGTAAAAGCTGACTTAATTACATTTCGTATTTCCCGCCATGCTATAATGAACATGAAGGGAGATGATTAATTTGAAAGATAATTCTATTGATTCTAACCTTATGTCAATTTTTAATTCTATAGCTCAAAATTTTACCAAGATTTAATACATCCTCCAGCTGAACAGCTGGGTATCGCACTAGGACAAATGGCTTCTGCTGTTCGCATTACTACATTACCTTTCGCAATAGCCGGATATACCGCTGATTCTTTGTTAAATAAATATAAAACTTTTTTGGATTCTACATTCCAAAGTGCCTCGTGAAAATTTAACCATTCCTGATCCTGCAGTTTCGGTCCCAGTTCTTCAGAAAGTGCCTCAAGTTTTTGATAAGGACGATTTATGCGAACTCTTTAGTAACTTGTTGGCATCAGCTTCTGACAAAAGTAAATCTGACAAAGCACATCCTGCGTTTGCAGAAATCATTGCACAAATGGATTCTCTCGAAGCACATATAATGAGCGGATTTGAAGATAACGCTTTCCTGCCCTTTATGGCTTGTGACATTAGTATTGCCCCCGATGAGGATTTGCCATTATATGCTGTTGAAGCCTTTTGTCTGATTTCTGGCCATGAAAATGATTATGCCAATGTTTCAGCGGGCCTCATAAATCTGCAACGTCTGGGATTAATCCGTAAATCACCACCGTTAGTTCGGCCTAACGGAGATGATCCATTCCAAAAAATTTATGATTCTGATGTATTCGCTTCTATTCGTGAATTACAACAAAAATTTGAAAAGGAACATTTGCAGTTAGAACATGGAAAAATAACAGTAAAAGAAGGTTCATTCACGCCCACTATTTTTGGCCATAAATTTCTTTCCACTTGCTTATAGCTTGTTCCATCAGTTTCTTTTGTTCCTGTTTGTTGGAATTTGCTAATTGATCTATGGCGTCATAAGTAGTTATCTCCTTCTGTTGAAGCATGGCTATTATGGCAATTTGATAAGCTATGACCTGAACCATTATGTCTTCTAGTGCTTTTACTTGATTCGTCAGTTCTTCCTGAGCCATGCCTCTGCATGGCTCTTTTCTTTTTGTGTCCATACTTCTCGCCTCCTAGTGTCCCGCTTCCTGATCGTCCCGTTCGATCATGGGCAGAACCCCATGTTTCTTGAGGAGCTGATACAGGAAGAGGCGTCCTTTTTGGGTCCATTCGGTCTGCATCTTGCAGTCCGGACGGCCGTCGCTGTGCTTGAAGTCGAAGGTCTTGCTGTGGGTATAGCCCCGCGCCTGGTACTTGGCATACAGGAACCATTGCGACCCCATCCGGTAGATGACCCGGAGTTCATGGAGTTTCTGGTTCAGTGCCTTGCGCTCATCCCGTAGTCTTTCGCAATGGCCGTGGTCGGCACGGGCCCCTTGCTGGAAAGGATGCGGTCGGTGTAATCGGCTTTCGGCTTCAGCTCGCCGATGAGCTGCTTGGCGCTGGCGGCTTCCAGCTCGGCGTTCTTCCGGGCCTCCCGTTCAGCTTGAGTTCTGTAGCCAGCTTGATTAGCGTATCCGGATTCAGCAGCACTTCTTCCACCTTTTCCGGTGTGATGTAGCCGCCGTGCTTACGGATGGCCGGCAGGACTTCGCTCGTGACCCAGCGTTTGAATTGTTTAGCTGTCGGAAGCTTACTTGAGAGAACTAAACTATATAAGCCTGATTCATTGATGAGCATGGCCTTGCTTTTGTAGTTGGAACCACTCCCCTGAATCAGGGTACTGGTTTTATCTTCGGGATCTACATGATTTGCTACAGCATTTTCCGGTTTTGCATAACCTAGTGCTGTTGCCACATCCTTACCAACGAACCAAGGTTCACCGTCTATCGTGAGCGTTCTTACCTGCCCGAATTCCGGGCTATTGAAAATTTTCAGTTCATTCATATTTAGTCCCTCCTTTAGTCCAACGATGCCCCGAGTTTTTCTTCTACTTCATCGGCCCAGCCGCGGACAATGTCCGCCGCCTTGCTTAGCTTCATGATGACTTCCAGGATATCCACGATGACGTACACATAGCCATAGGCAATATTGGCAATTTCCTTTGCATCTTCTTTAGTCCAGTCGTTTTTGCCTTCTTTCGCCCACTGCTGTACGCAGATGGCCTGCCCCCAGCGTTGCTGGAACCGGGATTTCAACAATTCCTTTTCCTTGTTCGTCATGCTGCGCGCCTCCTTTATGAATTTACTTTGCGTTTTGCAAAGTTTAGAGATAAAAAACAGTAGTCGGGCTAACACGTAACTTTTTAGCAATCTTCATTCCCGTATCGAAGGACATTCGCCTTTTACCGCTTACTAGCAAGCTTACCTGTGATTCGGACAAGTGAAGAATATCACAAAGGCTTTTTTGAGTTACACCCTTTTCTTCCAAAAGCTCTTGCAAAGTCTGTTCCTTTTTCATTTTTTCACCTCCTTATCTTTGCATATCGCAATGTTTGATTATAGTATAGCTTTTGCTTTGCATATTGTCAAGTACTAGTGTTGTATTTCATGACAATTTGCAAAGTTTTATTTTCAACATTGTACTTTGCTATTTGTAAAGTTATAATTTAAGTAAATATTACGTTTTGTAAAGGAGGCGTTGATATGAATAGTTTCGGTGCCAAATTAAAAAGTTGTAGAAAAGATATGTCGCTGAGTCAAAAGGAATTAGGGCAAAAAGTAGGCGTTGCTGAATCAACGATTTCTTTATATGAATCCAATAAGCGCTTCCCAGACGCTGAAACATTACAAAAAATATCATCGCTATTTAATGTTTCCTTGGATTATCTCCTAGGTAATGCTCCCTGTAAAAAGCCAGTTTCCCCTATAGGCCGTGGCGTCCGCATCCCGGTCCTGGGGCGCGTCGTTGCCGGCATCCCCATAGAGGCCGTGGAGGAAATCCTGGACTATGAAGAAATCACCCTGAACTTGCCGCAACGGGTGAATTTTTGCACTGCAAGTCAAGGGAAGTTCAATGGAGCCTACCCTACGCGATGGCGACGTCGTCATCGTCAAGAAGCAGCCAACCGTAGATTCTGGTGACATTGCCATCGTCCTCGTCAACGGCAACGATGCTACCGTCAAAGAAGTAAAAGAAGGTCCTGCCGGTATTACCCTACACAGGCCACAATGCCGCCATCTATACCCCTCAATTTTATTCAAACAAGGAAATACAGAATCTACCTGTCCAGATAATCGGCAAAGTGGTGGAGATGCGGCGGAAATTTTAGAAAGGAGGCCATTA
>ENA-OUNI01000713-OUNI01000713.1-human-gut-metagenome-genome-assembly--contig:-NODE-713-length-15042-cov-12.386993_pt1 | contig 15042 bp, 27 predicted proteins | sample MGYA00242499_ERZ504580 | MGnify/ENA primary metagenome ERZ504580 (study PRJEB26092, sample SAMD00036315) | human gut metagenome | host: Homo sapiens | study: EMG produced TPA metagenomics assembly of... | reverse complement strand
CCGAATACAACAACGTGAGCGTCGCCGAATGGGAGGCGTATTCGAACGATCAGGCCGAGCCGGGCGCCACGCTCGACAGCGTGTCTCCGACCTCGAATCCAACCACCTGACCATCGAGACCGACACCGACACGCTGGCTCTGCCCACTGTGCCCGACGGCTACACCGTCAAGTTCAACGGCGCCGACTACGAGCAGCTCATCGCCGCCGACGGCACCGTCAACCACCCGCTGGTCGACAAGACCGTGCAGGTCGCCTACGTCGTCACCGACACCGCCACCGGCAACACCAAGACGACCTCCGACATCCCCTACGTCGTCAAGGGCACCAACCAGCAGCAGGAAGGCAACAACGCCAAGCCGACCATCATCCCCGAAATCGCCGAATGGCATTCGACCAGTGCCGCCAAGCTGGCGCCTCCGCCGTGACGAAGGTCGTCTACGACGATGATTCGCTCAAGGCCGTGGTCGACGAGTTCGTCGCCGACTACAAGGACTTCACCGGCATCAAGCTGACCGCCAAGAAGGGCGCCGCCGAAGCCGGTGCGTTCAACTTCGTCAAGACCGACTCCACGGCCGCGATCGCGCAGCTCGGCGACGAAGGCTACACGATGGACATCCAGGCCGACCGCGTGGTCGCCAAGTCATCCAGCGTGACCGGCAACATGTACGCGATGCAGACGATCCTGCAGATGACCAAGCAGGACGCCAACGGCTTCGTGATCGGTTCGATGCGCGACTACCCGCGCTTCACCACCCGCGGACTCCTGCTCGACGTGGCCCGCAAGCCCGTCTCGCTGGAGATGATGCGCGAGATCACCCGCACGATGCGCTACTACAAGATGAACGACTTCCAGGCGCATCTGTCCGACAACTACATCTTCCTGGAGAACTACGGCAAGGGCGACAACGAGGACGAGGCGTTCAAGGCCTATGACGCGTTCCGTCTCGAATCCAGCCTGACCAACGACAAGGGTGAATCGCCCACGGCCGAGGACTACTCCATCTCCAAGAAGACGTTCAAGCAGTTCATCCAGGACGAGCGCGCCCTCGGCATGAACGTCGTGCCGGAGATCGACGTGCCCGCGCACGCCAACTCCTTCACGAAGATCTGGCCCGAGCTCATGGTGAAGGGACGGGTCTCCCCGATCAACAGCAACCGACCGCTCATCGACCACCTCGACGTGTCCAAGCCCGAGACCATCGCCAAGATCAAGGAGATCTTCGACGACTACACCAAGGGCGACGACCCGACGTTCGACAGCGACACGACCGTGCACATCGGTGCCGACGAGTTCCTCTACAACTACACGGCATACCGTAAGTTCATCAACGAGATCGTCCCCTACATCAAGGACACGAACACCGTGCGCATGTGGGGCGGCCTGACTTGGATCAACGACCACAAGACGGAGATCACCAAGGACGCGATCGAGAACGTCGAGATGAACCTGTGGTCCAAGGACTGGGCCGACGGCCTCCAGATGTACAACATGGGCTACAAGCTGATCAACACGATCGACGACTACGGCTACATGGTGCCCAACGGCAGCTACGGACGTGCCAACGCGTACGGCGACCTGCTGAACATCAGCCGCGTCTTCGACAGCTTCGAGCCCAACAAGGTCCGCAGCAGCGGCGGCTACCAGGCCGTGCCCTCCGGCGACGACCAGATGCTCGGCGCCGCGTTCGCGATCTGGAGCGACAACATCGACAAGAGCGCATCGGGTCTGACCGAATCCGACCTGTACTGGCGCTTCTTCGACGCGATGCCGTTCTACGCCGAGAAGACCTGGGCCGCCACCGGCAAGGAGAAGGGCACCGCCGCGAAACTCACGGCGCTGGCCGCCAAGCAGGGAACCGGCCCTCGCACCAACCCGTACTACCAGGCCACTTCGAAGAACAGCGTCTACGAGAGCTACGACTTCAACGACGGGCTCGCCGACGCCAGCGGCAACGGCCGCGACCTGACCATCGGCGACGGCAGCAAGGCCGCCGTCAAGGACCAGTCGCTCAAGCTCGCCGGCGGCTCCAGCTATGCCACATCCAAGCTCGACAAGCTCGGCAACGGCAACGAGCTGACGTTCGATGTGACGCTCCAGCAGGCTGCCAAGCCCGGAGACATCCTCTTCGAGGCCGACGCTCCGTACGGCACTCATGACATCCGCGTCATGGAGAACGGCAAGCTCGGCTTCACGCGAGAGCTGTACAACTACTACTTCGATTACGAGCTGCCGGTCGGCAAGACAGTCACCGTGACCATCAAGGTGGACCAGCAGACCACGAAGCTGTATGTTGACGGCGAATTCGTGAGCGACGCGACCGGCAAGTACATCGACAAGGGCATCGAGAAGAAGACCGGCATCACCGCCGCGACCTTCGCACTGCCGCTGCAGCGTATCGGCTCGAAGACCTCTGCGACCAACGGCGTCATCGACAACGTCATCGTCAAGAAGTCCGAGGCCGAGACAGACCAGTACAACAAGTCCTGCTGGACCGGCACGACCAATTCCGAGACCCAATACAACGACACGGAAGGTCTGCTGCGGTACGCGTTCGACAACAACCCGAGCACCATCTGGCATTCCAACTGGAAGGGCGCCACGGACAAGCTGACCGGTTCGAACTCGTTCTACGCCGAGATCGACATGTGCCAGAAGTACACGATCAACCAGTTCTCCTTCACGCCGCGTACCAGCCAGGACAGCGGACAGGTGACCAAGGCCGATCTGTACGTCAAGGCCAACGCGAACGACGAGTGGAAGCAGGTCGCCACGGATCAGGTGTTCGAGGCCAGCCGCGCCAAGAAGACCTTCATGTTCGACGAGCAGGAAGTGCGGTACGTCAAGTTCGTGGCCAAGTCCTCGAACGATGGCTGGGTCGCGGTCTCCGAGTTCGGCGTGGCGAACAAGCCGTCCTCCACCGTGCGCGTATTCGTCGCGGCCGATCCGGCCGAAGGCGGTACGGTGAGCGTAGCCGCCGAGGGCGAAACCGGCACCGATACGGCCGTGGACGTCGCATCCGGTGCCTCGGTGACCGCCAAGGCGGTCGCGGCGGATGGCTACAGGTTCAGCGGCTGGTTCACGACAGCCAGTGAGACGGCGGTTTCCACCGATGCCACGTACACGTTCGCAGCCGACGGCAACACGGCTCTGACCGCGAAGTTCACCAAGGACTCCACGCCGGATCCCGGCCCGAAGCCGACCATCAGCTCGATCGCCGTCACCAACCGACCGTCACCGATTACAAGGTCGGCGACACGTTCGACGCCACTGGACTGGCGGTCACCGCCACGATGTCGGACGCAGCACGAAGACCCTGACGGCCGGCGAGTACACGCTCGCAGCCACGCAGGACGGTGCCGCGGTCGCGCTTGACGAGGCGTTCGCCAAGGCCGGAAAGGTCACTGTCACGGTCACCGCCAACGGCAAGACCGCCACCTTCGACGTGACCGTGACGGCCAAGAATCCCGATCCGGAACCCGCGACGCTCAAGTCCATCAAGGTCACGTCCAAGCCGGACAAGACCACGTACACCGTGGATGAGACGTTCGCCAAGACCGGTCTCGCGGTGACGGGCACCTGGTCCGACGGCAAGACGGCGCTGCTGAAGGACGGCGAATACAAGCTGTCCGCGGTCGACGCCGACGGCAAGACCGTCGACCTGACCAAGCCGTTCACGGCCGCGGGCGACATCACCGTCACAGTGACCTCCGGCAAGCTCACCGACTCCTTCACGATCACCGTCAAGGCGAAGACCGTGACCCCGACTCCTGGCGACAACAAGCCGGGCGAGAACAAGCCCGGTGCCGACAAGCCGAAGCCGAACACGCCTGACGAGGTCGCCAAGACCGGTGCTTCGGTCACGGCGGTCGTCTTCAGCGCCTGTTGCTGTTGTCCGCAGGCTACCTGCTGGTGCGTAAGCGCAGGATCTGACCGAATCACGTGTCATCCCCCGCGGATGACACGCTGAGACCCTGAGGGGCTCCCGGTTCACACCGGGAGCCCCCTCTTCCGTTGCATGCAGGTACGTAATAACGTGTATATGTCATTATCGCCTACTGTTGCGTATCTAAGTGCGCGCCGAAACGACGAGTCCGCGCACTTAGATACGCAAATGGGGCTATTTGCGTTCCTAAGTGCGCACGGTTGTCGTTTCGGCGCGCACTTAGGAACGCAACCGCATCTGATGCCAACGCACCCGCTGGCGGAGGGCTGTCCGTGCAACAGACTAGGGCCCGTCAACAGCCTCCAGTACCACCCAACAAACAAAAACAGGGGCTGGAAACCAGTTACGGTTCCCAGCCCCTATCAATGTCCATGAGACGGGTCTCACTCGGCCTTGTCGGCAGTCTCCTCGGCAGCGGTCTCGGCGGGCGCCTCAACCGGAGCTTCAGCGGCGGCGGTCTCCTCGACCGGAGCTCGGTAGCGGCGGCGACCTTGGTGGCGGCCTCAGCTTCCTTGACGACAGCCTTCTTCGGGCTTACCGGCTCGGTGACAAGCTCGATGATGGCGGCAGGCGTGGAGTCGCCCTTGCGCGGAGCGATCTTGACGATACGGGTGTAGCCGCCCTCACGCTGCTCCATCTGCTCGGCAATCTGAGTGAACAGCACGTGCACGACGGACTTGTTGCGGATGACGCGCATCACGCGACGACGGGAGTGCAGGTCACCGCGCTTCGCGAAGGTGATCAGGCGCTCGGCCAGCGGACGAAGGCGCTTGGCCTTCGGCAGCGTGGTGGTGATGCGACCGTGCTGGAACAGGCTGGTGGCCATGTTCGCGAGCATAAGGCGCTCATGGGCCGGGCTTGACGCCAGACGCGGGCCCTTCTTGGGTGTAGGCATAGTTTCTCCTTATAGCCCGTCATTCAGGTGGCACATGCCCGAACGTCCGAATCCGACGGTTATATCTGTTGCGAAAGGTGACGTCACTCGTCCTCAGGCGAGAAGAACGTACCACCTTCCAAATTGTTGGTATCGAAGCCCAGCGGCGACGACTTCAGCGACAGTCCCATGGACTGCAGCTTGTCCTTGACCTCGTCGATCGACTTCATACCGAAATTGCGAATATCCAGCAGATCCTGCTCGGTGTGAGCGACAAGCTCGCCGATCGTGTGGATGCCCTCGCGCTTGAGGCAGTTGTAGCTGCGCTGCGTGAGGTTGAGATCCTCGATCGGGACGGCCATCTCGGGGTTGGTCTCCTCCGCGACGGGAGCGGGACCGACTTCGATGCCTTCGGCCTGCACGTTGAGCTCACGGCACAGGCCGAACAGCTCAACCAGGGTGGAGCCAGCGGAAGCCACCGCATCGCGCGGTGAAATGGCCGGCTTGGTCTCCACGTCCAGAATAAGCTTGTCGAAATCAGTGCGCTGTTCGACGCGCGTGGCCTCGACCTTGTAGCTTACCTTGAGCACCGGGGAGTAAATCGAATCGACCGGGATACGACCGATCTCATCGGTGTCCTGCTTGTTCATCTGCGCGGGGACGTAGCCACGACCACGCTCGACAGTGAACTCGATTTCGAGTTCGCCGTCGTCGGCGAGGGTCGCGATGTGCTGGTCCGGGTTGCGATGGTGACACCGGCGGGCGGTGTGATGTCGCCCGCGGTGACTTCGCCATTGCCGCTCTTGCGCAGATACATGACCACGGGCTCGTCGTACTCGCTGGTCAGCACGATGCCCTTGATGTTCAGCAGAATCTCAGTGACGTCTTCCACGACACCCGGCAGAGTGGTGAACTCATGCAGGGCACCGGAAATACGCACGGAAGTGACCGCCGCGCCCGGAATCGAGCTCAGCAGTGTGCGGCGCAGCGAATTACCAAGCGTGTATCCGAAACCGGGCTCAAGCGGCTCGATGACGAAACGGGAACGCTGCGGATTGATGGATTCCTCGGTAAGTGTCGGACGCTGTGCGATAAGCACTGTGTGTATCCTTTCAGCTTCTGGACGGTGGTGCACTCACCTTCCGTAAGCGGTTTTGGATGGATGAGATTGCTGAGTGCTCAGACGCGACGACGCTTCGGGGGACGAACGCCGTTGTGCGCTTGCGGAGTGACGTCGGTGATGGAACCGACTTCGAGTCCAGCGGACTGGAGAGAACGGATGGCGGTCTCACGACCGGAACCCGGGCCCTTCACAAAGACATCGACCTTCTTGACGCCGTGTTCCATGGCCTTGCGGGCCGCGGACTCGGCCGCCATGCCAGCGGCGTACGGAGTGGACTTACGGGAGCCCTTGAATCCGACATCGCCACCGGACGCCCAGGACACGACTGCGCCGGACGGGTCGGTGATGGAGATGATGGTGTTGTTGAACGTTGACTTGATATGCGCCTGCCCGACGGGGATCGACTTACGATCACGACGACGAGGCTTGCGCGCGGCCTGCTTAGGAGCTGCCATTGACCCTCGTTTCCTTGTAACGAACTGTTGTTTTGGATTGGATCCGGACGATGGGTGTCACCCCGTGGCCCGAATCGACGCCACCCTATTACTTGGTGGCCTTCTTCTTTCCGGCGACCGTGCGCTTCGGACTTGCGGGTGCGGGCGTGGTCTTGGTGCGCTGACCGCGCACGGGAAGTCCCTTACGGTGACGCTGGCCTTGGTAGCAGTTGATCTGGATCTTACGACGGATGTCCGCGTCGATTTCACGACGCAGATCGCCCTCGATCTTGTAATTGCCTTCGAGGTAATCACGCAGCGTAATCAGCTGCTCATCCGTCAGATCCTTGACGCGAATATCCGGGTTGATACCGGTCGCGGCAAGCGTTTCCTTGGCACGAGTGCGACCTACACCGAAAATATAGGTGAGGGCGATCTCGATGCGCTTCTCATTGGGGATGTCGACTCCGGCAAGACGTGCCATTGCGATTCCTTCTGTGTTCACGCAGGTCGTGCACCGAGTCTTCCGGTTTCCCGGCCCGGGCCTGCGTACCCGGGGTTCAGCTGTTCGCTGTGACTCAGCGCCTTATTTACTTGTTGCCGCTGGAATCTGCTCTCAGCCTGGCGCTGCTTGTGGCGCGGGTTCGTGCAGATCACCATGACGCGGCCGTGACGGCGGATCACGCGGCAGTTTTCGCAGATCCTCTTCACGCTAGGGCTGACCTTCATGGTTTTCCTTTGCTTGTACCTATTTACTTGTAACGGTACGTAATACGCCCACGGTTCAGATCGTAGGGGCTCATTTCCAGCACGACGCGATCCTGCGGCAGGATGCGGATGTAGTTCTTCCGCATTTTGCCGGAAATCGTCGCCAGCACGATGTGCTTGTTCTCAAGTTCGACGCGGAACATCGCATTCGGCAACGCTTCCACTACCTGACCTTCGACTTCAATCACACCGTCTTTTGCCATAAGCCTTACAGTCCATTCCTTGGGTGTATTACACTTGTATGTCCGAAGACACACCAAATTTAAAGGATATATCATAACGTCACGACACGCCGAGGCGTGCATGACCCGTTATAATTTCTTGCTTTATCCTTGCTCCTGCCGGCGATACGACCGGCAGCGGCAATCAGTCGCTCAGCGCGGCGACGATGTTGGCCTGAATGGCGTCGATGTCGCCGACGCCGTCAATGGCGACCAGCTGGCCGCGGCTCTTGTACGTGTCGAGCAGCGGAGCGGTTTCCTTGGCGTACGTGGCCAGACGCTTGGCGATGGCCTCGGGGGTGTCGTCAGAACGGCCCTGCTCCTGCGCGCGCTTGGCGATGCGCTGCATCAGCACATCGTGGTCGGCGTCAAGGGCGACGACCTTGTCCAGCGGCGTGCCGAGCTCTTCGAGCATCGCGTCCAGCGCCTTGACCTGGGAGGCGTTGCGCGGGTAGCCATCGAGAATCCAGCCGTTCTTGGCGTCGTCCATGGCCAGACGGTCCTTGACGATCTTGTTGGTGAGCTCGTCGGGCACCAGTTCGCCCTTGTCGGTGTACTTCAGCGCCTCAAGGCCGAGCTCGGTCTTGTTCTTGATGTTGTAGCGGAAGATGTCGCCGGTCGAGATGGCGGGGATGCCGTAGTGCTCGGCGAGCAGGGCGGCCTGGGTGCCCTTGCCGACACCTTGCGGGCCCATGATCAGCAGTCGCATGTGGTCTCCTTGGTGAAAGTGAATACGTTATATATATTCGCTCCCGCTGGCGGGAGCGCAGAAGGATCAGCCTTCCTTGTGGTCGATGCCTTCGAGCAGGAAGCCGGTGTACTGGAACTGCTCGGTCTGGGCCTTGGCCTGACGCAGCGTGTCAAGGCCAACGCCCGCGATGATCAGGATCGTGGTGCCGCCGAACGGCAGCTTGGAGTTGAGGTTCAGCGCCATGATCAGCACGGTCGGGATCAGCGCGACGAACAGCAGGTACACGGCGCCGACCGTGTTGAGGCGGTTCATCACGTAGTTCAGGTAACGGCTGGTGGCGTTGCCTGCGCGGATGCCGGGGATGAAGCCACCGTATTCCTTCATGTTGTCGGCGGTCTCGTCCGGGTTGAACGTGATCGACGTGTAGAAGAAGCAGAAGAACACGATCATCAGCGCATACAGCGCGATGTACCACACCGAAGTGGTGTTGGCGAGGTTCTTGTTGATCCAGTCGACCCAGGACTGTCCCGACTTGCCGAACTGCGCGATCAGCGTCGGGATGGCCAGGATGGAGGACGCGAAGATCGGCGGGATGACACCGCTCATGTTGATCTTCAGCGGCAGGTACGTGGAGGAGCCGCCGTACATCTTACGGCCGATCATGCGGCGCGTGTACTGCACGGGAATGCGGCGCTGGCTCAGCTCGACGAAGTCGACGAAGACAAGGATGACCACCAGCACGCCGGTGACGATGCCGAACTTCAGCCAATCGCCGTTGGTGCCGTTGGTGCCCCAACCGATCTCCCACAGCTGCGGCAGGAAGCCGGAGCAGATGGACATGAAGATCAAGATGGACATACCCTGGCCGATGCCCTTGTCGGTGATCAACTCGGCCATCCACATGATCAGGCCGGTACCACCGGTCATGATCAGAACCATGACGGAGAGGTTCCACACGGAGTTGTCCGGAATCGGCGAGGAGCACATGTTGTTGAACAGTGCGCCGGACTGTGCGGTCACCAGAATCGTGGTGGACTGCAGCACGGCCAGGCCGATGGTGAGGTAACGCGTGTACTGCGTCAGCTTGGCCTCACCGGACTGTCCTTCCTTGTGCAGCGCCTCGAAGCGCGGGATGACCACGCGCAGCAGCTGCACGACGATGGAAGCGGTAATGTACGGCATGACACCCAGCGCGAAAATGGACAGCTGCAACATTGCACCGCCCGAGAAGAGGTTGACCAAGCCGATGAAGTTTTCCTGGCTACCGCTAAGTGTGTTGAGACAATCCTGCACCGTCTTGTAGTTGACTCCCGCGTCGGGATGAACGAACCAATACGGTAGATGATGATCATGGCTAAGGTAAAGAGGATCTTGTTCCTCAGTTCCTTGGTCCGAAAGGCTTGGATTAACGTCCTCACAAGGATTCCTTTCCGTTGTGCGCGCCCGGCGCACCGAAGCAAACAGACTCTAAGCGTCGAGTCTAGCGTACGGGGTCTACCCGCAGACACGCTGGTGTCATATGTCGTATGACGAGTCGTAATGACAGATAAGGCCCTCGCCCGCGACATAAGCGGGGAGGGCCTTATCTCATTGGTCACATGCAGCGTTGCCGAACAACAATCAGTCTTCGGAAACAGAGCCGCCGGCGGCCTCGATCTTGGCCTTGGCGGAAGCGGATGCTTGGCGCCCTTCACGGTGACGGCCACGGTGATGTCACCATCGCGAGAACCTTGACCGGGAAACCGCCACGGACAGCGCCCTTGGCAACCAGCGCGTCAACGGTGACCTCGCCGCCCTCAGGGAACAGCTCCCCAAGAGCGGAGACGTTGACAACCTGGTATTCCTTCTTGAACGGGCTCTTGAAGCCACGCAGCTTCGGCAGGCGCATGTACAGCGGCAGCTGGCCGCCTTCAAAGCCCGGACGAACCTGGTAGCGCTTCTTCGTACCCTTGTCGCCACGACCCGAAGTCTTACCCTTGGAGCCTTCACCACGACCGATGCGAGTACGGTCCTTCTTGGCACCCGGGGCGGGCTTCAGATTGTGCATCTGCAGGAGTTCATCTTCGTTGGCCATAATCAGTCAGCCTCCTCAACGGTAACGAGGTGACGAACCGTGAGAATCATGCCGCGGGTAACGGAGTTGTCCTCACGAATCACGCTCTGGCCGATCTTGCGCAGACCAAGGGACTGGGCGGTCGCGCGCTGCTTGGGCGTGCGGTTCACCAGACCATGGTGCAACGTGATCTTCAGGTTAGCCATCACTCACCATCCTTCTGTTCAGCGGCGGCCTTGGCCTGAGCCTCTTCACGAGCCTTCTTGGCCTCGGCGATGCCGGCGGCGCGAGCGCGAAGCATCGCATCGGGGGCGACCTCGTTCAGGGCGAGGCCACGGCGGGCAGCGATCTCTTCCGGCTCCTCAAGCTGCTTGAGGCGGCCACGGTGGCGCGAACCATGTTCACGGCGGTGGCGGAGCCCATCGACTTGGTGAGGATGTCGGTGATGCCGGCGCACTCCATGACAGCGCGCACGGGGCCACCGGCGATAACGCCGGTACCGGGGCGGCCGGGCGAAGCAGCACGGTGCCGGCGGCATCATGGCCGATCACCGGGTGGGTGACGGTGCCACGGATGCGCGGAACGGTGAACATGTGCTTCTTGGCGTCGAGCTGGCCCTTGGCGATGGCCGCCGGGACCTCACGGGACTTGCCGTAGCCGACACCGACGGTGCCGTTGCCGTCGCCGACCACAACGAGGGCGGCGAAGCTGAACGTACGACCACCCTTGTGGGTCTTGGACACGCGGTTGATGGTCACCACGCGATCGAGCATCTCGTCGCCGTGGTTCTCCTCACGACGGTTGCGACGCTCGCCGCGTCGGCCTTCGCCACGCTGTCCACGACGGGACTTGCGCTCATCATTGTTGTTGTTCTCGGGTGCGCAGTGTTCTGAGTCTCTTCAGCCACTTGGGTTTCCTTCACTTCGTTGTCGCTCACAGTGCCAGACCTCCCTCACGGGCGCCATCAGCGACGGCTGCGACGCGACCGGTGTACTTGTTGCCACCGCGGTCGAACACGACCTGCTCGATGCCTGCCGCCTTGGCCTTCTCAGCCACCAGCAGACCGACCTTCTTGGCGGCCTCGGACTTGGTGCCCTCGAAGCCGGCGAACTCGGCGGTCAGCGTGGAGGCGCTCACCAGGGTGTGGCCCTTGGTGTCGTCAACGATCTGAGCGACCATGTGACGGTTGGAGCGGGTGACGACGAGGCGCGGACGCTCCGGGGTGCCGACGACCTTCTTGCGAAGACGAGCGTGACGACGAAGGCGCGCGACCTTCTTGCCCTTACCTAGAATCTTGACGCTCATATCACTTACCAGCCTTTCCGGCCTTGCGCAGGATGCGCTCGTCCGCGTACTTGATGCCCTTGCCCTTGTAGGTTCCGGAGCACGCAGCTTGCGGATGTTAGCGGCGACCTGGCCAACGACCTGCTTGTCGGTGCCCTTGACGACCACTTCGTTAGCGTTCGGCAGTTCGAAAGTGATGCCTTCCGGCGGGTTGACGGTGATCGTGTGAGAGTAGCCGAGAGAGAACTCGATGCCCTTGCCCTTGGCGACGGCACGGTAACCGGTGCCGACGATGAGCAGGCGCTTCTCGAATCCATCGTGCACACCCTTGACCATCGAGGCGATGATCGAGCGGCTCAGACCGTGCTTGGCACGGGTGGGACGCAGGTCATCCGCGGCGGTCAGGATAATCTCGTTGCCTTCGACCTGAGCGGTGATGCCCTCAGGGATGACGTAGGAATCGGAACCCTTCGCACCCTTGGCGGAGAAGTTCTGACCCTCGATAGCGACTTCCACGCCAGCCGGATGGTGACGGGGAGCTTACCAATATGCGATGCCATGTGTCAGCTCTCCTTTCTCACCACACGTAGGCGACGATCTCGCCGCCAATGCCCCGGTCGAGGCATTCCTTCTGGGTCATCAGTCCCGAGCTGGTCGAGATGATGGCGATGCCGAGGCCACCGAGCGGCATCGGCAGGGAGTCGGACTTCGCGTAGCGACGCAGGCCCGGCTTCGAAATGCGCTTGATGCCCTGGATGGAACGCTCGCCGTTCGGGCCGTACTTGAGGGTGACCTCAAGGTCCTGGCCGACCTTGGCTTCCTTGGCGGTGAAGTCCTTGATGTAGCCTTCGCGCTTCAGGATCTCGCGATGTTCGCCTTGAACTTGGAGTACGGCATTTCCACGGTCTCGTGCTTTGCCGCGCTCGCGTTACGCAGACGCGTGAGCATGTCTGCGATCGGATCTGTCATTGTCATGTGGCTTGTTGCCCTTTCTCGCCGTGGTTTCCGCCGCCCTAGCGCCTGCACTGCAGACGTTCGGGCCGCGGACCTTCAGCGTCGATGTTTACCAACTGGACTTAGTGACTCCGGGCAGCTCGCCGCGGTGGGCCTTCTCGCGAAGGCAGATGCGGCACAGGCCGAACTTACGGTACACGGAGTGGGGACGACCGCAGACCTGGCAGCGCGTGTAGGCGCGCACCTTGAACTTCGGCTTGCCGGCCGCCTTGTTCTTAAGAGCGGTTTTTGCCATATCAGTTCTCCTTGAAGGGGAAGCCGAGGTGCTTGAGCAGCACGCTTGCTTCCTTGTCGTCCTTGGTGCTGGTCACCACGGTGATGTCCATACCACGCTGGTGATCGATGCTGTCGGGGTCGATCTCGTGGAACATGGACTGCTCCGTGAGGCCGAAGTTGTAGTTGCCCTGACCATCGAACTGCTTGCCGTTGATGCCGCGGAAATCACGGATACGCGGCAGAGCCAGCGTCAGAAGGCGATCCAGGAACTCCCACATGCGGTCGCCACGCAGGGTGACGTACGCACCGATGGCCTGGCCTTCACGCAGGTGGAACTGCGCGACGGACTTCTTGGCCTTGGTGATCTTCGGCTTCTGGCCGGTGATCAGAGTGAGGTCCTTGACGGCGCCTTCGATGAGCTTGGAGTCGCGGGCCGCAGCGCCGACGCCATGGAGACGACGACCTTCTGGACACGGGCGACCTGCATGGGGTTGGAGTACTTGAACTCCTTCTCCAGTTCAGGAACGATGACGTCCTTGTACTGCTGCTTCAAGCGCGGAGTTGCCGGCGCCTCGATAGTGCTATCGGTCATGCCAGCTCCTTTCCGGACTTCTTGGCGACGCGCACGCGCACGGTCTTCACCTTGCCGTCACGAGCCTCCTGCTTAACATTCACGCCGACGCGGGTCGCTCCTTGGTCTCCGGGTCGACCAGCATCACGTTGGAGCGATGGATCGGGGCCTCCACGGAGACGATGCCGGACTGCTGTCCCTGCTGCGTGGCGCGGACGTGCTTCTTGACGATCTGCACACCCTCGACGATCAGACGGTCGTTGGGCAGCACGCGGGTGACGGTGCCCTCCTTGCCGCGATCCTTGCCGCGGATGACCTTGACCAGGTCGCCGCTCTTGATCTTGGCTACCATGTCAGATCACCTCCGGAGCGAGGGACACGATGCGCATGAAGCGCTTGTCGCGCAGTTCACGGGCGATCGGTCCGAAGATACGAGTGCCCTTCGGTTCACGGCCGGAGCGAGAATGACGGCGGCGTTCTCGTCGAACTTGATGTAGGAGCCGTCGACACGACGGTGCTCCTTGACGGTACGGACGACAACGGCCTTGACCACATCGCCCTTCTTGACCGACCCGCCAGGGATCGCGTCCTTGACCGAGGCGACAATGACGTCGCCCAGGCCGGCATAGCGTCGCTTCGATCCACCGAGCACGCGAATGGCAAGGAGTTCCTTGGCACCCGTGTTGTCGGCGACATGAAGCCGCGTTTCCTGCTGAATCATTGATTCTCCTTAGCCGAGCTGGTTCTCCCCGAGCACCCTGCCTGCCTATACCAGCGCAGGCAGGGTGTCTCGCGGAGCCTTGCCGAACTTGTTTACTTGGCGCGCTCGATGATGGATTCGAGACGCCAACGCTTGGTCTTGCTCAGAGGCCGAGTTTCCATAATACTCACGAGGTCGCCAACGTGGGCGTCGTTGTGTTCATCATGGGCCTTGACCTTCTTGGTGGAGCGGACGACCTTGCCGTACAGCGGGTGGGTCGAACGCTGTTCGAGCTCGACGGTGATGGTCTTGTCCATTGCCTCGGACACGACATAACCGCGACGAACCTTGCGGAAGTTGCGCTCTGTAGTATCAGCCATGCTTACTTCTCCTCCGACTTGGTCTCGGTAGCCTCAGGCTCCTGGCTGATGCCGAGCTCACGCTCGCGCAGGACGGTGTACATCCTGGCGATGTCGTGCTTGACCGCCTTGAGGCGGGCAGTGTTGTCGAGCTGACCGGTGGCAGCCTGGAAGCGCAGGTTGAACAGCTCTTCCTTGGACTTCTTGAGGAAGCCCTCGATCTCTGCGTTGGTCTTCTCGTTCAGATTCTTGATTGCGTAATCAGCGGTACCGACTGCCATCAGATATCACCACCTTCACGTGCGATAATGCGGCACTTCATCGGAAGCTTGTCGATGGCGCGGCGCAGAGCCTCGCGAGCGACTTCCTCGGACACGCCGCCGATCTCGAACATCACACGGCCGGGGTGGATGTTGGCGATCCAGAACTCGGGGGTACCCTTACCGGAACCATTCGGGCGCCAGCGGGTGCTTGGTCAGCGGACGGTCGGGGAAGATGTTGATCCACACACGACCACCACGCTTGATGTAGCGGGTCATGGCGATACGCGCGGCCTCGATCTGACGGTTGGTCACGTACGCCGGGGCAAGCGCCTGAATGCCGTAATCGCCGAAAGCGATTTCGGTACCGCCCTTGGACATGCCAGAGCGGCCCGGACGATGCTGCTTACGATATTTGGTCCTCTTTGGGATAAGCATCAGCTCACTCCTTCGTTTCCGTTGCGGCAGGAGCCTCGGCGGCGGCCTGGGCCTCAGCCGGAGCGGCTTCGGTCGCGGCCTTCTGCTGAG
>ENA-OUNI01000712-OUNI01000712.1-human-gut-metagenome-genome-assembly--contig:-NODE-712-length-15052-cov-3.642680_pt1 | contig 15052 bp, 19 predicted proteins | sample MGYA00242499_ERZ504580 | MGnify/ENA primary metagenome ERZ504580 (study PRJEB26092, sample SAMD00036315) | human gut metagenome | host: Homo sapiens | study: EMG produced TPA metagenomics assembly of... | reverse complement strand
ATATATGGATAAGGTTTCTGTAGGTGCCACAATCAATATTATGATGCTGCAGCCATGGCAGATGGCAAGACTGTTATCGAGAATGCGGCTAAGGAGCCTCATGTCGTTGACGTGGCAAACTTCTTAAACAGCATGGGAGCAAATATCAGGGGCGCAGGAACCGATGTCATCAGAATTGTAGGTGTGGAGAAATTACATGCTACAGAGTATTCTGTCATTCCGGATCAGATTGAGGCCGGTACATTCATGTTTGCAGTTGCGGCAGCAGGAGGCAACGTGCTGGTAAAGAATGTCATTCCAAAGCATCTTGAGGCCACCACAGCAAAGCTGTTGGAGGTAGGCTGCCAGGTAGAGGAGTTTGATGACTCAGTCAGAGTAATATCAGACGGACATTTAAAGCATACACAGGTCACCACACTTCCATATCCGGGCTTCCCGACAGATATGCAGCCACAGATGGCAGTGCTTTTGGGTATCGCTGAGGGCACCAGTACAGTGACAGAGAGCATATTTGAGAATCGTTTCAAGTATGTTGACGAGCTCACCAGAATGGGAGCTGATATAAAGGTAGAGAGCAATATAGCAATCATCAGCGGCGTGAAAAGATACACAGGTGCCAGAGTGAATGCACCTGACCTAAGAGCAGGAGCTGCACTGGTTATAGCAGGTCTTGCAGCAGAGGGCATCACAGTGGTTGATGATATCTACTATATCCAGAGAGGCTATGAGGCACTCGAGGAGAAGCTTACAAAGATTGGCGCAAAGATTGCCAGGGTAGAGGATGAGAAGGAGCTTCAGAAGTTCATACTCAAGGTATCGTAATAGATATATACGTAAAGCATGAAATGTAAACACAATATAAATGCAATATATAAAATAAGAACCGGCAGCATCTTACTGTAGATGTACGGTTCTTATTTTTGGTTATTTTATAATTTTTTTGAGTAACTATTCCGTAACCCTTTTGATTATAAATCAGCTTACATCACAGATTTGATGAAAAACTCGCGGTTTGTGGACAAATCAAGTATACTGCCGTCATCAAAACGTACAATAGGGCGTGACAGTTCATGTGGGTTGAGCATCACAATATTACAGAACCGGCTGTCGTTGAGCATTACACGGTTGCTCTGGTATGTGGTAGCAAGCTTTTTCAAAAACAAAAGCAGGAACTTTGTATTGTACTTTGTAAAACCTTCACTCTCAAAGCTTGATATGACAGCGAACGGACAAAGTGGTGCGCGATAGCGTCTGGCAGCAGTCATGGCATCATATACATCGGCGATGGCTGTTATCATGGCAAAGTCGTCAATCAGTGAGCTGTCAAGCTGTGAAGGATAGCCTGAGCCATCACAGCGCTCATGATGCATGAGAGCTGTGCGCTTTATTCTGGAGTCAATCTGCAGATCCCTAATCAAATCAAAACCAAACTGTGGGTGCTTTTTTATGAGCGCAAATTCTTCATCTGTGAGCTTGTCAGGCTTGTTTAGCACATCATCGGGAATCTTGCATTTACCGATATCGTGAAGTACTCCTGCGATAGTAAGCGTATTCACATCTGTCTTTTCCATATGAAGCCATCGTCCGATCATCCTTGTAATAAGCCTACATTCAGACAGTGTGAGTACAATGGGTCTGCAATGGTGCGCATGTTGTAGAGCATGTCAAAGGTCTCGATTGTAGTGCCGCACGATGAGGAAAGGTCAATGACAGCAGTAAGAAGCGCAGCCTCATCAAAGGATTTTTCGCCGGCACAGATTTTGCCAAAGGTATCCTTGATTTGATTTATGCATGTGAGGTATTTGAGCTGGAAGCCTAGGAACTCTTCTGAGGCCTGAACACGCTGGATGTTGGTCACCATCTCATGTGCGCGGGTTTTGGGTACAGGTTTTACCTTGTCTCGCTTTGCTGTATTTTCGCCGGCTTGCGGTGCTGCTGCATAGGATGGGTTTTGAATTGAGATGCTGCCTACCTTATATAGCTTCATTTTGTTGATGAGCTGACGGGTGAGTTGTGTGCCGGGCAGTGCAAGTATCTGCCCCAGAGGGGTCTTATCGGTTCTGCTGCCACCATACCAATCTGCGCATCTTTTATGCTGATTTTAATCATGAGTTACTCCAAAAATTTATTTTGATATTGTGTGTTTAGTACTATAAATACAAATTTAAGTATAATTACAAAAATTATGAAAGTCAATAAAGGAAGAAAGAATAATTGCATAAAATAGCTTATAAATAATGAATAGGGTATCGAAAATGGATTATTGATAAATCTGTATCGAAAATGATACTTGACATATATATCATGTGGTAGTAATATAGCTGACAGAGATTTGAAAAATTCTATATTGTAACTTCTCTTATTCAGAGTGATGGAGATACAAAGGATCTATGAAGTCACGGCAACCCCGTTAGAAAACAGGAAGGTGCCAACCTGAGCGAGTAATCGAACAATAAGAGGATTTTTATTATCTTAATTTTAATCCACTTATTTGCAGTAAGTGGTTTTTTATTGGAAAAATATTGGTCACACAGTATGAAAGGAGCAACAGATAATTAATGGAGAAATTATTATTTACATCAGAATCAGTAACTGAGGGACATCCGGATAAGCTTTGCGATGCAGTATCAGATGCCATCCTTGATGCATGCATACAGCAGGACCCGATGAGCCGTGTCGCATGTGAGACAGCAAGCTGTACAGGCTTCATCCTTGTAACAGGAGAGATTACCACAAAGGCACAGCTTGATATTCCTGCAATCGTCAGAAAAACAGCACTTGAGATCGGATATGATGACGGAAAGAAGGGACTCGACGGAAACTCATGTGCAGTAATGGTTTCAATCGACAAGCAGTCTGCTGATATCGCCATGGGAGTTGACAAGGCACTCGAGGCAAAAGAGGGCGAACTTACAGACAACCTCGACACCGGAGCCGGAGATCAGGGAATGATGTTTGGATATGCTACAAATGAGACTGAGGAGTATATGCCATACCCAATCGCACTCGCTCACAAGCTTGCATTCCAGCTCACAAAGGTTAGAAAAGACGGCACACTTACATACCTTCGTCCGGACGGAAAGACACAGGTTTCAGTAGAGTATGATGAGGCAGGAAAGCCGGTAAGACTTGAGGCAGTTGTACTTTCAACACAGCACGACGAGGATGTTACCCAGGAGCAGATCCATGAGGACATCAGGAAATATGTATTTGATCCAATTCTTCCAAAGGATATGATTGATGCTGAGACAAAGTTCTTTATCAATCCTACAGGACGTTTCGTAATAGGTGGACCACACGGAGATGCAGGTCTCACCGGTCGTAAGATTATCGTAGACACCTACGGTGGATATGCACGTCACGGCGGCGGAGCTTTCTCAGGAAAGGACTGTACAAAGGTAGACCGTTCAGCAGCATATGCAGCACGTTACGTAGCAAAGAACCTTGTAGCAGCAGGATTTGCTGACAGGTGTGAGATTCAGCTTTCATATGCTATCGGTGTTGCACAGCCAACATCTATCATGGTTGATACATTTGGCACAGGAAAGCTTGCAGATGACAGAATCGTTGAAATCGTAAGGGAGAATTTCGACCTTCGTCCGGCCGGAATCATCAAGATGCTTGACCTCAGAAGACCTATCTACCGCCAGACAGCGGCATACGGACACTTTGGACGTACAGATATCAAGCTGCCTTGGGAGGCACTTGATAAGGTTGAGGACCTCAAGAAGTATCTCTAAACAATATGTGGGGCTTCGCGCTTTTTAGGTTGTGAGCGCCGGATAGTATACATTATATTTCTTAGAAAAAGTTAGAAAGAATTTAGAGAAAATTTAGACAGAAGTTACCGGATATATGATATAATTAAGTCATGGGACTGACATTGAGTCGGTTTCCATGGCTTTTTATTTTCAGGAGGAACGGATATGAGCAGAATTTTGATAGTAGAGGACGAGGTTGCAATTGCTGATCTTGAGAAGGATTACCTGGAGCTGAGCGGCTTTGAGGTAGAGGTGGAGAATGATGGCACAAGCGGTCTCGCAAGGCTTTGGCGGAGGATTTTGATCTGTTTATTCTTGACCTTATGCTGCCTGGCATTGATGGCTTTGAGATTTGCAAACAGATTCGTGAGAAAAAGAACACACCGATACTCATGGTTTCAGCCAAGAAGGATGATATCGACAAGATAAGAGGACTCGGACTCGGCGCAGATGATTATGTCACAAAGCCGTTTTCACCATCAGAGCTTGTTGCCAGGGTAAAGGCTCATCTGGCCAGATATGAGCGCCTGATCGGAAGCGCCACACCTGAAAATGACATCGTTGAAATTCGTGGTATCAAGATTGACAAAACAGCCCGCCGTGTGTGGGTAAACGGAGAGGAAAAGCAGTTTACCACAAAGGAATTTGACCTGCTCACATTTCTTGCGGAGAATCCAAACCATGTATTTACCAAGGAGGAGCTCTTCAAGGAAATCTGGAATATGGATTCAGTAGGAGATATCGCGACAGTTACTGTTCATATCAAGAAGATTCGTGAGAAAATCGAGATGAACACTGCAAAGCCACAGTATATTGAGACTATTTGGGGCGTGGGATACCGCTTTAAGCTGTAGTGATTTTTAAAAAATATAGTAGATATTGTAGTATTAATAGGACATATCAAATTCAAATGCGAAAGGATATGTCCTTGTTGTATATATAAAGTGGCTTATTAATTTATTCAAATGGAGAATACTATGAAGATAAAAACAAAACTTGCTATATCATTCTGCATAATTATTTTTGTGCCTGTTGTGCTCACCAGTATAGTGCTTGTGGGTTTCAATAAGATTCAGCTAAAGGCCATAAACAAGACATATGGCATGGAGGATGCGGGCATGCTCGCGCTCACTGACACGGTGCAGTTTCTGAACAAGGTGACAGGGCGCACATATGATGAGCTCGAGAAGACATCGCTCATAGAACCATCCAGGCTTCTTGATAGTGATTATCTGACTAAGATAAATAAGAAGCTGGAGAAGAAGTATTCATATCTCATAGTGAAAAGTGAAGGAGAGCTCATTTTCAATGGTGGAATTGGCAATGATGATATTTTGAGAAAGCTTCCGCGAATATCCAATAAGCAGAGCAGCTCTGATGTGAGCAGCTATATGGACAGTGATGACAAGGTGCTCATAAAGCAGCTTAATTTTCGTGACAGTGATGGTGACGAGGCGAGTCTTTATATAGTGACATCAACCGCGTGCGTGATCCCTGAGGTCAGGACTGTTTTGATAGAGGGAGCATTTGCACTTGTATTGATACTTCTTACTACGGCTGCCATGCTTATAGTGTGGATATACAGGAGTATCATCACACCGATAGAGAGGCTGCGTATTGCCGCTGAAAATATCAAGGATGGCAATCTGGACTTTGAGCTTGAGACGAGTCCGAGCGACGGAGAGATTGGCGAGCTGTGTACTGCGTTTGAGCAGATGCGTGCCCGCCTCAAGAAAAATGCCGAGGAAAAGGTGACGAATGAGTCTGAAAACAGAGTGTTAATCAGCAATATCGCGCATGATTTAAAGACTCCTATTACTGCGGTAAAGGGCTACGCCGAGGGCATACTTGACGGAGTGGCAAACACCCCTGAAAAGGTAGATAAATACGTCAGGACCATTTACAATAAGGCAAACGATATGGATAAGCTCATTAATGAGCTGACACTTTACTCGAAGATTGATACGAACAGGATTCCATACAATTTTGCGAAGATAAATGTCACAGATTATTTTAACGACTGTGTTGAGGAAATAGGACTCGATCTTGAGGCAAAAAATATCAGGCTTTCATATGAGAATCATGTGGATAGCAACGTGCTTATCATTGCTGATCCGGAGCAGCTTCGCCGTGTGATTAATAATATAGTCGGCAATTCGGTGAAGTATATGAACAAGACACAAAGCTATATAGATATCAGGATAAATGATGTTGGTGACTTCATACAGGTTGAAATCGAGGACAATGGACGAGGAATCAACCAGAGAGATATGCCATATATTTTTGACAGATTTACAGAGCGGATGCGTCGAGAAATTCGGCTACCGGAGGCAGCGGCATAGGACTTCCATCGTAAAGAAGATTATAGAGGATCACGGCGGCAAGATATGGGCTACCAGCAAAGAGGGTGATGGAACTACCATGTTTTTCGTAATCAGAAGTATCAGGAAACACAGGATATGAACCGGCAGTAAACAAATAAACAGGATATTGACATAAAAAGTAAAGCTATAATTATAACAGTTAGATATTAGAATTTAAAATTAAGAGCTCCCGATTGACAACGCAAATAGTGTTGTCAGCCGGGAGCTTTAATGTATTTTTTATTTAAAATAAGTTAAGGAAAAACATATAAAATATTTGAAAAATAAAGTCTGACGTAGTAGAATAGTAGCATTGCACGAAAGGACCATGGAGAAATCGAAAGGGGGACAAACATGCATAAATTCAGACAAAAATATATAGGAGACAAAGCATTTTATAAGCGCTATCTCATGCTGGCCATACCAATGATAATCCAGAATGCAATCACAAATCTGGTAAGCTTTCTGGACAACATTATGGTAGGACAGCTTGGTACAGAGCAGATGTCAGGAGTAGCAATCGTAAACCAGCTCATATTTGTGTACAATCTGGCTGTATTTGGGGCGGTGTCAGCGGCAAGTATATTCGGAGCACAGTATTTTGGCAAGGGAAATCATAAGGGGCATATGTATTCCTTCAGATTCAAGCTGTATGCAGCGCTGCTTGTTACAGCAATAGCGATGACACTGTTTATCACGAACGGAACAGGTCTCATATCACTTTATCTGACAGATACGGCAGGAAACGGTGCCACGGAGGTAGCACTGGCATATGGAAAGGAATATCTGGAAATTGTTATGATAGGTCTCATACCGTTTGCGGTGACACAGGCCTATGCGACAAACATAAAGGAAACAGGACAGACTTTTGTACCGATGGTTGCAAGCTTTGCAGCAGTTGGAAGCAATGCGGTGCTTGATTTTCTGCTCATCTTCGGAATAGGACCGATACCAAAGCTGGGTGTGGCGGGAGCAGCTATTGCCACGGTGATGTCGCGATATATTGAGACAATAATAGTTGTGCTGTGGGCACATAAAAACAGGGATAAGAACAGATATCTCGAGGGCGCTTACAGAGGAATAGGAATGCCGTTTGGTGAGTTTAAGACTATATTCATCAAGGGACTGCCACTTATGCTCAATGAGCTTTTTTGGGCAGCAGGCATGACAACGGTTACACAGTGCTATTCAGTACGTGGACTCTCGGTAATCGCAGGTTTAAACATTGCGACAACGATAACAAACCTTTTCAATATCGTGTTTATACAGCTTGGCGCATGCATCAGCATAGTTGTAGGGCAGTATCTTGGAGCCGGTGAGCTTGAAAAGGCAAAGGATGCGGATAACAAGATGATAGTGTTCAGTGTGTTCTGCTGTTCTGTAATGGCGGCGGTCATGCTTCTGGTAGGCGGATTTTTCCCTCAGATATATAACACAACAGATGAAATCAAGTCACTTGCAACAAGCTTCATAGCGGTATCAGCGATAATTATGCCGTTTTGTGCATTTACACATTCGTCGTATTTCACACTCCGCTCAGGCGGCAAGACACTGGTCACATTTCTGTTTGACTCCGTATTTACGTGGGTGATAGTGGTGCCGGTGGCATTTGTGCTCGCCAAATACACTGCACTTGGCATAGTAGCGGTGTACTTCCTCGTGCAGGCCACAGAGCTGATAAAGGTAGTCATCGGATACTTCATGGTGAAAAGCGACGTGTGGCTCGTGCAGATGGTATAGGAATGTAAGTCATTATCTTGCGGAAAAGTAAAATAAAAGTTATACTGTAGCAAAAGTCAGCATAACAGTTCTAACCCAGAATGAAACGGAGCATAAAATGAGCGAAGAAAAACAGCACAAGCGCCGCGTGCACTATAGCGGAAAATATCCCAAAAAATTTGAGGAAAAATACAAGGAATTAAACCCGGAGAAATACAAGGATACAATTGAGCATGTCATCAGCAAGGGAAATACCCCTGCGGGCATGCACATATCCATAATGGTAAAAGAAATCATAGATTTTCTGGACATAAAGCCGGGACAGACAGGCTTTGATGCCACACTCGGATACGGTGGCCACACAAGGGCAATGCTTGAAAAGCTTGAAGGACAGGGACATATGTTTGCTACAGATGTTGACCCAATCGATCTGAAAAGACAAAAAAGCGTCTCGCTGAAGCAGGCTTTGGAGAGGATATTCTCACCATAAAGCTTCAAAACTTCTGCACAATAGATGAGATTGCAAAGGAAGTAGGAGGCTTTGATTTCATACTTGCCGATCTGGGAGTTTCATCAATGCAGATAGATAATCCTGAGCGTGGTTTTTCGTTTAAGGTGGATGGACCGCTGGATCTGCGTCTTAATCCAAATGCCGGTATCAGTGCGGCAGAGCGGTTGATAATATATCCCGTGAGGAACTTTCAGGTATGCTCTATGAGAACTCAGATGAGCCGTATTGCGAGGAGCTTGCAAAGGCTATCACAGACGAGATCAGGAAGGGGAACCGCATAGATACGACCACAAAGCTTCGTCACATTATAGAGCAGACACTCGATTTTCTGCCTGAAAAGGATAAGAAGGACATAATCAAAAAGACCTGTCAGCGCACATTCCAGGCGCTCCGCATAGATGTAAACCATGAGTTTGAGGTGCTATATGAGTTTATGGAAAAGCTTCCGGGAGCATTAAAGCCCGGTGGAAGAACTGCCATCCTTACCTTCCATTCAGGAGAGGACAAGCTGGTCAAAAAGGCACTCAAGGCAGGATATAAAGCAGGAATATACAGCGACTATTCCAAGGATGTGATTCGTCCATCAGCACAGGAATGTGCTCAGAACGGACGTGCCAGGTCCACGAAGATGCGCTGGGCGGTCCGTGCGGAATAGAAAAGAATAAAAATAGTTCTAAAAACCTATTGCTTTATTGAGAAAAATAGTCTACTATGAACGTGTTATATGACTGACGGATAAGTGGAATAACCACATGAAATATAACAAATAAGAGCCGACCGTCTGGGCGATAAACCCGGACAGCCGGCTCTTTTTGATTATAAAATCAGCCATAGTCGTGTAAATAACCAGGGAATGTATCTCAAAAGAAACAACATGGATATTGACAAAAATACTGTAGTAAGTATATACTAACCACAGTTAAACAAAACTAATCAAACGAAGTAACATTCACACATTTTAAGGAGGATATTACAATGATAGAAATGAAAGAGTGGGATGGATTTGAAGGACGTCTTTGGAAAGAGGAAATCAACGTCCGTCAGTTTATTCAGGACAACTACACTCCATACGACGGAGACGAGAGCTTTTTAGCTGATCCGACAGATGCTACAAACAAGCTGTGGGATGCGCTCCAGAAATTACAGAAAGAGGAGCGTGCCAAGGGCGGAGTTCTTGACATGGAGACAGAGGTTGTAACAGGAATCACAGCTTACGGCCCTGGATATATAGATGAGTCATTAAAGGACCTCGAGCAGATTGTAGGTCTTCAGACAGATAAGCCGTTAAAGAGAGCATTCATGCCTTACGGTGGAATCAAGATGGCGGTGCAGGCTGCTGAGACATATGGTTACAATGTAAGCGACAAGCTCAAGGAGATTTTCACAAAATATCATAAGACACACAACACAGCAGTATTCGATGCATACACACCTGAGATGATGAAGGTTCGTCATGCAAAGATCCTTACAGGTCTTCCTGACACATACGGCCGTGGACGTATCGTGGGCGATTACCGTCGAGTAGCATTATACGGACTTGATTATCTCATCGAGGAGAAAAAGAAGGATAAGGCAAACTGTGGCTGTGGACAGATGACAGATGATGTTATCCGTTTAAGAGAGGAAATCGCAGAGCAGATTAAATGTCTTGAGGATATGAAGAAGCTTGCAGAGATTTACGGATATGATATCTCAAGACCTGCAACAAATGCAAAAGAGGCAGTTCAGTGGTTATACTTCGGATACCTTGCAGCAATCAAGACACAGAATGGTGCAGCAATGTCAGTAGGACGTGTATCTACATTCCTTGACATTTACATCAAGAGAGATATGGACAAGGGCATCCTCACAGAGCAGGAAGCACAGGAGCTCATTGACCATTTTACAATGAAGCTTCGTATGGTTAAATTTGCACGTATCCCTTCATACAACCAGTTATTCTCAGGTGATCCTGTATGGGCAACACTTGACGTGGCAGGAACAGGTGTGGATGGACGTTCAATGGTTACAAAGACAGACTTCCGTTTCCTCCATACATTAGAGAACATGGGACCTGCACCGGAGCCAAACCTCACAGTATTCTACTCATCAAAGCTTCCTCAGACCTTCAAGGATTATGCAGCCCGCATCTCAATTGAGACAAGCTCAATCCAGTATGAGAACGATGATGCAATGAAGCCTGTATGGGGCGATGATTATGCAATCTGCTGCTGTGTATCTGCAACACAGACAGGTAAAGAAATGCAGTTCTTCGGAGCACGTGCGAACCTTGCAAAATGTCTCCTCTACGCTATCAACGGTGGTGTTGATGAGAAATCAGGTGAGCAGGTAGGACCAAACTACGCACCTATCACAGCAGAGTACCTTGACTATGACGAGGTAATGGCGAAATACGACAAGATGATGGACTGGTTAGTAGACATCTATGTAAATACATTAAACCTTATCCAGTACATGCATGACAAATACTACTATGAGGCAGCAGAGCTTGCACTCATGGATACAGACTTAAAGAGAACATTTGCAACAGGAATCGCAGGATTCTCACACGTAATCGATTCTCTTTCAGCAATCAAATATGCAAAGGTTAAAGTAGTACGTGACGAGAGCGGACTGGCAAAGGATTTCGAAATTGAGGGAGAGTTCCCTAAATACGGAAACGATGATGACCGCGCGGACGAAATCGGTGTATGGCTTCTTAAGACATTCATGGACAAGTTAAAGAAGCATCACACATACCGTGATTCAGAGCCTACAACATCAATCCTTACAATTACATCAAACGTGGTATACGGAAAAGCTACAGGAGCAATGCCTGACGGACGTAAAGCCGGAGAGCCACTCTCACCTGGAGCAAACCCATCATACGGCGCAGAGCAGAACGGACTTCTCGCATCCTTAAACTCACTCACAAAGCTTCCATATGAGTGGGCACTTGATGGAATTTCAAATACACAGACCATCAACCGGGAGCACTCGGAAACAACGAGGGAGAGAGAATTGACAACCTTGTAAACGTAATGGACGGATACTTCGATCAGGGTGCACATCACCTTAATGTAAACGTATTCGGTAAAGAGAAGCTCATCGATGCAATGGAGCATCCTGAGAAGGAGGAGTACGCAAACTTCACAATCCGAGTATCAGGATACGCAGTTAAGTTCATCGACCTCACAAGAGAGCAGCAGCTCGATGTAATCTCACGTACATGCCACGAGAGAATGTAAAAAAAAATATCCAACATTCCAGAATGTGCAGGCCAAGTGCCTGCATATTCTGATTTTCTAAATAACACCACAGCGTAAGGAATTTTCGGAAGGTGTGTAAAAGCCGGTCGCGTCAAGCATAGAAAACCTAAATCATAATTCATACAGCCTCTTAGCCCGAAGAACCTGAGCATTGCTAAGTCCCGGTCGGCGGGTTGCCGAAAATTCCGTACCATAAAATAAAAGTAGTAGCAACAACCTGAAGGAGGTAAAACATGGGAGAAACACTAGGAAGAGTACACTCGGTAGAAAGCTTTGGCTCAGCCGACGGCCCGGGAGTGAGATATATAGTATTTTTGAAGGGCTGCAATATGCGCTGTAAATACTGCCATAACCCGGACACATGGGCCAAATGCGGCGAAAATGACGGTGTAAAGCTGATGACACCGCAGGAGGTGCTAAAGACCGCCATGCGCTATAAAGCGTACTGGAAGCAAACAGGCGGCATCACAGTAAGCGGAGGTGAAGCACTTTTGCAGATAGACTTTGTCACAGAGCTATTTAAGCTTGCAAAGGAAAAAGGTGTAAACACATGCCTTGACACATCAGGAAATCCATTTACCGTGGAAGAACCGTTTTTCGGCAAATTTAATGAGCTGATGAAATATACAGATCTCTTCATGCTGGACATCAAGCATATAGATGACGAGGAGCACAAAAAGCTTACGGGACAGACAAATAAGAATATCCTTGATATGGCACAATATCTCTCAAAAAACGGTAAAAAAATGTGGATACGTCATGTGCTTGTGCCTGGAATCACCACGGATGAGAGATATTTAAAAGCAGCTTAGAGAATTTATCGACACACTTAAAACGGTGGACAGGGTTGAGGTGCTGCCGTACCACACACTTGGGGTGTTCAAGTGGAAGGAGCTTGGTATACCGTATCAGCTTGATGGAGTGGAGCCTCCGACAAAGGAACAGATAGAATGTGCAAAAAGAATATTAAATTGTCAGAATTAGTTTTTAAATACCATTGCTAACAACTCATTAAGTTGATAAAATATAATAAGTAACTATTATTTTACACCGATGCGGCCTCGTTTGTATGTGGGGTGACACTTGGCTACATGCTTGTGTACAGTAACAGCCAGAAATCACTCATTTCCACAGATTTACTGTCCGGTATCAACAACAGGAGTGCTTTTGATAAATATATCAGTGCAAAGGTAAGGGTAGATTCAGACCATAGCAGGCTCAATACTGAATCATGGCATATCGGATTCGGTTGATTCTGTTACCAACCTCTGGAAATTTATGTCTCTCATAAAGGAACAGTCGGGCAAATAAACGAATATGCTTGCGTATCGCAACTGTAAATGTGCTGAACAGTTAAAATTTACAATAACAATTTGCGGGAGTTACAACATGGGAAAACCAGATATCATTTACGAAGACAACGACATAATCGTCTGCTACAAGCCGGCGGGAATTGCTACACAGACCAGGCGTATAGGGCAGCAGGATATGGAGAGCTTCATAAGAAATTACAGGGCGGCTAAAAATGAGCGCCCTATGTTGGCATAGTGCACAGGCTCGACCAGCCGGTAGAGGGTGTGATGGTATTTGCCAAGAATCAGAAAGCCGCGGCTTCTTTAAGCAGACAGATAAAGGAGCATACAACCGAGAAATATTATCGTGCGGCAAGCAGAGGGCATGGAGTGTCAGGCGCTGCAGTGGAAGATGAAGAAGAGTCATTTCAAGACAAGTCTGCCTATGCGAGTAAGGTGCCGGGGGACGATAAGAAAGAAGATAATCATGACCCGGCATGGCATACTCTTACAGATTATATCTCCTTTGACAAGCGTACCAATACATCAAAAATTACGAGCGAAAAAAGACAGGCTGGCAAAAAAAGCTGTGCTTCAGTACAGGGTGATATCAGTGACGCCGGATAGGGACAGCTCCCAAAATGAATGCATTAGAACAGAATTTGACATAAAGCTTCTCACTGGAAGGCATCATCAGATACGTTTACAGCTTGCACATATCGGCTATCCTCTGATTGGGGATACCAAGTATGGGAAGCCTGCCTCAAATAACTCGGGAACGGGAAGCAAATCAGGACGCACCGATGGCGGTGCAAGGGAACAGCTTGCACTTTGCTCCTACAAGATTGTTTTTGACCATCCTGCTACAGGGGAGAGAATGACATTTGAACTACCATAGTGCTGTTGGGAATAAGAGGAATTAAATGACCATACATTCAGAAAACAACTGAGTGTAGGGTCTTTTTTATATGGAGAAAATACTGTTGACAATATTGTTTATATCATTTATTATAAGTTCATAGGTTAGTTACTTAAGTAATTAACCATATAACCATACCGCAAATATGAGCGAAATTAGCTGCGTAGCAACGATGCTAAACAGAGTGTAGATAAAGCACAAGTATCGTGCGCTTTTGCGAATGAGTGTTGTGGTTCTGTATAGTTACGAAAATAAAAAGTACAACAAGCATAGCATAGAGAGGAGGCGGAGCATGTGAACGAAATTCTGAATCAGGAGAAATCAATCTATATTCAGATAAGCGAAATGATAGAAAACGACATACTGCGGGATGTGCTTTTGGAGGATGAGCGCGTGCCGAGCACAAATGAGCTTGCAAAGCTGTATGCAATAAATCCGGCTACAGCGGCAAAGGGTATAAATATACTTGTGGATGCAGGAATTTTGTATAAGAAAAGAGGGATTGGAATGTTTGTGAGTGACGGAGCAAAGGAAGTAATAAGGACAAAGCGGAAAGCCCAGTTTTATGAGAATTATGTCAGTGAGATTGTGAATGAGGCAAAGACACTAGGTATTACAAAGGCTGAATTAATAGCAGGAATCGAGAAGAATTTTGAAGATTAAAGGAGAATAATATGGGAACAATAAAATGCACTGATTTATGTAAAAATTACAGGCAAAAGAAGGTTTTGGACAATGTAAATCTCACAATAGAGGAGGGAAAGATTTATGGTCTGATAGGACGAAATGGCGCCGGCAAGACAACACTGCTTTCCATCATTTCGGCGCAAATCCGGCTAGCTCAGGAGACGTTACCTCGATGGTGAGCAAATCTGGGAAAATGAGAAAGCTCTCTCTGATATATTTTTTTCGAGAGAACTTTCTGCTAATACAATGAGCGGAGCAAACAACTTAAAGGTAAAGGAATATTTGAAATATGCGCAGTGTTTTTTAAAGAATTGGGATAATGATTACGCAAATGAGCTGCTGGCACGTTTTGGCCTGGATAAAAATCAGAGTATAAATAAGCTATCAAAGGGAATGATGTCAATGGTTACAATAGTTGTGGCACTTGCGAGCAAGGCAAAATTCACATTTTTGGATGAACCGGCAGCAGGTCTTGATGTGGTGGCACGCAATGATTTTTACAGGCTTTTAATAGAGGAGTATACGCAAAGTGGCAGAACCTTTGTCATTTCT
>ENA-OUNI01000711-OUNI01000711.1-human-gut-metagenome-genome-assembly--contig:-NODE-711-length-15068-cov-12.054213_pt1 | contig 15068 bp, 13 predicted proteins | sample MGYA00242499_ERZ504580 | MGnify/ENA primary metagenome ERZ504580 (study PRJEB26092, sample SAMD00036315) | human gut metagenome | host: Homo sapiens | study: EMG produced TPA metagenomics assembly of... | reverse complement strand
CGCCCCAGACGCGCGACCTGCTCGTCGGTGGCGGCGATCAAACGGGTGGCCCATCGCGCCGGTCTTCTCCTGATAGCGCTCGATGGCGTTGGAGGTCTCCGCGAACGCCGCGTCGCACAGCGCGGCGATGATGCGGTTCTCCCAGTAGAAGTTCTCGGAAGTCACGCGCGTGGTCGTGTCTTCCAGATACTTCGGCGTTTCGTTGACGTTCGGGTAGAACGGCACCAGCGTGTTGAACGGGTTGGAGCCGTAGGCGATCCACTGGATCGCGCGGTCCGACTGCGGACGGTACGGGCGAATCTGCATGACGGCCAGCTGGCTCTGGCGGTTGATGCCGATCGGGCGGTACATGTGGCGTGTGTGCTCGTCGCCGAGGTGGCCGTACGGGTCGAACGGCGTGCCTGATAGTGCGAGCTGAGCACGTACTTTACGTCCTCGATCGTCACCTTGCGCTCGGGCTGACGGGCCCACGGGATGTCATCGCTGTCCGGGCGGTGGTCGGCCTCGGGGCCGTCCCACATCTCGTCGTACGGGTTGAGGAACCGCTGCATGACCCATGCGCGCGGCGTGTTGTACACGTGATCAGAGTCGGAGTGCGAGCCGAAGGCATCACGCGGGTTGAACGGCGACGTCGATTCGACGGCCAGATCAAGGTGATTGCGCTCGATGAATTCGACCAGATCCTCGGAGCACATGTGGTTCTCCTGCTCACCGAGGGCGTCATCGAGGTCGAATTCGTCGATGCCGAGCTGGTTCGGCATCGTCACATACGCTTCGTCGGGCACGCGCTTGGCGATCCAGTGATGGCCACCGACGGTTTCCATCCACCAAATCTCGTCGGCGTCCGAGAACGCGACACCGTTCATCTCATAGGTGCCGTATTCCTTAAGAAGGTCGCCAAGCCGCTGCACGCCCTCACGCGCGGTGGTGACGTACGGCAGCACGATGGTCAGGAAGTCCTCCTCGCCGATGCCGCCGGGCACGGCCGGCTCGTAATCCGAGTCACCTTCCCGCCCGCGTGCCGCCCGGTATTCCACAAACGGGTCGGCGCCGAGCACGCGCTCGTTGGTGGTCAGCGTTTCGGTGGCGCTCATGGCCACGTTCGCCTCGTTGACGCCGGCCTCGCCCCAGATGCCTTCCTTCAGGTCGGCGTTCGGCACTGCGGTGTACTGCAGCGGATCGTCGGGCAGGTCAATGGTCAGGTGGCTGATGACGCTGCGGTATTCGCGCGGCTGTTCATCGGGCTTGACGACGACGAACCGCTTCGGGTTGAATTCGCCGTTGGCGGAATCCTCGTTGCGGGCGATGATGGTCGAACCGTCATAGCTGGCGTCCTTGCCGACCAGAATCGTGGTGCATGCCATAGTATTCGGTACTGTCCTTTCTTGCTGTGCACACGCTGTCGCGTGCACGTTGCGGCGCGCATCCGCGGCGCGCCTCCTGTCACATGAGTGTATGACTCCGTACGGGAGTATACGGCATCAGCCTCAGGCTTTTCCGGTGATGAACATCACACCCTGATCGGTGACGTGGTCGATGTCACGCAGCGCGTGGAACAGCTCGTTGAGCCAGAATCCTTGGTTCAGACCCGGCAACGGCTTCGCGGTGCCCCACACGTGCAGCGAATAGTCGTGGTCCTTGTCGGGCGGCTGGGGCCCGTTGTAGCGCATCGTCACCTGCGGATTCGTGCTGCCGACCAGCTTGCTCGCGGCCGACGTGCGGCCCTGCACGGTCTCGGGAATCATGGAGGCAGCTGCCGGGAGAAGTCCGGCGGAATCTGCAGTGCATGGGAATCGTTGAAGTCGTACATCAGCGCGTCGATGGGCAGATTCGCGACCGTCCAGTGAATCCATTCGAATCCGCAGACCGGGATGGAGTCGGGGTCGGTGAACGCCCAGTGCAGGTACCGGGCGGCGGGATCGATCTCGTCGATATAGAACGGGAAGGAGATGACGGGCACGCCGTCGGTGCGGTATTCGGGCGCGGCGGCTTTGGCGAAGTCGTCGGGCATCACCGTGAAGTCAGCGGAAATCTTCATGTCTCCAGTATCGCGCATGAGCGTGACGTGCGGCACCCGGCTGCAGGCCACACCGCGCGCGACGGCAGACCGGCCGCAACAAGCCACCGTCCCCGCCGGGGTTTATCCGACGGGGGACGGTGGAGAAAGAGTCAGTCAGGCCGACCGGTCACGACTGGCCGGTCTGACTGGGGATCAGGCGGAGTGCTTGCGGCGAATCATCACCACGCTCACTCCGACGGCGAGCAGCATCAAGCCGAGGCCGGCGAGCGCGCCGACGGCGGCGCCGGTCTTCGCGACACCGTCGCCCTTGCCGTCGCCGTCGTTCTTGCCGGTTTCGGCGGCCTTGACCGTGACGCTGTAGTCACGTCGATGACCGTGTCGTCGGCCATCGTGTACTGCACGACGAAGCTGTCGTCACCGGTCTTGTCGCCGGCCGCATACACGAGCGTGCCGTCGGCGATTTCGGCCTTGCCGAGCTTGCCTTGCTTGATGATGGAGCGGCTCTTCCAGCCCGCCACGTCCTTCGGCTCGGTGACCGTACCGGTCTTGCCGGCGGTCACGTCGCCGGTATCGGCCTTGACGGACTTGTGGTCGGGCGTCGGCTTGGTCTCATCCGCGACGGTGATCTCGACGCTGCCGGACTTGTCCGTGCCGTCGGTCGAGGTGGCCGTGATGACGACCTTGCCGGCCTTCTTCGCGGTGATGACGCCGTTGGCGTCGACCGTCGCGATGGATTCGTCGCTCGACTTCCACGTCACCTTCTTGTTGGTGCGTTGCCGGGCTTGACGGTCGCGGTGGCCTGGAGTGTCTTGCCGACGGAGACGGTGGTGCCGGCCTCGACGGTGACCTCCACGCTGGTGACGGGGACGGTCTCGACGGGCTTGGCCGTCACGGTGATGTGGAGCGTGCCGGACACGCCACCGGCCGTGGCGGTGATGGTCACCGTGCCGGCCTTCTTGGCGGTCACGACGCGTCCTTGTCGACCGTGGCGACGGACTCGTCGCTCGACTTCCACGTGACCGTCTTGTCGGTCGCGTCAGCCGGGGCGACGGTCGCCGTCAGGGTCGTGGAGGCGCCTTCGACGAGCTCCTGCTTGCCTGTCACGGTCACGGACTGGACCGGGATGACGGTCGGGGCCTTGTCGCTCACCGTGATCTTCAGCGTGCCGGACACGCCACCGGCCGTGGCGGTGATCGTCACTTCGCCGGCCTTCTTCGCGACGACCTTGCCGTTGGCGTCAACCGTCGCCACAGTGGCGTCGGAGGACTTCCACGTGACCGTCTTGTCGGTCGCATTGGCCGGGGCGACGGTCGCCGTCAGGGTCTGCTCTCCATCGACGGTCATCGCGGCGTCGCCGGCAACGGTGACGCTGGTGACGGGCACGGTCGCGGCGGAGACGGTGATCTCGATGAACCGAACTTCGTCTTGTCGCCGTTCGACGTGGCGGTGATGGTCACCTTGCCGGCCTTCTTCGTGGTCACCACGCCGTTGGCGTTGACCGTAGCTACGGCGGCGTCGGAGGTCGACCAGGTGACGGACTTGTCGGTCGCGTTGGCCGGGGCGACGGTCGCCGTAAGAGTGACGGTGTCGCCTGCGGTGGCGGTGTTGGCGCCGGTCACGGTCACGCCGGTGACGGGCACGTTGGCGCTCGCCTTCTTCGTGATCGTGTACGTGGTGCCTGCAGTGGTATCGAACACGAGCAGCGAGGCGCCGTCCGCGTTGGTCACAACCTTGGCGTTCACGGCGGTGTCACCGTTCTTGACCTCGTAGTTCTGGGCGCCGCCGGCGGTGATCTTGACGGCCGCCTGCTTGCCCTTGTTGGAGGTCAGCTTGACTTCGGTGGCCTTGCCGTTCTTCCAGGTCGTGCCGACGGTGAAGTTGCCGCGGGCCACGAGGCCGCTCACCGAGCCGTCCGCCCAGGCGTCGGGCAGGGCGGGCAGGATGTTCGTGTAGTTCACGTACTTCTTGCCGTCGGTGTCGGTGAAGGTGGAGTTGGACTGCAGCAGCATTTCGTCGACACCGGAGGTGTTGCCGAAGTTGCCGTCGATCTGGAACGGCGCATGGTAATCGAACAGGTTTGCATACATCGCGTTCTTGAGCTGCAGCTCGACCAGCTGGTACGTGGTGTTGCCGTCGCCGGTGCGAGCCCACGAATTGATGCGCTGGCCAATGGCCCAGCCGGTGTTGGACTGCAGCACGTTGCCCTTGAAGCAGCGGTACCTCAGCGAGGTCTTGGCCGCCTCCATGTACTCGGAGTTGTCGATGGTGATCAAATCACCGGGGAACAGTCCAAGCAGGTGGGACATGTGACGGTGCTGGTTGTCCGCCTGGTAGCCGCTGATGGCGGATCCATCCTTCTTCTTGCCGAGCGCACCTTCGAAGTACCATTCCTTGATCTGGCCGGAGTTGCCGACCTCGATCGGCTTGAGCAGGCTCTTGGCGCAGCTCCAGGAACGGTTGGCGTTCGCATCGGCGAAATTGCCGTTGTCGCCCTTGGCCCAGTTGTCGGTCGAGCAGTCGGTGGTATCGCCGACCAGACCGTCCGGATCTCCCTTGGCCTTGGCCGCCTCGATGGCGTCGTTGAGCATCTGCCACACGAGCGAGCTCTCGTACGTGTTGCCGTCGGTGCCCAGCGGGCCCTGTTCGGGCGAGTACGCGACGCCGGTGGTCAGGCGGTCACCGGAGCTGGAGCCGGCCTTGTGCAGCATGTAGTTGACGTAGAAGTGCGATTCCTCCTTGAGCAGCGCGTACACGCGATCAAGCAGGGCAGGGTCGCCGGAGTACTCGTACGCCTCGTACACGTTCTGCAGGATCCACGGCACGGCGGCCGGGCTCCAACCCCACGAGAACGATTGACCGGGTGCGGTCCAGCCGTAGGCGGTGTTCTCGGTGTGGGCCATGTAGCCCTCGCCCTCGCCGATCGGCGTGGTCTCGGGGTTCGTCGTCTCCGCGCCCGCGTAGACCTTGGCGGTCACACGGCCGGGCTTGACCAGACCCTCCACATACTCGATGAGCGGCTCGGCGAGCTCTCCCATGTTGGCCGAATAGGTCGGCCAGTAGTTCATCTGGAGGTTCACGTTCATGTGGAAGTCGGAGCCCCAAGGCGTGTTGCCGTGGGCGTTGTCGCCCGCGGTGACCGACAGATGCCCTGCAGGTTGCTGGGCAGCTGACTGTTCTCACGGGAGGAGCCGATGGTCAGGTAGCGGCCGTACTTGTACACCAGCGTCTCCAGCTCGCGCTTCTGCGCGGTGGTTGCGGAGCCCCTCTGGTACGCCTTGAGCAGCGCGTCGGTGGCGACGGCGCCGTCGGAGCTGTGGCCGGACTGGCCCAAATCGATCTTCACGCGGTCGTAGATGGCGGAATGATCGGCGATGTGCGCTTTCTTGACGGCGGTGTAGCCCTTGTTGGCGGCGTCCTGCACGACCTTGGCGACGCGGGTATTCACCTCGGCGGCGGTTTCGCCGGTGCGGTAGGACGGATACTTCTGCTTGTAGTCCGTCGCGGCGGCGATGTACAGCGTGACCGCCTTCGCGTCGGAGACCTTCAGCGAAGCGCCGTCGGCGCCTTCGGAGAGCGTGCCCTCACCGTTGTCGAGGACGACCTTGATCTGCGAGTTGTACAGCAGGCCGTTGTTGCCGAGAGCGCCCTTGACGGTGAGCGTGTCACCCTTGACCGTCGTGGTTTCGCCGGTCTTGGAGTAGTTCGTGTTGGTCGGCATGCTGACGTTGAAGTTCAGCTTGCCGGCTTTGCTGGCCGTGAGGCGGGCGACCATGACATTGTCGGGGTTCGACGCGAAGTATTCGCGCGTGTAGGTGACGCCGTCATGCTTGAACGTGACGTCGGCCTTGCCCTTGCTCAGGTTCAGGTCGCGGCGGTATTCGGTGACGGTCGTATCGTTGAACCCGTAGTCGAGGTAGATGTCGCCCCAGTTCAGGTAGTTGCCCTGCTCGGCCGCGTTCTCGCCGCCGGTCAGGTTGCCGGGATTGACCGTCTCGGCGCCGTTCGCGAGCTGCTTGTTGAGCGCGCGCAGCGTGGCGCCGTTCTGACCCTTGGTCTCGTTGTTGCCGCCGTTGTAGCTGGTCGAGGATCCGGGGCCGCCGGTCCACAGCGTCTCCTCGTTGAAGGTGACGCGTTCACGGCTGACCTCGCCCCAGACGGTGCCGCCGATCTTGCCGTTGCCGAACGGCAAGGTGGTCTGCTGCCAACGGTTGTTGTCGGGGTTGCCGTAATTGCCGCCGGCGGTGGCGGTGGCGTCAGTCTGCGACGCGGGCTGCTTGTACCACAGCCAGTCGTCTTTGCTGGTGTCGCCGTCTCCGCCGTCCTCAACACTGGCGATGACATAGGCGTTGAACGAAGCGGCGATTTCGGGGTCCTTGTTGTACTTCACGGTAATAGGGTATACGCCGATGCTGGCACTATCGAAAGCGCTGGTGTCGATGGTGTAGTTATCCTCACCGTTGCCTTCGGTCAGCGTCTTGACCGTGCCGTCAGCCGTGCTGGTGGCCTTGACCACGAGTCCGGCCTTGTCGAACGCCTCGCCCTTCTGGTACTTGACCTTGGTCGGGCCTTCGATGCTCAGCGTGTATGCCTTCGGCTTCTTGGTGACGGACAAGGTCGGCTGCATGGCCTCGGTGGCGCCGGTCAGCGAGGTGACTTCCTTGCTGCCGAAACGCATGTCGGACTTGTTGAGCTCGCCCAGGGCCAGCGTGATCTTCTTCTCGGTGGCGCCGGCGCCGAACTTGGCGAACTCTGCTTGATGATGTCGGTCACGTCGAGCAGAACCTTCTTGGCGTTGCCCGATTCGACGGTCATGCCATCGGAATACTTCTTAGATCCATAAGCGAACGCATGGGACGTCGCGGTCTTCGTGGTATCGGTCACCTCGAAGTCCGGGCGGTTCGCCCACGTGGCATTGTTGGTGTCGCAGGGAGCGGTGCCGGTGCACCGCGACGTGTCAACAGCGACCACCTTGACCTTATCGGTGGCCGTGGCGGTCTTGTCTGCACCGGCGTAGCCCAGATACGTCAAGGTGAGGATGGAGTGCTCGGGCGCGCGGTGTAATCGGACAGGTCGAACGTCATCAGACCCATCTTGCGTCTGTGACATCACTGACGTCGGTGGACTTGAACTTCTCACCGAAGTCGCCGTAATCGCCTTCCGGCTGCAGCGCGCCGACATAGGCCGCAGTGTTCTTCTTCTCGTTCTTCTCGCTGGCCCATGCCTGCAACGTGGTGTCGGCGGAGGGCTTGAGATCGTCCTTGGTGGACACGGAAACGGTCAGCTTCGGAGCCATGTCTGCGGTCGCGCCGTTCAGGGACGTCGTGCCTTCGGAACTGGCGAAACGAACCTCGGTCTTCTTGGTCTCGCCCACGGCCAGGGTGATGACCTTCTTGCCTTCGGCGAACTGCTGGCGCACGATTTCGGTCACATCTACGGTGACCTTCTTGGTATTGGCGGGAACCACGGTGATGGCGTCGCCCGCGTAAACCGTCGTACCGTACTCGAACGGCTTGGACTCGGCGACGAATGAGGAGTCGTTGATGCTGAACTTCGGCTTGGTCGCGCCGGTCGCGACATTCGCGCCGCAGTCTGTGGCGTTATTGGTGCACACGGTGGTGTCGACGGGGGTCACCTTGATGGTGTCGGTGTCGGTGGCCGTCGGGTTGCCGCGGTAGCCGAGGTACGTCATCTCGAACGTTGCGGAATCGGGGGCATGGTCGTAGGCACTCAGGTCGAACGTCAGCAGGCCGGTCTTCAGATCGGTGGTGTCCGCGGCATCCGCGGACTCGAACTTCTCGCCGAACACGCCTTGCGAGGGCCCTTGCAGTGCGCCGATGTACGGCTTGGATGCCATTGAGGAATTCTTCTCGCTCGTCCACGTCTGCAACGTGGTATCGGCGGAGGGAGTGATGGTGGCTGTGGTGGAGGACGAGGCGTCGGACGCTGCCGCTCTCGTCGTGCCGACCGCGACGGCCGACGCAGGTAGTCCGGCCAGCAGCATGCCGACCGTCGCGCAGGACGCCACCAGTGGCATCAGACGCGATGACATCGCTCTATGTTTCATATTTGGTTCTTTCTCCTATAGGCAGCCAGCAGCTTTGCCGGTTTATGTTAATATATACATTGTTTACTAAAAGAATCAAGTCCGTCGGCGACTTGTGTCTTCAATTGGAATCACAGCTCTCAGAAAGTCCCTGGATACCGTTGTTCCCAGAATTACGTAACATTCTTGGCATTATTATCACAGGGTGCAGGGCCGCCGGCAAGACCGCCCCCAGCCTCGCTACGCTCGGCAGCTCCTGACAGCGGGAGCACACCATCCGCGCCATCGGCCGGCCAAGTCGTCAGCGCAGCCGGTCGCGTACCACACCAGCGCAAAATCACATCAAAATCGCATTGTGTGGCCAGCCAGTCTGCCTCACAATGAAATGTGAACCCTCACATCACGTGGTGTGGCACAACATGCACCGCAAAACCGCCATTTTTCAACGGCCCGAAACGACTCCTCCGATGCCCGCGTACCACACCAGCCCAAAAACCATCGAAAAACTCATTGTGTGGCAGACCGAGAGGGTGATACGCGCCGGACGCCCCTCTGCTCTCGTCACAATCATGTTCTATGGAAGCACACCGGCCATCTGCCGCACCAGCGCATCCGCTCTCAACAATCCTTCTCCCGTTTGCGTCGCTATGTGCGCGCCGGAACGACGACCGTGCGCACATAGGGACGCGAACCACAGTCCCCGAGCCCGTCGCGCACCATATATAGGAAATTCTCCGCCCATCACTCGCCTACATAGCAAACAGCCCGGCGAGCCCACGCACGGCGCACTGCCATGCGTAAGTTCACCGGGCTGTCAGCCTCATCAATCCAGCGAGCGCAACGGGCGCTCCATCAATCGGTGAGTGTGAATTGGCTGTTGTAGAGGTCGGCGTAAAACCCTCCCGCCGCGAGCAGTTCCTCGTGGGTACCGCGCTCAATCACGTCGCCGTGGTTCATGACGAGAATCATGTCGGCGTCGCGGATGGTGGAGAGGCGGTGCGCGATGACGAAGCTCGTGCGCCCCACGGTCAACGCATCCATGGCCTTTTGGATGAGTTCTTCGGTGCGGGTGTCGACGGAGGAGGTGGCTTCGTCAAGGATGAGGATCGGAGCGTCCTGCACCATGGCGCGGGCGATGGTGAGCAGCTGGCGCTGTCCTTGGGAGAGCGAGGTGTTGTCGTCGAGCACGGTGTCGTAGCCCTGCGGCAGAGAGCGCACGAAGTGGTCGAGTCCGACGGCCTTGCATGCGGAGACGATCTGCTCGTCGGTGACGCCGGGCTTGGAGTAGGCGATGTTTTCGCGCACGGTGCCACGGAACACCCATGTATCCTGCAGGACCATGGAGAACTGGTCGTGTACGTTCCAGCGCGGCACGGAAGTGGTGTCGATGCCGTCGATGGAGATGGAGCCGCCGGAGATCTCGTAGAAGCGCATCAGCAGGTTGACCATGGTGGTTTTGCCGGCGCCGGTCGACCGACGATGGCGACTTTCTGGCCGGCGGAGACGCTTGCCGAGAAGTCGTGGATGATCGGCTTGTCGGGCTCATAGCCGAATTGCACGTGACTGAATTCGACGTCGCCGCGCACGGTCCGGGGGTTGCCGGCCGCATCGTAGCCGAGCAGCTGCGAACGCTGCGAAGCCGTCATACCTGCGGTGGCATTCGCGCGAGTGCCGCGACGCGCCAGCTTGCCGCTGTCCGTCCGTGCCGTGCTCGCAGCGGCATCAGCCACGCCGAGTTCGGCCTTGGTCGGTTCCGCATCCATCTCCGGCTCTTCGAGGAAGCCGAACACGCGCTCGGCGGCGGCCGCGCATCGCTGCAGGTTCTGGAACGCCTGCGCGAACTGGCTCAACGGCTGGGTGAACAGGCGGATGTACATCATGAACGCGACGATCACGCCGAATTCGATCTGCCCGTCCATGGCGAGCGCCGCACCGACCACGCACACGATCACGTAGCCGAAGTTGCCGACGAAGTTCATCAGCGGCATCATCAGGCCTGACAGGAACTGTGATTTCCAGCCGGATTCGTACAGGTCGGCGTTGTACTTCTCGAAGCGGCGGATTGAGTCGGCCTCGCCGTTGTACGCCTTGACGATGAGGTGACCGGCGTACATCTCCTCGATGTGGCCGTTGACGTCGCCGAGCGCCATCTGCTGGCGGGCGAAGTATTTCTGCGAGGATTTCATGATGACCATCATGATGATGAGTCCCAGTATGCTCGCGCCGATCGCGCACAGGGTCATGATGACGTTGTTGTAGAACATCATGACGAGCGCGCCAACGAACAGCGTCGCCGAGGTGATGAGCGAGCCGAGGGACTGGCCGAGCGTCTGGCCGATGGCGTCGACGTCGTTGGTGATGCGGGAGAGTACGTCGCCGTAGCTGACCTTGTCGAAGTATTTGAGCGGCAGCTTGTTGATTTTGACCGAGATCGATTCGCGCAGGCGCTGGGCGGTGCGCTGGGTGACGTTCGCCATCATCCAGCTTTGCACGTAGCTGAGCACCGCGTAGCGACGTACAGTGCGACGAGCAGCCAGGCGATGCGGCCGACGGCGTTGAAATCGACCGAGTTCATCACCGGCTTGCCGTTCACGATGGCCGGCAGTCCCTTGACGATCTCGTTGGTCATGTCCTTGAGTTTGTCCGGTCCGATGATCTGGCATATCGTGCCGACCGCGCCCAGCACGAGCGCAATGATGATGACGGGCAGGTAGTTGCGGCAGTAGTGGACGAGCTTGCCCATCACGTTGCCGAAATTGGCAGGCTTTTCGACCGTGCGGCCGCCGCCCATTGGTCCTCTTGGTCCTGGCATTTGTTACTCCTTAAAAGTCCGTATTGATCTCACGCGGTCAGTTCCGACTGACTGAGCTGGGATTCGGCGATCTGACGGTAGACATCGCAGGTGTCGAGCAGTTCCTGATGGGTGCCTTGACCGACGACCTTGCCGTCATCGAGCACGATGATGCGGTCGGCGTTCATGATCGTGCCGATGCGCTGGGCGACGATGAGCTTGGTGGATCCCTTGGCTTCTTTGGCGAGTGCGTCGCGAACTTCGCGGTCGGTCTTGAAGTCGAGCGCGGAGAACGAGTCGTCGAAGATCAGGATTTCGGGGTGGCGGTAGACGGCGCGCGCGATTGACAGGCGCTGCTTCTGGCCGCCGGAGACGTTGGACCCGCCTTGTGCGATCGGGGCGGTGTATGTGCCGTCCATGCGCTCGACGAACTCGGTGGCCTGAGCGACGCCGGCCGCCGCCTTGACCCGGTTCATCTGTTCAGCCGGCATTGCGGCGCCTTCCGCTCTCTTGCCCGCGGCGATGAGTTCGGCTTCGCGTTTGCGGCCGGCCGGAGTGGAGGTGTCGGCCATTTCGACGTCCGCGGAGCTTGCCCCGTTCACGTCGTCGCCGTAGCTCACGTTGGATGCGACCGTGCCCTTGAACAGCACGGACTGCTGCGGCACGTATCCGATCTTGTCGCGAAGGGCTTTCAGATCGTATTCGCGCACGTCCACACCGTCGACGAGCACCTGCCGGCCGACACGTCGTAGAAGCGCGGCACGAGGTTGATGAGGCTGGACTTGCCGGAGCCGGTGGAGCCGATGAACGCGACGGTCTGGCCCTTTTCGGCGGTGAAGTCGATGCCTTCGAGCGTCGCCTCGCGTGAGCCGGGGTAGGTGAAGCTCACGTTGCGGAACTCGACGGTGCCGGTTTTCCCGCCGCCCAGACGCGCCACGTCGGCGGCGGTCTTGGTGCCGGTTTTGACGATCGGATCGGTGTCGAGCACTTCGAGCACGCGCTGCGCGGACACGTCGGCGCGCGGCCAGAGCACGAACACCATGCTCATCAGCAGGAAGCTCATGATGACCTGCACGGAGTAGTTGGAGAAGACGACCATGTTGGAGAACACGTTGAGCTTGTCCGTCAGGCCGGCGGCGTCGATCAGATAGGCGCCGATCCAGTAGACGGCGAGCATCAGGCCGTTCAGGACGGTGTTCATCAGCGGCATCATGAACGCCATGACGCGGTTGGTGAACAGCTGCGTGTCGGTGAGGTCCTTGTTGGCCTTGGTGAACTTGGCCTCCTGGTAGTCCTCGGCGTTGTAGGCGCGCACGACGCGCAGGCCGGTGAGGTTTTCGCGGGCCACGAGGTTGATGTTGTCGGTGAGCTTCTGCATGGCCTTGAACTTGGGCATGACCATGGCCATCATGATGACGACGGCGACGAGCAGGATGACGACGGCGATGCCGGTGGCGAGAGTCCATTCGAAACCTTCGCCGGCGATCTTGCATATGGCCCATACGGCCATGATCGGCGACTTGACGATGAGCTGCAGGCCGATGGTGATGAACATCTGGATCTGCGTGATGTCGTTGGTGGAGCGGGTGATGAGGCTCGCGGTGGAGAATTTGCTCATTTCGGCGGGGCCATAGGATTCGACCTTGCGGAATTCGAGCGAGCGCAGGCGCTGGGTGAATGACGAGCCGACGCGTGCGGAGATGTAGCCGGTGACGATGGCACAGGCGACGGAGCCGAGGGAGATGAGCAGCATCTTGCCGCCGGCGATCCAGATGTCGCTCATCGCGCTGCCCGGCGTCTCGACGAGCGTGGTGATGTCTGACATGTAATCGGGCAGTTTGAGGTCGAAGAAGACCTGCCCGACGATGGTCACCAGGGCGATGAGCATCTGACCGATCTCCGCTTTGGAGAGGTATTTCAGGATGCGAAGCATTGGCTTTCCCCTTGTGTTTTGTTGGTGATTGGTTACGTTATTTGCCGCGGCATCGATATCCGATGCCCGAATTAGTTTCTGTTGTTAGATTACTTACAGTGTAAGATATTACGCATTATTCTGTGTATTCGCTGTGAATGGCGCGCTTTGCGCTGGCTGCGCACGAGAGACACGGCACGCACGCCGTCCCCCACGTCATCCGCAGCCGGCGGAAGAAGCTACTCCTCGCCGGCCTTCGCGCGCTCGGTCCGCATATGATCGGCGACACGCCTGTCACGCTCGGCGAACGCGGCCCGCACCTCATCGGGGGTCGGGCGCGGAGCGCCGGGATGGCAGATGGCCATGTATGTCGAGAACTCCGACAGCAGATCAACGAACTCGCGCGTGCGCCGCTCCCCCATCTGCGAGAAGATCCAACAGATTGCCGAACGCATCTCCTCCAAGTCGCACTTGGACCGCTCTCGCCCGGCATCCGTAAGGTTCACGCGGATGATGCGGCGGTCGTCCGGGTCGATGTCTCGGGTGATCAACCCTTTTTTCTCCAGAGCGGCAAGCACTGTGGAGATGCGGCCGGAGCTGGCCTTCAGCGAACTGGCAAGCTGCGACGGCGTCATGGTGCCGCGCAGTGCGAGCTCGTGCAGAATGAATGGCTCGCCATGCGCGCCGCGCGCGAACTCCTTCTGCATCTTGGAACGGTTGCCCCACACGCTGGCGTACAGTTCGCTGAGCGCCTCCCGCTCAAAACCCATTTCGCACCGCCTTCCGATTCGACCATTGCCGCACTACCGCGCTCCGCGGAGTACCGCCAATACATTCCAGCGGCATATACATCGTGCAAACATCTGTAATATTATCTCACACCGTAAACAATTTACAGTATGTGATTATATGTCCGCGCTTTACTCCCCCGCTACTAAACTTGATCTGTACGCATTTTTTCCGTACAACCATTCTATGGCGACACTAACGAAGCAAACGGTATCGAAACAGAAAACGTCCCGGCTTGACATTCGACTGACGGATGCGCAACGGCAGCTCATCGAGCGTGCCGCCGAGCTGACCGGCAGCACGCTCACGCAATGGACCGCTCGCCATCTCCTGGAATCAGCCGTAAGGATATAGAAGAAGCAACCGTCCTGCATCTGGAATCACAGGCATTCCAAGATTTCATACAGGCATTGGATCAGCCGGTTCCGCCAGCAGCCGAAAAACTCATGGAAAGGGATCCGCAGTGGGCATGATCCATCATTCCCAACGTCCGCGCAAGCTCGGCCCGGAAGAGAGAATGGGGAAAGTTCTCTTGTGGAGTACCGTTCATCGACAAGTGGGCTGCACAACGCGCACCGTCATCGGCCCAGCATGGGACGGCCGTCGCGTACGTGTCATTCACTGCGTCAGGTGAACCGGCGGGATTCTACACGCTGAGTGCATATTCGGCACTGCGAGCACGATCCGTCAGCGGCGCACTAGGGTCACGTGCGCTCATTGTGGAACCTTACGACGATAAAGCACGCGCGTTCTATGCGCATTTCGGTTTTCAACCGATTCCCGGAACCACCAGCATGTATCTCAGGCTCGTTTGACGACGAGCCTGTTCCATATTTATGACGGTGACTCATAGCGTTAATTCACGGCAGCAAAGACAGCTCCTCAGGGGTGAGCGTGAGATTGACTGCGGCGAACGAGTCCCGGACCTCATGCGGGTTGCGGGCACTGGGAATGGTGAACAGACGGTCATATCTGGTCAGCTCCCACGCGAGCACCACACGCTGGTACGAGACGCCGCGGGCCGCTGCGACCGTGCGGAACGGATCATACGCATGACTGTCGAATGCGTCCAGGAACCCGCCGAGCGGCGACCAGCACACAAAATCAAGACCGAGATCGGCACAGTGACCATCGTATGCTCGGGGTCGGGATGCGATGGCGAGAACTGGTTCTGCACCGCAATCAGACGGTCGCCGAGAATCCCACGGGCGGTGTCAATCTGCGCATTGTCCACGCGCGAGATGCCGGCGAACCGAATCACGCCCTCATCCAGCAAGGTTTTCAGCGCGCCGACGTATCCTCATACGGAACCGCGGGGTCAGGGCCATGCGAATACAACAAATCGAGCGCGTCGACGCCGAGGCGGAGAGCGGACTCCTTCGCGTCACGAATCATCGTCTCCGGGCGCGAGTCGGCCATCCACCGTACCGGCTGCCGGCCGCCTGCAGGTGCTGTCGCTCGGATGCGGATGCGCTCGCGCCGTCGCCCGGGGATTGCGTGAGGATCTTCCGCG
>ENA-OUNI01000709-OUNI01000709.1-human-gut-metagenome-genome-assembly--contig:-NODE-709-length-15074-cov-8.322071_pt1 | contig 15074 bp, 15 predicted proteins | sample MGYA00242499_ERZ504580 | MGnify/ENA primary metagenome ERZ504580 (study PRJEB26092, sample SAMD00036315) | human gut metagenome | host: Homo sapiens | study: EMG produced TPA metagenomics assembly of... | reverse complement strand
TGACGTGGCGGCCCGGCGCGGCGACGGCGGCGTCATCGTCATGCCGGCCAGCGGCGACGGCGTCATCGCCTACAACAGCGAGACGATGAACTACGGATACGTCACCGCCGACGGCGTCCGCGTCGTTCACGGCGCCGAATAACAACAGACGGCCTGCGCCATCCGACGACAGCTTCCGCCTATCCCGCGAAGTCCCACTTGCGTCGTGCGATATGGGACTTTCGCGGGATAGGGCACCGGATGATATCCGGAGCTACACCGCGGATGACGACCGGATGACGACCGTCCGATGGACCCTTTTGCGGGGTCAGCCTACGATGGCGTCGACGGCGTCGATGACGGCTCCGCGGAAGCCGTCCTTCTCCAGCTTGGCGACGCCGCGGATCGTGGTGCCGCCGGGCGAGCAGACGGCATCCTTCATCGCTCCGGGATGGGTCCCGGTGGCCATGTACAGCGCTCCCACGCCCTCGACCATCTTCGCGGCGAGCGGTATGCGGTGGCCCGCTGCAGTCCGTACTGCACGCCGGCGTCACCCAGCGCCTCAATGTACATGTCGGTGAAGGCGGGTGCGCAGCCGGCCACCACCATGGCGATGGTCATGTGTGCGGCGTCGACGCGCTCGATCAGCGAAATCGGGCCGAACAGCGATTCGAAGACCTCCGTCTGCATGTCGGTGAGCGTGTTGTCGGTCTCGGTGACGAGCACGCCCTTGCCGACGGCCATCGGCGTGTTCGGAATCGTGCACTGGATATGGATGCTCTGAGCCAGATCGCCGAACAGCTTCTGGTACTTCGCCAGATCCCAGCCGGCGGCGATCGACACAACGAACCGTCCGTTCTTGGCGAACTCGTCTGCGATGGGCTTGATGACGGATTCGATCTGATACGGCTTGATGGCGATGATCACCACGTCGGCCGCGGCGGCGACCTCACGCGCGTTGTGCAGTGGACGCGCCCCGAGCTTCGCAGTGCTGGCTTCCAGCTTGTCGTAATGCGCCGCGCAGGCGACGATGTCGCCGCCGTTGACGACGCCCGCGTCGACGAGACCCTGCGCGATGGCCTGCGCCATGTTGCCATAGCCGATGAATCCTATGGTGATGTTCTGCGCCATGATGCTCCTTGTTGTGTTGTTCATACGAAAGATGCAGTTCGTCATGCCCCGCCGCGCACGGCCGCGAAGCGTACGCCCGCACGCTAGAACAGCGATTCCAGGTCGCCGCGGTTGAGGGCCTCGTCGTAGAGATGGCGGAACACGAGATCGCCGTGCAGCCCGTCATGCTCGAACTCGTTGGTGACCCAGTAATGCGAGTTGCCGACACGGCTCAGCGTGTCGAGCTGCATGCCGGAATCCACGTACATGTCGTCGAAATACACGGCCGATTGCAGCGGAACCTCGTTGCGGGCCAGCTGGTCGGCGTCATAGATCACACCGAATCTCGTATCCTCCATCAGCAGGTCCATCGCCGGCTTGAACGGCCGCAGCGCGGACTCCTGCTCGAACATCCACGGGAACATCGCCTCGCCGGTGAAGGCCAGCGGGCGTTCGCCGGTCGAGAACCGGGGCATGGTGTCGCGCACGCGCTGTGCCGCCCAGCGAATCGGCTCGTCCAGTTCACCGTTCGCGTAGATGAACTCCTGCAGCGGCCAGTACAGGGGACGCGAGGAGGTCGCGTTCATGACCTTCGCCAAGAACTCGTCGGACAACGCCGCCCCGGCTGAGACCGAACCGTCGCCGTCGACGAACGCATCGTCGAAAATCCAGTGCACGCGCTCGAAGCTTGGCTTCATGCCGAAGTCGGAGCCGAGGCATTGCAGCGCTCCACGGTCAGCGGGTCGCGTTCGGCAGCAGCGGGGTTCCCTCGGGCAGCGAGCCGGAATCGCCACCGATGCCGCCGGCTTCCGCGATCTCAGCCACGGTCGGCAGCTGATCCGCGACGGCGGCGACACGATCGGCATCGACGCCGTAGCGCTCGTAAAACTGCGCGGTCTTGCGGGCCATGCGCGGGAACGTGTGCTCATAGACCTCGGTCGCGTTCGCCGGGACATGCGGGATGCCGCCGCAGGTGAAGCTCGCGGCCACTCCTTCGGGGAACAGCGACAGGTAGGTCAGCGTCAGGAATCCGCCATAGCTCTGGCCAAGCGTCACCCACGGCGAGCCGCCGAACTCGGTGCGGCGCAGATGTTCGAAGTCCCGCACGATCGAATCCGCGAGGAACCGCTTGAGGTAATCCGCTTGCGCACGCGCTCCCCCGGCGGCGAGCCTCGCCATGGCATGCGAGTCGACGCGCGACGAGCGGCCCGTGCCGCGCTGATCCGGCAGCACCACACGGAAATGCTTGACCGCCTCCGCAATCCATCCGTCGCTCGACGGGTTCAGCAGCCTGGGTCCGGCCCCTCCCGGACCACCCTGCAGGAACACCAGCAGAGGCAGATCGTCATGCACGTGCTCGGGGGCGGTCACCACGCGGTAGAACAGGCTGATCGATTCCCCGTCAAAGCCGTGCCCCGGCTCATGACCGGCCCAATCAAGCGGCACCTTGGCCGACCGATCCTCGATATGCAGCCCCGGCACGTAATATTCGGCAAGCAGCGTCATACATTCCCTTTCATTGATGCACCCCGGCATCCCACGATGCCGTACCATTCTCGGTTCCACTGTAGCCGACCGGCGGCGGAAACCCGATGGGATTCCCACCAACGAAACGCACCCCGCCCGACACGCCGCATCGCAATGAATCATCCGGCCGACCGATGTGGGTCGGGTCACCGCACGCGATACGCTGAACCGTATGGGAATCATGGAACGAATCACCACGTGGAACAGGAAGCATGTGCTGCTCGCAGATGCCCTGTATGCGGTGATCATCTCCATCTTTTTCACGCTCATGGCCGGTACCAATGACAGCAATCCCGGCATCATCGCCTATTTCGACCATACGGTAATGGCCTTCTGGAGCTTCGTTCTGATGGTTCCCGTCGCGATGCGCCGGTGGAAGCCGCAGATGGCTACACTGCTGTTCGCCGGTCTGGTGGTCGTCCAACTGGCGTTCGGGCCGTCGATGGTATATGCCGACCTGATGGCGCATGGATGCTGTATTCGGCCATCGTATATGCGGATCCGCGCAATTCGAAGGCGTTCATCGTACTCGCCGTCGCCATCGGGGCTTTGGCGTCGCCCGTCATCATCTGGTCCGCCGATGCGGGTCCCATCCTCAATCAGGGCGTGTCCTTCGATGGACTCAGCCCCTGGAGACATGTTCGGGGACATACATCTATGGTCTGAGCGGTGATTGCGCCACCACCATGACGACAGACTCAGTGGCCATATTCATCTTCATCGCCGTGTATCTGTTCGCGGCGATCATCGTCGCGTACTGGCAGCGGGCCCGGCGCATCACCGTCAGCATGATGCATGAGCGCAACGACGCCTTGCAGGCAAAAGAGGATGAGGAACGCCATATCGCGGCGCTCGCCGAACGCGCCCGCATCGCGCGTGACATGCATGACGTTGTGGCGCACACGCTGTCGATCATCATCATCCAATCCGACGGGGGCCGGTACGCGGGCGCCAACAATCCGGCGCTGGCCCGGCAGACCATGGAGACGATCCGTCATGAATCGGAGCGCGCACTGCACGACATGAAACGTCTGCTGGGCGTGTTCGGAGGGTCGGACCATGCCGATTACGCGGATGTGGACGCGCTGATCGACCAAGCGAACGCGGCAGCCGGCATGGGGTGCACGATTCGCAAGGCCGTGTCCGGCCAGCCGCGGGTCGCCGCGCTCGGCGCACAGGCGAGCACCGCAATGTACCGCATGGTGCAGGAGGCGCTGACGAACGTGCGCAAATACGGCGGCCCGAACGTCACCGTGCAGATCAGCGAGATCTGGGGGGCTGACGGACTGCACGTCACCGTCGCCGACAATGGCCGCGGCGCGTCATCGTCGTTGGACGGCCACAAGCCCGGTTACGGACTGATCGGCATGCGCGAGCGAATCGGCGCGGTCGGCGGCAGCGTGACCAGTGGCCCGCAGCTTGGCGGCGGCTTCGTGGTGTCCGGCTTCGTGCCATACAGCACTGTCTCAACGCAGTCCGAGGATGCTGCGCCGGCGTCCGAAAGCCCGAACGCGGCGTCTTCCGCTGCGGTGTCTTCGGGCGCGGCAATCATGCCGATGGCGGCCCCGACGACCGGAACGGTTTCAATGGCGACGGATACCGGGAATACCGGGGTCGTCAGTAATGTCGCGAACGCCCCGCAATCCGCCGTCGCCAGTCAAGTCGGTGTCGTCCAACCGGCCGGTGTCACGCAACCGGCCGGCGCAAAGATGCCCCGTCCGGTGTCGCAGATGTCATCGGTCCCGACACAAGCGCCGCCGGCGCCATCACCATACGCCTGCGCACGATTCTGTCCGCCCTGCGTTCGAAGCCGATCCAGCAGGCATCCGCTACCGGGGAGCAGCGGCTCAACTGGATCGAGCGCATGTCGCAGTGGACCGAGCGGCATTATCTGCTGACCGACCTGCTGCTCACCATACTGGTGGCCTGGATGCTACTTTCCATCAATCCATCCGTCATATACGCCGAGGGACTGCAGCTCGACAACCGTTTCGACCGCGTATTGACGATCATCATCCTGATTCCGTTGATCTTCCGACGCAGGTTCCCGGAATCCAGCGCGCTGGCGGTGGCCATCCTCGCCGCGCTTCAGCTGCTGTTCTTCGAGCCGGTCAGTCTGGCCGATATCCTCGCTTCCCTTGTGGCCCTGTATTCCGCGGTGTTGTACGGCCGTGACAAGGCATGGCGATGGACGGGGATCGCCGCAATATCGGATTCCGTGCTGTTCGGCTGCAAGATCTTCGCCGCTCAAACCGGGTATCGGAGCATCTTCAGCATGCTGACTCATTCCCGCCCGGCATATTCCCTCGCGACGACGCCCGCCGCGTTCGCATCGGCAATCATGTTCATGGTGATATCGCTGGCGTTGTGCATAAGCGCGACGGCCATGGCACGATGGTCCCGATCCAGCGGATCGAACGCGCTGGTGCTGCAAGCCCGCGAGGAGGCGTTGCGCGCGGAGCAGGCCAAGCAGCGCATCCTGGCGGCGAACATGGAACGTGACCGCATCAGTGAGAGCATCCAGTCCGAGGTGACGATGACGCTGACCAGCGTGATCGACCAGGCGGTCGCCGGCCTGCGCATGCTTGACGATTGCGAGCGTCACGGCGAACAGCCGTCGTCCGGGGCCATCTCCGAGGCGTTCGCGGCCATCGGATCACAGGGCCGTGCGGCGCTGGCCCACATGCGCAAGCTGCTGGGCGTGCTGCGCGAGACCGGATTCAGCGATGAGGCTCACCGGCAAGAGCAGCCTGGCATGCAGCTCAGGCCCGCGGCATCGCTCGACAAGCAGCTGCACGATAGTCAGCTGCACGGCATCGCGTCGTAATGAGACGGCGCTCCACGGCCCGCCGGGGATCATCCGACATGAATTCAGGGTTAAATCAGGGGGCGTGATGCGGGACTTGTTCGCCGATGTTGGATACAGTGGAAGGCATGAGTGAGTTGCAAAGAATTCGGGTGGTCATCGCCGACGATCAGGAACTGGTGCGAGCGGGATTCGCAATGGTGATCGGATCCCAGCCGGACATACAGGTGGTCGGGCAGGCGGGCGATGGCGCCCAGGCGGTGTCGTTGGCCGAATCGCTGCACCCCGATGTGGTGCTGATGGACGTGCGCATGCCCGGCATGGACGGACTGGAAGCGACCAGCCGCATCAGCGCGCTGGAAGCGGCCGCCGGAGACGCGCCGCGCAAGACCCGCGTGATCATCCTGACGACGTTCGACCTGGACGAGTACGTGATGGCGGCCATCAACGCCGGCGCATCCGGATTCCTGCTCAAGGACACCGAGCCGGAGACGCTGCTGAGTTCTATTCGCACGGTATATCAGGGCAACGCGATTATCGCGCTTCGGCGACGAAGCGACTCATCGAAAAGATGATGGAGGACGGGTACACCAAGCATGGGTTGACGGCGACTGACGGCTATGCGGACGGTTCGTCCACGATGCCCGGCGCCCGGCCGGTGGCATACACTGACCCGGAACTGAACCTGCTGACCGAGCGGGAGCGTGAGGTGCTGGTGGAGATCGCCCATGGATTGTCGAATCAGGAAATCGCCGACAAGCTGTTCATCAGCCTGCCAACCGCGAAAACGCACGTGGCGCATATCCTTGCCAAAATCAATGCGCGCGACCGCGTCCAGGCCGTCGTCTTCGCCTACGACAACGGTCTGGTATAAGGCGAATATAAAAAACGCCCCCGCTGGCGGGGGCGCGATGCTCAGTCCGCCAGCGGGGGCGCTAGTTGTCAGATCGCGTGCTTGCGGCGGATCATCATGATCGTGACGCCGGCGGCGGCGATCAGGATGAACGCCGAGGCGATGCCGGACACGTCCGCGCCGGTCTTCGACAGCGGCTGCGTGCCGGAGGGGTTGCGGCCAGCGGCATTGTTGACACTGGTGTTGCCGGCATTGCTACCGCCGTTACCGTTGCCGCCGTTGTTGCCGTTGCTGCCACTCGTCTCGCGCACGACCGAGGCCTGCGCCTGGCCGGGCTCGACCTTGACGACGTTCTTGCCGTCGGCGCTCAGCGTGACCTTGGCGCTGTAGGCCGCGGCGAGGTTGACTCGCGCCCAGCCCTGCGACGAGGCGTCCAGCGGATAGCCGGAGTCACCTTCGGTCGCGGCGAGCACGGCCTTCTTCTGCGCGGAATCCAGCGACTTGAACGCGGCGACGTTGTCGAGCATGCGGACGGCCGAGTCAGGCACCACCGGCGCTGTCCGGTCGTGCCCGTGGCCTGGAAGCCATAGGTCATGCGGGCCTTGTACGCGGCCAGTGCGGAGGCGCGGTCGGTCACCGGCCTGGTCGAAACCTCGTCGGTGAAATCGTTGCGGTAGCCGTTGGCGGCGTTCGCGCCGGTGTTCGTGATGCAGGCGTCGAGCGTATCGCCGTGGTTGTCGGCCTTGCACTGCGCGGTCAGGTAATCGACGAGCTCGGCGCGGGCGGCCGCGCCTTCCTGTGCGGTCTTCTCGTCGCTCACTGCGGTGGCGACGCCGTACTGGCCGGCGATGTGGCCGCCCATGATGTCGAGCGGGTATGCACGCCGAGCACGATGCGGTTGTTGCCGGCCTCGGACACGCGGGTCATGATCTCCGGGCGAGCTCGGGCAGCAGGTACGCCAGGCCGGCGCCCTGCGTGAACGCGAAGGTGGTGTGGCCGGACGGGAACGAGCCGGAGTTGTACAGTCCGTCATACTCGTTGTCGGGCACTTCGCCGTCTCCCCAGTCGAAGTTCTCGTAACCGGGGACCTTCTTGATGTTCAGCGTCTGCTTCAGACCGTTCATGTTCAGCGTCGTGCCGTTGAAGTTCACGCGGTCCACGTAGGGGCGCGGGTGCTGGTATGTGGCCTTGGCGACGCCGGTGGGAGCGGACTTGTTCATGTCGGACAGGAACTGGGCGGTCTTCGGCAACTTACCAGCGTCGCGGCGTCCTTGTAGTACTTGCCGAGCACCGGACCGAGCGCGTCGTACAGCGTGTTGGTGGAGTTCATCTGGGCGTCGGACAGGGCGCGCTGGTCCTGCGCGGTGTTGCCGTCGGTGCCGTACGCCTTGTTGTTGATGTCTTCGGTGAGCTGGTCGTCGTGCGCGAGCACCGACTTGCCTCATCGGTCACGCCCTTGCCTGCGACGTAGTACTTGTTGAAGTCGGTCAGCAGTCCGGTGATCGTGTCCTTGGAGGATGCGGTCTTCACCACGGTCGGCGCCTTGGCGCCGAAGGAGATGGCGGTGATGGTGCTGCCGTCTTCGCTCAGCGTCACTTTGGCGCTGAAAGCCTTGGCGAGGTTGATGCGCTCGAATCCGTTGGAGCTGGCGTCCAGCGGGTAGCCGGAGTCAATTTCGGAGGCTTCGAGCACCTGACGACGCTGGGCGTCGGTCAGGTCGGGGAATGCGGTGAGCAGCAGGTTCTCCGCGCCTTGCGGCACGACGGGCGCCTGACCGGCGGCGAGGTCTGCGAGAATCCGTAGGTCATGCGTGCGGTGTAGGCGTCGATGGCGGACGCGCGGTCGGTCACCGGTTCGGTGGACACCGCGTCGGTGAAGGTGTTCTTGTATCCGTTCTTGTCGTTGGCGCCGGTCTTGCTCACACACGCGGCGACGGTGTCGCCGTTGCCGTCGGCCTTGCAGCGTGCGGCGATGTAGTTCTCAAGTTCGTCATGGGCCGGCAGCAGCACGTTCTGGCGGAACGTGGCATCAGACCACAGAGCGGTGACGGATGCGCTGGCGGAGATGCGTCCGCCGATCACGTCCATCGGGTAGTGCACGCCGAGCACGACGCGGTTGTTGCCGCCTTCGGCGGCGCGGGCCACGAGTTCCGGTCCGAGCTCGGGCAGCAGCGTGGCCAATCCCAGACCGCGGTTGTAGGTCTTGGTGGTGTGGCCGGACGGGAAGGACTGCGACGGCTCCTGATAGTCGGTGTAATCCTCGCCGTATTCCTGGCCGTCGATATTGATCATCGGGATGCGCTTGATGTCGAGCGTCGGGCTCAGACCGTTGAGGTCGGTGTCACCGCCGATCGTGCGGTCGACGCCTTCGTTCTCCTTGTTGAAGTACGGACGCGGGTAGTTGAAGTCCTTCTTGGCGCTGCCGGTGCCGACGAAGCCCGCGAACGAGTCCTTGCTGCTTTTGCTGAACACCAGGTCGGAGGTCTTGGGCAGCTCGCCCTGCGCGACGCCCTCGGCCACGTACTGGCCGATGATCGGCCCGAACGCGTCCTTGTAGATGCGCAGTGCGTCGCCGTCGCTCGCGTCGAGAGCGGCGCGCTCGGCCTGCGTGTAGGTGCCGTCGACCTTGGTGGTGTCGGCGGCGGCCTTGTTGTTGATGGCCACGACGGTCTTGTCGTTCTGTCCGAGCACGCTCTTGCCGGCATCGGTGACCTTGCCGCGGAAGGCATCGCCCTGCGGCGTGTTGTTCACGACCTTCTTCGGGGTCCACCAGTTGTAATACTCGCCGAGCAGCGAGGTGATGTTCGGCTTGACCGCACTGCCGTACGAGGGAGTGTCCGCGGCGTTCGCGGTGACGCTCACGGACATCAGCATCGCGATGGATGCGATGCCTGCCACGGCGCCCTTGAGGACCGCGGACTTACGCATTGTCTTGTGCATTCTTTCAGCTTCCATTGTGTGTTGGTTGATATGGAACCGATTCTGTTGTAGACCAACTGTCAGGCTCCGACCGCTGAAAGATAATGAAAATCACCTTCGATTAATGAACAGTTCATTTTGCAACGTACCGATTTTTTTGCGTGTTCAGGTTATAACATCGCGCGTCGGGAGCCGCGTGTCACGGGTCGTGCGGCATAACGCCATATAGGCGATGAGGCCCCTTCTTTTGAGTGAAAGAAGGGACCTCATTGCACTGGCGGCTGTGTTGACCATCCACCGGCTCTACGAACTAGGCTTCAGCCAGAGCCTCGACAGGCTGAACCGTCAAACAGACAGTCCGGTGGACTGTCTGTAGGTGAAGTGAGCGGCTTGCCGCGAAGGCCGCCTAAGAGGCTCAGGCTTCAGCCAGAGCCTCGACAGGCGGCGTCTTGACTGCGCGACGGGCCGGGAACACGCTGGCGAGCAGGGCTGCGATGGCGGCCACCACAAGCACGATGCCGTTCATGCCCCATTCGAAGGGGAACACCGTCTTGCCGTACAGGCTGAACACCATGTACGACCCCAGCCATCCGAACAGCGTGCCGAGCACCACGCCGACCACACCTGCGACGAGCGACAGCAGCAGCGCCTCGACGGCCAGCGAGCGCCGCAGCTGCCCGCGGGTCATGCCGATGGCCCGCAATGTCGCGGATTCGCGGGTGCGTTCAATCACCGACAGACTCAGCGTGTTCGCCACGCCGATCAGCGCGATGAGCACCGCGACGGCGATCAGCGCGACCAGAAGCATCAGCATCGAGTTGATGATGGTCTCCCATTGTGCGCGTTCCGCCACGGGACCGGTGATGGACACGGTGGAGTCATACGAAAATACGTCCTGAATCTTGTTGAACACGTCACTCAGGGAGACGCCGGCCGACTGGGTATCCACACGCATGAGCAGCATGTGGCCGGTCGCGGTGATGTCGCCGTTGTTGAAATGGCTGGTGTTGATGAAGGCGACGGCATCATAGTTGGACGAGACGCGGCGGTAATCGGATTGCACCGGCTTGAGACGCATTGATGAGGAAACACCTCCGTTCGTCGAGCTTGCGCTGGCGGACCCGTCTTGCTCGGTGCTTGCCGCAATGCCATTCGACTCCGCGGCAGTGAACCGCAGCTTCGCATCGGAGCCGAATGTGATCTCCTTGCCTGAGGTGGCGCGGTATTTCGGCAGCAGCACGGTGTCGTCGCCGACGGTGACGCCGCTCAGGTCGGCGTGCATGACGCCGGCGAGTTCGGAGGTGTTCTTGACACCGACGAGCAGCAGGGACATCGTTCCCCCGTTCACGCCTTCCGCGGTCACCGTCGCCGTGGGCGCGTACATGGTGGCCGCGACGCCCTTGACCTGGGCCGCTTCCTTGACTGCGCTGGTCTTCAGGCCGTCGCCGGTGGCGATCATGTCGACACTGAACCGGGACGCGAGCGCCTCCCCCATGGTCTGCTTGGCGCTGGCTGCACCGGTGGCGATGGTGGCGACCAGGGTCACGCCGATCAGCAGCGCGGTGCCGGTGGCGGCGACGCGACGCGGGTTCTTCTGGATGTTGGCGTGGGCAACTTTGGCGCTCGGACCGCACATCGAGACGAGCGCGCCGACGCCGCGCATCAGCACCGGCAGCCAGAACGTGGCGGTGAGTACGAGCCCGAGGAACACCAGCGCGGCCCCGCCGATGGACATCAGCAGCACACTGCTGTAATTGTCGCCGGCCATGGTGTCCAGACCGTTCAGCATGCCGGACAGCTGCCATACGGCGACGCCAGCCAGTGCCAATCCGGCGATGATCGTCAGAACGCCAATCGCGGCGCGGACCTTTCCGGCGCGTGATGTATCGGTCAGCTCGATCGGGCGCAGGGCCTCAAGCGGCGTCACGCTGGTGGCGGACCGTGCGGATCCGAGCGAGGCGAGTACAGTCATGATCAGGCCGAATGCGATCGGGACCACGAACGCTTGCCACGAGAGAATCAGCCTGGCCTGCATTCCCATCATTTCCATTACGCCCGTGTTCGTGACCAGCGCGATCAGACCGACGCCGAAGCCGACGCCCAGCACCGACGCAATCAGGCCAAGCAATCCGGCCTCCATCAGTACGGATGTGTACAGCTGGCCCTTCTTCGCGCCGATTGTGCGCAGCAACGCCAGCGTGCGCCTGCGTTGCGCCACCAGCACCTGGAACGTGTTGGCGATGACCAGGGCGGCAACGAACAGTGCGAGCACACCGAAGCTCAGCAGGAATATGGTGGGGAAGCTGGTGTTGTTCGAGCTGAGGTCCCTGACGGCCTCCGCCTCGACCGATCGGCGCGATTCCACGCCATAGGATTTCGGCAGGAGCCCGGAGACCTCGTCGACGGTCCGCTGCGCGGCAGCGGCGTCGGCGTCGTCGATGTCAAGCAGGAGCGTGTACGCCTGCATATGGTCGAAATCATCCACGCCGTATACCGCGGCGACGACGTTCTCCGACAGCACCGAAGCGCCACCGTAAAACGAGTACACACCAAACGGGTCGCTGGTCAGGCCAACGACGCGCACGTCACGCACCGCGGTGCCGCTCAGAGCGCTGCCGTTGGATATCGGAGCGACGTCCACCTTGTCGCCGACACCCACTCCAAGTTGTTTGGCGACGGATTTTGGCAACGCCACCTCGTTGTTGTCGACGGCTGGTCGCCGGAGACGATGCGGACCGGCAGCAGCTTGCGGTCGGTTGACGTGCCGACGGCGTACCCGTTCGAGCGCTTGCCCGCTGCGGAGATCGAAACGCTGACGGACGTGTCGACGCGGGCACCCTTCACGCCTTTCGTGGCGCGTATCCGGTCGAGGTTGAAATCGGCGACGGTGGTTCTGTCGGCCGAGCCGTTTTCGGAGACCGCGCCGTTGCTGTTTGTTTTCATCGTGGCGATGTAGTTCGCTTCGCCGAGCTGGGCGGTCCTCTGCCTGCGCAGCGAGTCGTCCATGGAGTTGGAGAACAGGAACGTGGCGGCGATGAACGCCGTGCCGATAAGGATGGCTATGCCTGCGGGGATGAGCATCCTCGCGCTTTTTTTTCATGAGTTTGATGGTGATGGAGAACATGAGAAGTCCTTAATGCTGTGGGCGGGTCAGCGGCGGTGCTGGGCGACGGCGGCGTGCTGCGGAGCGCCCGGAACGCTTGGAGCACCCGGAACGAGAGACGCCTTTTCGGCGTGCCCCTTGAGGGCCGCCACCGGCGGTCTTGGAACGGTGGTGCCCGCGGACGGCCCGCCGACCAGTTGGGTGGCCCGCTCGCGCTCGTTCATCAACAGTTGGTTCATGCTCTCGGCGGTCGGGCGCTGCTCGTCGGCGACGATCTGGCCGTCGGCGAACACGATCGCACGATCGGCATAGGATGCGGCGACGGCGTCATGGGTGACCATGATGACGGTCTGCCCAAGTTCCTTGACGGATCGCTTCAGGAAGCTCAGCACTTCGGCGCTGGAGACGGAATCGAGGTTGCCGGTGGGCTCGTCGGCGAACACCAGCGACGGTTTGGTGATGAGCGCACGCGCGATGGCGACGCGCTGCTGCTGGCCGCCAGACAGTTCATTCGGCCGGTGCGTGAGACGTTCCTTGAGTCCCAGCGTCGTTGTCAGCATGTCGAACCACTGACGGTCGGGCTTCTGACCCGCCAGAGTCAACGGCATGAGGATGTTCTGCTCGGCGGTGAACATCGGCAGCAGGTTGAAGCTCTGGAAGATGAAGCCGATCTTGTGGCGGCGCAGCATGGTCAGCTGATTGTCGTTCATGGTGGTGATGTCGGCGCCGTCGAACACGATATGACCGCTCGTGGCCGAGTCGAGTCCGGCGAGCGTGTGCATGAGCGTGGACTTGCCGGAGCCGGACGGGCCCATGATCGCGGTGAACCTCCCTTGCTCGAACCGCACATTGACGCCGCGCAGCGCATGCACCGCGTTTTCGCCATGCCCGTAGTCCTTGACCAGGTCGATCGCCTCGATGGCGATGGGGTGCCGCTGTTCCTGCGCCGCACCGGCATTGGTCTGCGGCTGCATGATCTGCTGTTCCATAACGTCCTCTTCCATATCAATACAGGGATTTTCCCTGAACGTTACTTTCACCATACGGATGGCGGGCTCGGACCGGCATCGTGCGGCGGGGTGAATCACCATCGTGCCCATCATCCTTGAGTATTACGTGCTCGAACATTGTGCGCGGTTTCACTGCGCTCGGCGGCCTCTCTCGGCCGGGAACGCACGGGCCCGTGGCGATGACGGGGGGGATGATAGGGGGATGCCGGGCAAGAAGAATTTTACGATGAGCGAGAACAGTGTTGAGAACGAGAATGGCGAAACGTCCATTTTCCAATGATTCTTAGATTTGTCCTCACGCCCCGAAACGGCATGTAACCGGTTAAAAACGATTTCGTGCACAGGGAATGCCACGAAATGCCGAAAACAGCGTTTTTTACCGTTTCGGGGCACGAAACCCCCTGCTTGCATCACTGTTCAAGACAAAAAAGCCAAAATGTGGTCGGAACGGAGCTGAACAGCAGGATCGGACCATACGCCCTCCCGCTGGCGGGAGGTGGCGCGAAGCGCCGGAAGGTGGTTGTGCGGCGACATCCCACCCGCTTCACTACAGCCCGCCAGCAAGGGCTATATGCAACAAACCCGCGCTGCATGACGTCAGCGCGGGTTTGTACGGGTTCCCCTTCTCGTTCCGCGTCACGGTTCCCCGACCGGCGACGCGGAAAATCCTTGCGGCTATCTAGCCAAGACCATCACTTGGCCAGTCCGGAGGCGCGCAGCGCCTCGAAGCCGCCCTTGAGGTCGTCGAGGATGTCCTCGATGTTCTCGGTGCCGATGGACAGGCGGATGGTGCCCTGGTGGATGCCCTGATCCTCCAGCTCCTCCAGCGTCTCCTGGGAGTGTGTGGTGGAGGCCGGGTGGATGACCAGCGACTTCACGTCGGCCACGTTCGCCAGCAGAGAGAACAGGTGCAGGTTGTCGATGAAGACACGCGCCGCGTCCTTGCCGCCCTTGATGTCGAAGGTGAAGATGGAGCCGGCGCCGTTCGGGAAGTACTTCTTGTACAGCTCGTGGTCGCGGCGCCCCTCGATGGACGGGTGCGAGACGGACTCGACCTCAGGCACGGTCTGCAGGTACTCGACAACCTTCAGCGCGTTCTGCACGTGGCGCTCGACGCGCAGCGACAGGGTCTCGGTGCCCTGCAGCAGCAGGAACGCGGCGAACGGGGACAGGGTGGCACCGGTGTCGCGCAGCAGGATGGCGCGGATACGGGTCACGAAGGCGGCTCCACCAAGGGCCTCGTAGAAGTTCAGACCGTGGTAGGAGGGATCCGGCTCGGTCAGGGTCGGGAACTTGCCCGGCACCTCAGCCCAGTTGAAGTTGCCGCCTTCCACGACGACACCACCCAGCGTGGTGCCGTGGCCGCCGATGAACTTGGTCGCGGACTCGACCACGATGTCGGCGCCGTGCTCCAGCGGGCGGAACAGGTACGGGGTGGCGAAGGTGTTGTCGACGATCACCGGCAGATGATGCTTGTGGGCGATTGCGGAGATGGCCTCGAAGTCGGGCAGGTCGGCGTTCGGATTGCCGAAGGTCTCGAAGTAGACGAGCTTGGTGTTCTCCTGGATGGCGTCCTCGAAGTTCTGCGGAACCTCCGGATCGACGAAAGTGGTGGTGATGCCGTCGCGCGGCAGCGTGTGCTTGAGCAGGTTGAAGGTGCCGCCGTAGATGTTCTTGGAGGAGACGATGTGGTCACCGGACTGGGTGATGTTGCGCACGGCGTACTCGACGGCCGCGGCGCCCGAGGCGACCGCCGATGCCGGCGGTG
>ENA-OUNI01000708-OUNI01000708.1-human-gut-metagenome-genome-assembly--contig:-NODE-708-length-15082-cov-4.577599_pt1 | contig 15082 bp, 23 predicted proteins | sample MGYA00242499_ERZ504580 | MGnify/ENA primary metagenome ERZ504580 (study PRJEB26092, sample SAMD00036315) | human gut metagenome | host: Homo sapiens | study: EMG produced TPA metagenomics assembly of... | reverse complement strand
GCCGATACGGCGAGCGAGGTGCGGCAGCTGCTAAGCCAAAAGCGCAGATAATACTTTGTGTATTATCGAGCATTTTGCAACGCAGATGCTGTGCCGCAGCCGCCGGAGCGGTGCTTAAGCCGTAAGGCGAGAATTATGCGGTGTTGCCAGAAGGAGAACCGCCATGACGGACTTTTTCAAGCGACTATTGAACCAGCCCGAGCCGCCCGCTGCACCCGATGTGCCGCCCGCGGAGATGGCGGCGTATCTCCGCAGTCTGGATGACCGGCAGTGGGGGCGGTACGCCTTCAGCCGTGAGCCGCTGGAGGGAAAATTCACCCCGCAGCAAAAGGATGCCTACACCGCCGCCGCCAATGCCTGCGGCGCGGAGTGGGCGGACAAGCTGGCCGAGGAACATGACACCCGCGACCCACTGACGCTTTGCGGCGAACTGGGGCTGAAGCTGAAAACCCCGGCCACGCCCGCAGGCGGCGGCAGGTGCTGTTCGCCCAGTTTGTGCAGCCGGATGAGATCACGATCTTCACCGACTGTCTTGACAAGGCCGAGACACTGGGCGGCTTACTCCCCGCCCGCGCTAAGCTGCAAGGCATTATTCTTGCCCACGAGCTGTTCCACGCCGTTGAGGAAGCGAACCCTGATATTTACACCCGCACCGAGAAAATCGAGCTGTGGCACAAACCGTTCTCCAACAAAAGCTGCATCGTCTGCCTGTCGGAGATCGCGGCGATGGCGTTTGCAAAACGGCTGCTGGGGCTGGACTTCAACCCCTACGCGCTGGATGTGCTGCTGGTCTACCCCTATGACGCGCAGACCGCCTGCGGGCTGTATGCGGAAATCTGCGATCTGATGAAGGAGGAATGAGCCATGCTGACAACAAATTTGAAGCTGGCCGAGAAATACAACTACCTTGACCCGAAGTTCAAAAAGGCGTTCGAGTTTTTGCGCACGGCAGACTTGGCTGCCCTGCCGCTGGGCAACACGCCCATCGACGGCGACGAGGTCTTTGCCAATGTGCAGGCGTACACGACGCTGCCCGATGCGGACGCGCCATTCGAGAGCCACGAGAAATATTTTGACTTGCAGTTCGTCGTCTCCGGCGAGGAACGCTTCGGCTACGCGCCGCGCGATCTCTGCAAGCCCGCAATGGCTTACGATGCTGACCGCGACCTTGTGTTCTATGAGGAACCCGCCGAGAGCGGCTGCATCATCCTGAAAGCGGGCGATTTTGCCATCGTCCCGCCGGAGGATGCCCACGCCCCCCCGCCGCCAAACCGCCGCAGGCGCGTGCGCGGTAAAAAAAATCGTGGTAAAGGTCAAAGTGTAAAAGGCAAAAACAATGCCGCTGTGGTTGTGTTGCGCAACTGTAGCGGCGTTTTTTGTGGTTTGCGAGAAGCGGCGATGTATGGCAACGCAAACAACAACCGTTTGTTCCTTTTATTCCGAATATGCAAGCCCTTCTTCTGTGCACCAACGGACAGCAATGTCTCTGTAGGCCTTTTCAAGACAGTCGTACCACTGCTGCTCTAAACCGTGATAGCGTATAGACTCCTTGAACCGGCGAAAAGCACCTTTTCCCCGAATGCTATAAGAAAGATCGCTTTGCACCTTTCCGGGAGAAAGCTGTTCGATAAAGTCCTCCATGATGCGGTATTCGTGTATCTCGTACTTGGTCGGAAATCGAAGAAAGCGTTTTGGGTCGTTTTCGATTTCGGCAGCCAGCACTTCGTCGGTTTCTCCGTTAAGCAGTGGGTCGGCAGGATAAACGGTTTCTCCGGTTTTAGTATCCCAAAAACTTGTAAAGAAATCGTCGGACATTTCAATCGCTTCAATGACCTGCTCCAACTTGATAGTCATTTTCTCAAAATCTCTCTGAATGGGCAGTGCTTTTCGGAGTCTCTTTGTAGTCAACATAGTCAACGGAGGAACCCTCCAAGAGTAAGTCGTTCAGATTCACGGTATCACCTGCCGATGTGTTTTTGTTGCGGAGTTGAGGTTTGCCAATAATTAAATTGTACTACGCCCAAAGCGTCAAGGCAATCGTAAGTTGTACTCTCCGGTGTTAAATTGTACGCATTGCCGTAAGATCACAGAGGGAAAAATTCCTCCTTTTGTGGTTTTACGGATGGGATACGATAGTATCTTAGTATTTTATTTATTTAGTTATTTATTTGGGTTGGATTTACCTGTACAGGAAAATCCATCTAGGTAAATGCCGTTGCGGTAAAATAAAAATCCCCGGAAGGCGGGGAATTTAGGGTGGTATTTGGCTGGACGAGTACCACGCCGATGCGGTGCGAATGCGCACAAACAGGGGCGTTTCTCGCGGCGGCAGGGGCGGTGTGAGGAGATGGCGTGGAGTAGTGCTTGCGTACAACTTCTTGCTAGAGAGTAAAATTTCATCATTAGTTCGTGGGGGCGTTTCCTGTGTAAGAACCCTGTGATGAGGGTATTCGTATTTCTCAATGAGACCAAAGCTGCGCATTTATTTGATTGGTGCGTATGAGAATCTGTCTTGCAGATTTGCCCCCAAAACTGCCCCCAAAAGGGTTTGGAACAGGTTGGCACCATGCAGCACCCTTTTGTGCACATGGGACAAAATCTGTTCCGAGTCTTGGTACGCAATACCACCAAACCCAACAAAACGGCATTGTAACGCACAAACTCTGAATTTCTCATAACCCGGAGGTCGCAGGTTCAAGTCCTGTCTCCGCAACCAACAAGGAACGGTAAGACGTCAAGTTTTACCGTTCTTTTTCTTTTGCAGGCCGCAAAAAAAGGAAAAGTGGTAACAAAGTGGTAACTCATTTGTTACCATCTCGAAAATCACGCTGCTCAGGGTGTCCCCCGCCCTGATTTTGGCGGAGTCGATGATGTGGGCATAGCGCTCGGAAACGGTGGCGGGTTTGTCGCCGATAAAGGCAGCTGTCGTCACAATGTCGGTACCGTTCGCCACAAGGATGGATGCCACCGCATGGCGGAAGGCGTGGGGGTTCAGGTGGGGAAAATTCGGGTTTTCCTTTTGCAGCCTGTCCCCCATACGGTTCAAATACTGTGTAATGTTGTCCGGATTCATAGGTCCACCGTACTCATTGGTAAACAAGTAGCCGCTTTCCTGCCAGAGATCCCCGTACCATTCCGGCTGTTCGCCGCGCCACTTTAGGTAGCGGCGCAGGATTTCGTCCATCTGCGGGGTAATCGGCAGCTGACGCGGCTTGCGTTTTTTGGGATAGGGCTTCTCATACACACCGTTCTTGGGGTCGTACATGACGCAGGAACAGATGGTAATGGTCTTGCTTACAAAAATAAGGCGCTCAGCTTGATGCCCGCGCACTCCCCGCGCCGGATGCCGTAGAGCATCAGCACATGGATCAGCGTGTACCACTTGACGCTCTCGTTCTCCAGCACCTGACGGATCAGCGCCAAGTCGGCGGGCTGGTAGTAGTTCGGCATCGGCGGGTCTGCCACAGGCGGCGTGGCATCGCGGCAGGGGTTGAACGCAATCAGATGCTTGCGGATGGCGTGTTCCATAATGGTGGAAATCACATGGTGATGTTCCAACACTGTTTTGCGGGAAAGTCCGCCGCCGGTTTTCTTGTTCTGCCCCGGCTTGAGCAGCATGGCGTAGAAATCATCCAGCATATCGCCGGTGATTCGTCCACGGGCGTCTTGCTAAGTACGGATTGATGCGGGAATCCAGCATATCCTGATATCGTGCGAGGGTGCTTTTCTCCTTGCCGGTGCGTTCCTTAATTTCCATAACCTTAACGGCAAAATCCTCGAACGATATACATTTCGGTTCGGCGGCTTTTGCCGCTTCTTCTTTTTCACGGGCTGTGATAAGCTCGCACTCCTCCTCAAAATGGACGGTTTCGCGCTGGATCAGCGTTTCGATCTGCCGCGCGTTCAATTCAGGCGGAACACGGACCGTTTTGATAAAAGGCGGAAGCTGCTTGCCGAATTCATCCCTCCCGTGAAAAACGTGGATACGAAAAGAAATAAGGTTTCCGGCCTTATTGTAGCGTTTCTCAACCGATGCATGGTTCGGTTCGTTTTCGTCAATGGTAAGCCCGAAATAGCGTTCTACATCGTCCAGCGCCACCAGATACTTTGACCCGGCTTTACGGCTAAGAATTTCCTTGTGCAGCACCAACTGACGGATGTTGTGTGCGCTGATGGCACAGCCGGGATCACGTTTGCGCAGTTCATCGGCTGCGCCTTGAATGGTACGGATACGGTTCATAAAAGAGGTCCTTTCTCGCGTTTTACAGATGCGAAAGCTGTTTCGGAAGTTTTGGCATATTGGATTATCAAGGTGCTATACAAATGTACTTTTAAGTTACATATGCTACATCTGAATTATATAGTACTTTTAAGTTACTGTCAATCGTTTTTACAAAAATATTTTAAGGAAAACACAAGAAAATTCTCGCTCTTGTATAGATAGCAAAAGTTTGTTATAATGAGGTTGTTCCTTAAAAGTACAGAACTGAGGCGGAGGGTAATGTCATGTCAATGCGTTGGACAACTGTGAGTGATAGAGATTTTACGTTGATGCGTGATGAATTCGGAAACTACTCTCACGCCGCAGATAAGACACCGATCAGTTTTCAAGAACAGAAGAAGATTTTGGGCAACCGTATCAAACGGTTGCGCCTTTACCGAGAAATGACGCAGGAGGAAGCCGCAGAAAAGACAGGAATCAATGCGACCCTGTGGCGGCATTATGAATATGGTCTGAAAATGCCCCGGCAGGAAAATTTAGAAAAAATCGCACAAACGTTAGATGTTCCGATGCAAATGCTATTTCCTATCGACACCTGCACCCCGGAGGGAATCGCCACATTACTGCTGAATATGCAGCTGCAATTTGGCAGTATGGAAATCGTCGAGGTTGACGGCAGCGTCAGCTTGAAATTCCCAAAAAACGAATTCTCGAAAAACGCAACAGATACGCTCCATACAGTTAAGCAACTGCTGGACAAAATCACTTGGGATGATGGTGTTGATTTGACAGCAGAACGCTTTCTGTGCAGCCGTTATGCGATCCCTAAAGAAATGGGCGCAGAAATTAAAGAAAAACGTGAGCTATGGAAAGAAATTTTGGACGGACGTATGGACGAAAGTTGTATGCCTAAAGGTGAAAGCTGGTCGTATCTGGAAGATACCGCAGACTCTATAAAAGAGGCCACCTACCGCCTGAAAAATATGGCGCTGCTGGATTATATTACAGAATGTTATAAAACCAAAAAGAAAGCAATAAAACAATAAGCACCACCAAGTTAAACTTAGTGGTGCTTATTTGCTTTCTGCAGTTCAGACCGTTCCGGCCATCCCCGGCGCTTTTTATAACCGGTGTTTCAGTTCTTCTACAATGCTGACGCTGGCTGTGGAGCCGATGCGGGATACGCCCAGCTCGATCATACGCAAAGCGGTATCCAGGGTGCGGATGCCGCCGGCTGCCTTGATTTTCACCGCATCGCCGACGCATTTTTTCATCAGCGCCACATCCTCAAAGGTTGCGCCGCCGGTGCCAAAGCCCGTGGATGTCTTTATGAAATCCGGGCGAACCTCCCGCGCGATGGCGCACAGTGCGCGCTTTTCCTCCTCGGTCAGGTAGCAGTTCTCAAAAATAACCTTCGAGATCACCCCTGCACCGCGGCATTCTTCTACAATGCCGGCCATCTCATGCTCAATAAAATCGTAGTTTTTTTCTTTCAGCTGCGTAATGTTGATAACATAATCTATTTCATCCGCGCCATTGGCAATCGCATCTACGGTTTCGTATTTCTTGACCTGGGGCGTACTCTGCCCCAGGGGGAAACCAACCGCCGCGCCCACATGGACCGATGTTCCCGTCAGCAGATCCTTGCACAGGGAAACGGGAGCCGGGTTGATTGCCACCATGGCAAAGCCGTACTCGCGCGCCTCGGCACAGAGCTTTTCAAAATCCCCGCGCTGCGCATAGGCGCGCAGCTGGGTATGGTCAAAATAAGCTGCCAATTCGGCAGGCGTAATAGGATTCATAACAAATCTTTCCTTTCTTCTCGTGTGCGGCAGCAATCTTTACAAAAACGATGCTGTCTTGCCGGGGTCGATGAAGCCTTCGCCGTAGACCTCGCCGGTTTCTGTCACCATGACCATACAGCCGGGGTCAATGCGGTAGGCCGCCATCCGGATGCGGTACACCTGCGGTCTGGCACAGACGCAGAGCAGCATCTGCCGTTCCGTACCGGTGTATGTGCCCACTGCTTTGACCATCGTTGAGCCGCGCTCGCATTGGCGGGAGATTTCATCCGCAATTTCCTGCCCCTTGGTGGTGATGATCGTCAGCATTTTGCCGGCATTGCTGCCGTACATAATTTTGTCGATAACCAGCGAAGTAACCGCTGTTGTGACAAGGCCGTACAAAACGGCATCGACAGAGCCAAACACAGGCCAACCCAACAGGATGACCACAAGGTCTATCGCACCGGTCACAACACCGACCGACAGATGCGGGCGCAGCACTTTGATCGACATCGTCAAAAAATCGGTGCCGCCGCTGGACGATCCCCGCATATACAAAAGCGCCAATGCGCCGCCCCATGTGATACCCGCAAACAGCGCCGCCAGCAGCGGATCACCGCCGTAGCCGGGCTGGTCTGCAAAGACAACATCCTGAAAAAAGGTACACCACAGCATACTGATGACTGTTTTTCCCAGAAAGGCGCGCCCCACAAAGCGGAAGCCAAGCAAAATCAAGGGCACGTTCAGCACCAGCGTTGCGATGCCGATGGGGAACCCCCACAGATAGTTGCCCAACAAAGCCAGACCCGATAACCCGCCGGGTGCAAAGTCTGCGCCCTTGGCAAAATAACAGATGCTCAGGGCATACAGAAACCCCGCAGCCAAGTTATACAGCTGGTCCGTTACAAGGGTCTGCGTTTTTTCTCTTATCACAGAACACTGCCCCCTTTCGGAAAACGAGGAGCCCCCCTTGTGGGAAAAACGCTCCTCGCTATGTATTTACTCAATCAGTTTTAATTTTTGGAGTGCATGGGCGATGCTTCATTTTCCACGGTGTCTGTGACCATATCGGCACAGGCACGCACCTGCGGCAGGGCATTGCCCATAGCCACACCGATGCGACCAGCTGCAGCATTTCCAAATCGTTGTCGGCATCTCCAAAGGCAATGGTTTCCTCCGTGGTGATACCGATTGCCGCACACAGGCACGGATGCCGTTTTCCTTGCCGCCGGATCGACTCATCAGATCCACCACGGCATCCCCCAGCGCTTTGTCCTGCAATGGGGCATCTGCCGCAGCAGTTCTTTTTCTTCCTCCTCGTTCACGAAGGGGATGACCTGATATATGCGGCGGTTTTCCAAATCGGAGATGTCACGCACAGCCGGCACGGCGGTGCCGATTTTTGCCTGCTCGACCTCCATGCGGGAATCCACACAGTTGGCGTACATCCTGTCTTTTTCAAGAAAAATGCAGCTGCAGTTCTTTTTTTTGTAAAAACTGCTTCAAGGCCGACAGGTCCCCGGCAGGAATGGGCGTTTCCCGCACGATCTGCCCCTGCAGCTCGCAGAGCTGGCCGTTCATATAAACAGCACCGTCAACCGTGATCCCGGGCAGCATATTTTCTTCCTCGATTTCCAGCGCATGGCGGCCGGTACACAGAAACACCTGCACACCGCTGCGCTGTAAAGCCTGCAACGCAGGGGCTACACTGGGCGGCATCCGATGCCGCCCACGGTAATCAGGGTGCCGTCCACATCAAAGAAGGCTGCGCGTATCCTTTTTCCGCCGCACGCCGCCAGCGCAGGCAGCTCGGCAAGGCTGTCGATATGCAGCTGCGCCGCCCGCTGGTCAAACGGGAATCTTTCGTCCCGCAGGGCAGCCACAACGCCGCCCGCCGCCGTACCTGCCTGCACACCGTAGGTGGAGTCCTCCACGATCAGACATTCCTCCGGCTTGCGCCCCAGCTTGTCCATGGTGAAACGGTAAATTTCAGGATCCGGCTTGCTGCGGGTAAATTCGTGACCGCTGACGATGCAGTCAAACAGTTCCCGAATCTCGCATTGTGTCAGGACCTGCTCAATACATTCCCGGCTGCTGCTGCTTGCAAGGGCTACCTGCAGCCCCATCTGCTTTAATTCATGCAGCAGCGGGCGAACCTCTTTGCGCAGAATGTCCGGGTAATACACCTGACACCCGGCGTTCATGCGTCCATTTCCTGCCGGAACGCGGCATCGTCGGTACGGCGGCAGAGTTTCGCCATAAAGGGCATATATTCCTGCCCGGAAATGCCCACCAACGGTACATGCTTTCCACGGTGATCCACGGGTAGGACGGTTTCAGGTGCGTATACTGATGGTGCAGGTAGACCGGTTCACTGTCGATCAGCACGCCGTCCATATCAAAGATGACTGCTTGATCGGCTTCATGGCGTTTCTCCCTTCAGATACCGTCCTCGTCCTCCTGCGGCTGGGCGGGAACCTCCAGCACAAATTTGCCGATGTTTTCGTGCCCGGTCTGCATAATGTCGGCAGCCAGTGCATCCACATCGGGGCATTCGTCACCGGTGATGTTGCGCATGCACAGATCCATCAGCATACTGCTGTTCAGCCCGGAGATCACGCGCACCTTGGGGCGGGTCATCGAAAGTCCCGCTGCGCGGTTGTACGGCGTACCGCCGGCAATGTCTGCCAGCACCAGAACAGCCTCGCAGTCTGCATAGCTGTCGATTGCCTCTGCCAGCTGCTTTTCAAACACTTCCACATCCATGCCATCGGCAAAATCCACGGCCTTTAGTTCCGCATCACTGCCTGCCAGCATTTTTACATTGGCAGCCATACCGGCGGCAAAGCCGCCATGCCCGGTCACAACTACACCTACCATAGCAAACTACACTCCTTTAGCAAAATCGGGCGCACAGTCCCGGCTTATTGGTTGACAACTTCAAATTCAAATTTCTGGGTAACGCCGTCCAGATATTCTTTACTGAGGTCGATCGGACGGTCGTTTTGGTCCATGACCACGTTTTCGACATACAGCACGGGGGAACCGCGGTGTACGCCGAACAGGTTGGCAAACTCGACGTTGGCGGTCTGCGCCATCAGCACACGGCGCGATTTAACGATCTTCTCGTGATAGACGGTTTCAAAGACATCGTACAGCGAGCGCTGGGCAAAGTCGTAGGCATCAATACCGGGAAACACAGATTCCGGCACATAGTTTTCCACGAGAACAAAGGGCTTTCCGCTGGCGTAGCGCATACGCACAAGATGGTAGCAGCGATCCCCGCGTTCGAGCTTGAGCCGTGCAAAAAGCTCCGGGGTATAGCTTACCCACTCTGCACGCAGCACCTCGGTACGGTGCTCCAGATTCAAAACCCCCATCTCGGCGGCAAAGCTCAGCTGCTTGTTCAGAAAGCGTCCGCGGGTATCAGCTGCGCACAAAGGTGCCGCGCCCCCGCATGCGTTCCACAAAGCCTTCTTCGATCAGCATATTGTAAGCCTGCCGCGCAACGGGGCGTGAAATGCCGAACTGGGCGCACAGCTCCTCCTCCGTCGGCAATTTTGTCCCTGCCGACAGCTTCCCGCTGGTGATAGCCTCCAGCAATGCCTTACGCAGCTGTTCGTACAGAGGAACTGCGCTGGTTTTGTCAAGCTGTATTCCGTTCAGTTCGATCATGATAGGAAATCTCCTTCTTGTTATTCGGTGCCGTCTGGGGAGATTTCCGCTTTACAGCCAAAGCCGCCCTGTGCCATACAGTTGCGTGCCGAGACTTGCTGCCCGGCAGCCAGTGCAGCCAGAAGCGCCTGCTCCGGCATGGGCTTTGCCTTTTGCCACCCCGCAGTATACAGCGAGCAGAGGAAGGCAGCAAGGAAAGAATCTCCTGCCCCCATTGTATCACTTGCCTCTACCATTTGGGTAGTCTTTTCCACAATTTTCCCTTGTACAGACAACATTTGCCCGGCTGCGCCCATTGTGGCCAGCACATGCACCACGCCGCGACGATGCAGCGGCGCGCACAATTCCGCAAAAGCAGCCTTGTCCATCGCTTGCAGGAAAGCATCGCCAGATCTATGCCGTGGCAAACCTCGTCATAGTAGCATCGGTGCGGTACTTCTCCTTTTCGCCGAAGTCATAGGCGAACACAGCGGGCAGCGCCTGCACAGCCGCCATCTGTTCGGGCATTTTGGCGTTGCAGCTGCTGACGATCAGATCGGCGGTTTTCAGCTCGTCCAGCTCCCGCGCACCGATCTGCAGCGGGCCGGTCCAGCTTTCCCCGGTGATCACTCGATAAAGCTGCGTTCCCCGTTGACCACATCATAGCTGCACACCTTGGTGGTGCGCCCCGGTAAAACGGGGCAATGGCTGATGTCCACGCCGTTTTCTTGGAGTGCTTTCTCCACAATATGTGCCATCTTGTCATCGCCAAGGGAGCCGAGATACTCGGCCTGTGCCCCCAGCCGCGCAGCATGAACTGCGACGTTTACCGCATTGCCGCCGGGGAAACACTCCTGTGTGTTGTGGTAATAGTCTATTACGTTATCCCCTAATGCAATCAGTTTCATACTCAATAGCTCTCTTTTCTGTAATAGCGGCGGATATCCAGAGAATGATCCGTGATGACCTCAATGTTCTTGCTGATGCGCTGCAGAACGGCCGCCATGACAACGGGGCTGAGCAGCGGGCGGAACTCATCGCTGATGCCGGGCAGGGCATACTCCTTTGTGTCAAAGCAGGTCAGCTTTTTGGTATGGCGGGCGGCAAACTCCTTTACGCGCTCGTCCTGCGCACGGGTGGGGCCCTCAGTCAGCAGCAGCGTGGTGCAGACATCGTCCTCCAGCAGCTCCAGCGTGCCATGGAAGAATTCCGGGCTGGAAACGCTCTTGGTGCGGATCCACTGGCTTTCCTCCAGCACGCACATGCTGTAGCTGTAGGCAGTGGGCCACAGATCGCCGCTGCGATCCAGATGTTATACGGCTCCTTGCAGTAATCCTGCGCATATTTCAGGCACTTGGCATCTGCCTGCTTGCGTACCTGTGCCAGTGCAAAGGCAAGGTTCTTCAGCTCATCCGCAAAGCGGGGGTAGGCATCAAAGCTGCCGCTGCGGTACAGGATGCGGCCGATCAGGAGATAAAACACCAGTTCCTGCGGGCGGCCCTCGCCGTAGACGATGGTGTCATCGCAGATGGATTCCAGCGTGGAGTTCTCCTTGCCGACGGCGGCAAACAGGCGCACGCCCTGCTCTTTCAGCCAGTTGGCTGCCTTTACGGTCTCGGCGGTGTCACCGGACTTCGAGGTCAGGAACGCCACGGTCTTATTGGTGATGCGGTTGCAGTCACCGGTCATCAGGTTGGCGGACAGTACATTTTCGACCGGCAGGCGGGACATATGGCGGATGTAGAAGGCGAACGGATCCAGCATCGCCTGAGAACCGCCGCTGCTGGTGAACAGCAGCAGGTCAAACCCGTTATCCACAATCGAATCGGCGATAGCCTCGATCTTGGCGCGCTGGTCGTAGATCCTGGCACCGTTGGCAATGATCTGGTTTTCGTCAAAGTTTACCATGCTCATAGGTACAATAGCCTCCATTTGTAATTATGTCATGACAATATAGTCCGTGAAAAAGGCGGCTCGCGGGGGAATGCTGAACCGGCGCGAGCCGCCGCAGTAAAACTTACATGATGCCCAGGAAGGACAGTGCAACCGACAAAGCAATGACCAGCAGGATCAGCTTCATGGTGTTGACATTCTTCTTCTTGAACAGCCAGTAGAGCAGGAACACAAAGCCCAGCGGCAGAATGTTGGGCATGATGGAATCAAAGATGCCCTGCACGGAAACGCTGGAGATGACAAGCGTTTCGGGGAAAGCAAAGGATACATAGCTGGGGATCAGTCCGCCGACGACCATAACGCCCAGAATACCGGCAGCCTTGCTGATATAAGCGGCGTTATCGCCGATGAACTTGATGGAGCTTACACCGGCATTGTAGCCCAGACGCACGAACCAGATGCGGCTGAAGATAGCGGTCAGTGCCCAGAACAGGATGTAGAAGATGGGGCCCAGAACATTGTTCTGCGTTGCCAGAGAGCAGCAGATAGAGGCAATGATGGGCATGGCGGTGTACCACCAGATGGCGTCGCCCAAACCTGCCAGAGGTCCGAACAGACCGGTTTTCAGGCTGTGGATCATCTCACGATTCTGGCCTGCCTCCTCCATGGAGACGATCAGGCCCTGCAGGATCGCGGCCATGTGCGGCTCGGTGTTGATGAAGTCGAGGTTGTTTGCCATCGCGGCGGCCATTTCCTCATTGTTGTCGCCGTGAATCTTACGGAAGCACTTGGTCATGCCGTAGCAGAAGCCTACGGCCTGCATACGCTCAAAGCTGAAGCAGCACTGCTCCGCCATAGAACGGACGGCCATTTCGTTGAGGTCTTTTTTGGTAATCTTATTAGATGCCATCTTCAAAATCTCCTTCCTGGGCGGCAGTTGCAGCGGATGCAGCCGTCAGCTTGGCAGTCTCCGTATCGCGGGTGAAATTGACATAAGCGATGCAGCCCGCAATAACAGCAATGGGCAGGATGTTCTGGCAGTTGGTAATGACCATGATGACAAAACCAGCAAGCAGATAGGCTGCGTTTTCCTTCTTGAGCATAACGACCAGCAGCAGGGCAAGGCCGACAGCCGGCATCAGACCACCGGCAACTTCAAAGCCGTGGACAAGCCATGCCGGGAAGGCGGCCACAAAAGCGGAAATACCGCTCTGCAATGCGTAGGTGGACAGGAACGCGGCAAGGGCAAACATGGCGGCATACAGGATCCAGCCGGTATACATGACCTTGGCAATGCCTTTTTCGTCACCGGCGGCAGCGCATTTGTCAACCTTCGGCAGGAAGCGGCGTAGAAGGTGTTGGTGCCGGTGTTGATCCACTGGCCGATCAGTGCGAACGGAACCGCAAGACCCAGCGCTGTGTTGACATCGCAGCCGGTGGTGTACGCCAGCACGGTGGTCATCAGACCGGCAAACAGGGGGTCCGGCGGCACGGTGCCGCCAACGGTCAGCAGACCCAGGTAGGAAAGCTCCGCAACGGCACCTGCCTGCATACCGAGCCGTACATCACCGAGGATGATGCCGGTGAAGAACGCTACGACCAGCGGGCGGAACCACATAAAGGTTTCCATGTGTTTGTCGATCGCGCAGATGAAAACGAGCAGCGCAATCAGCAAACCTTGCACGAGTGTGATTTGCATAGATTTTCTCTCCTCTTTATAAATTATATTTTTTGCTCTGCAGACCGCCTGCAGAGCCGGAACCTTGGGTTACTTATCGAAGTCCAGCTTGTGGTCACCGGGTGCGATCTGGATGTAGACATCCACACCCTTGGCACGGATGGCGCGAAGGTCATCCTTGTCCTTCTCGTCCATATAAACATGTACATCGCCGGTCACTTCCTTGCCGGGGCCGACATGCATATTGCCGATGCACAGCTTATCAATGGGAACGCCGCCCTCCACCAGCTTGCGGGCACTCTGCGGGTTGCGTACGACCAGGAAGATGTGCTGGCTGGCAGATGCCTTGTGAATGACTGCAATGGTCTTGTCCAGCGTAAAGAACCGGATGCCGCAGCCGGAACTTTTCGCGGTGGCAGCCATCAGGCTTTGCTGCAGCGGGTCAGCAGCTGCCAGATCATCCGCCACAACAATAAGGTTGACACCTTGTAAGGCGGTGGTCCACGCCACACCGACTTGCCCGTGCACTAAGCGATTGTCGATTCTTGTCATCAAAATGTCAGGCATAAGTTTTTCCTCCTTGTAAAATGCTGCAAAGATTTTTAGATTTTTTCTTAATTTTTAGAAATTTTCTCTAAAATCTTTGTAATATTGTAATGACAATATACCAAAGTTGTGGTATAATGTCAATAGAGTTCGGGGACTTCCCGAAGATTTTAACGTTTTACACAAAGTAAGCGTTAGAAATTTAGACAAAATGTGAAGGAGACTGCTTTATGGAACACAAAAAGACTATGCTGGACTACATTGCCGACTGCCCGGAGTTTATCCGCAACAATGTCGCCGACAGCGCCGCGCTGACAAAGCCCCTTGTGGATGAGTATGTAAGCGGCGGCTACAAGAACATCTGGATCGTTGCGTGCGGTTCTTCCTCCAACGGTTCGCTCTGCGCGCGGCAGTTTATCCGCCGCCACCTGAAGTGCGAGGTCAAGATCGTCACCCCGTTTCATTTTGTATCCAGCGAGAATGATTTCAGCGAGACCGATATGGTCGTTGTCGTCAGCCAAAGCGGTTACAGCCTGAACGCGCTGGACGCCATCAAGGTCATCGAGGCAAAGGGCCGCCGCTGCATCGGCCTGACCGGCGATGTCAACAGCGATCTGGGCAAGGTGTGCGATGTTGTCGCCAACTACGGTGTCGGGCGCGAAACGGTCGCTTATGTCACCCGCGGTGTCACCACGCTGGCACTCTTCTTTATGCTGTTTGCCGTGGAGGCGGCTGTCCGTCTGGGCATCAAAACTGCCGCCGAGGGTGAGGCCGTCAAGCAGCAGCTGCTGAAGGCCGCAGACATCAATGCCACCGTACAGGCACAGACCCCTTCCTTTATTAAAGAGCACTACCGTCAGCTGTCCGGCATGACCAACGCCTATGTCTGCGGCGTGGGTGCCAACCTCGGCACCGCAAGCGAGGGCGCACTGAAATTCGGCGAGACCGTCAGCATCCCCACCGCTGCCTATGAGGTCGAGGAGTACATCCACGGCCCCAACATCCAGATGACCCCCCGCTACAGCGTATTTCTGATTGACGGCGGCGAGGGCACGGAGCGCATCCACCGCATTTTTGAGGGTACCAAAATTGTGACGGATAACGCTTTCCTGCTGACGCGCTGCGCCGATTACAAGGACGAGCACAATGTTATGTATGTGCCTATGGATGTGCCGGAGGAAATCACCCGCTGTGCTGGCTGCCCTTCTTCCAGATGACTGCCTGCCGCTGACGGATGATCTGGACCGCTGGAACAAGCACCCGCTGCAGCGCGCGATGGAGAAGTTTGTTTCCTCCAAGAGCGCA
>ENA-OUNI01000707-OUNI01000707.1-human-gut-metagenome-genome-assembly--contig:-NODE-707-length-15087-cov-2.239238_pt1 | contig 15087 bp, 21 predicted proteins | sample MGYA00242499_ERZ504580 | MGnify/ENA primary metagenome ERZ504580 (study PRJEB26092, sample SAMD00036315) | human gut metagenome | host: Homo sapiens | study: EMG produced TPA metagenomics assembly of... | reverse complement strand
AAAAAAATATCAGCTCTAAAATTGATGATACAGAAACGACAATGCGAAATAGTTCATGATTCTGTAAAAGGCTCATATATAGACTATCCATACACTTCTCATTCTGTATCAATCTATGGCGTTCGTCCCGATACGGATAGGATGATTAGAAAGTGGAAATCGGAGATAATAGCGCTTGAAGCCAAAAAAGAAGAAGTTTGCAACTATGTAGATGCGATTAAGAATAGTAGAATCCAAACCATCATGTTTTATCACGTTTTGAATGGTATGGATTGGGATGAGGTTGCTGCCGCAATGGGCCATCATGATTCAAAAGACGCTTTACGCATGGCCTATACCCGTGAAACAAAAAAATTAAAATAAATTTTCGTAAGCGTTCGTTTTGTTCACAATGTTCGTTTTGTTCGTTTATAATGAATAATGGAGAACGTGTAAAACGCACTCCCTTTCACCTCTTTCTCCTTCGCCGCCTTTCCCCGGGGCGGTAATACCGGGGAACTATTGCAAAGGAGATTATTATGGATAAATTAACACATTACCAAGTTAATAAACTCTGTAAATTGAAGCCGCAAGGAATCGTTACTATCAAATACCATGCGGGAGGAGAAACAATCCCGGTTCAACTTAAAACTCAACTGAGCCTTGTGGAAACTTCCGCCTTTGTGGATTATGTTATCCTGGGGTCCTTCACAGATGATGGCGACTATATTCCTGAATATCAGGAGTTGATGATATTCGGCGCAGTTCTAAGATTTTTAAGCAATGTTCCATTGCCTGAAACGGAAGACTACGAAGGTGTAGAGAGGCTGGTCGACCTTGCAACACTGCATGAATTGATGAATTCGACAGACCTGCTCACCCGCATCCGCGCCATGTATAATTCCGAGGACGAAGACGAACGCCGGCTCTGGAAGCTTTTTGACCGGCTGGATTGCATGGTGCTCGAAAAGATTTCGTTCCTCCAGCAGAAAATGGCTAGTAAATAGTGATCTCAAAAATATACCAGAGAACCGCCATCCCTCAGGCGGTTCTCTATTTTTATCCAAAGGCAGGTGAAACTAAGTGGCAGCGTTAAGATACAAAACTGCGAAAGAAATGGAAGAGAAAATAGATAATTATTTTGAATCATTGAAGGGCCAACCGCTTTTAGATTGCGAAGGTCAACCTGTTGTATGCAAAGGCCGAATTGTTTTCTTAGAAGAACCCAGCCGCCTACAGTCTGCGGACTAGCGTTGCATCTTGGTTTAAAAGCCGCCAGTCTTTATTGAACTATAAAAACCGATCAAAGCATTTGAAGAAGTGATATCCCGGGCAAAGCTTCGAATTGAAGCGTATGCAGAAGGAAGATTATTTGATCGAGACGGATCACGTGGAGCACAGTTTACGTTAGAGAATAATTTTGGATGGAAAAAAGAAGATGCATCAAGCGATGGAGAAGGAAATAACCTTATAGATGCTATAGCAGAAAGTTTAAAGGATTTGAACAAGCGTGAAGTATGATAAGTTCAGCCAAAAACAAATAAAGGCCATGCTTTGGTGGAAAATGGATCGTTACAGAGGCTTTGATGCTATTGTTTGTGACGGCTCTGTACGATCTGGGAAAACCCTGTTCAATGACAATAGGGTTTATTTTAATGGAGCCTTGAAAACTATCAAAATCAAAACTTCGCTATTTGTGGTAAAACAATTGCCTCAATACGGCGCAATATTGTAATGCAATTAAAGCTATGGCTGGGCGGAATTTGTGAAATCGTGGAGCACCGTAGCCAAAACTACATAGATATATCTATTCGAGGTAAAAAGAATCGGTATTTTATATTTGGAGGACGGGATGAATCAAGTTATTCATTAATTCAAGGTATGACGCTTGCTGGTGTGCTGCTGGACGAGGTGGCGCTTATGCCTCAATCCTTCGTGGATCAGGCTCTCGCCCGCTGTTCTGTGCAGGGGTCGAAGTTCTGGTTTAACTGCAACCCGGAAAACCCTAACCACTGGTTTCACCGGGAGTGGGTTGAGGAAGAATATGGCAAAAAGAACAGACTTCATCTTCACTTTACGATGGATGACAATTTAAACCTGACACAAGAAGTAAAGCAACGCTATGAAAGCATTTACACCGGTGTGTTTTATGAGCGCTATGTTCTTGGTCTGTGGGTTGTGGCAGAGGGTGCAATTTACCCGATGTTCCGAGAAAAAGAGCATCTTGTTCCGTGCGAGGAGAGGAAATACGATCAATATTATATTTCTTGTGATTACGGGACGATGAACCCTTTCTCAGCAGGATTATGGGGAAGATATAAAGGCGTTTGGTACAGGGTAAAGGAATATTATCATAACGGACGCGCCAGCAAGAATGTAAGGACGGATGAACAATATTATAAAGACTTGGAAACCCTTGCCGAGAATCTGCCAATACGATCCGTTATCGTTGACCCGTCAGCAGCGAGTTTTATTGCATGTATCAGGAAGCATGGAAGATTCAACGTAACTTCAGCAGAAAACGATGTGCTTAACGGTATTCGAAATGTGGCAACGTGCTACAGGAGAAAAAAAATCCTATTTAATGATTGCTGCAAAGCTACAGTATCCGAATTTAAATCTTATGTATGGGACGAAAAATCCGGAGAAGACAAGCCGACCAAGGAAAATGATCACGCTATGGATGATATCAGATACTTTGTCAATACAGTAATCAAACCCAAAAGAGGATTTATCACAGCTGGAAATCTTACATTCAGGTGATCTTTATGATACAAATGACGCAAGAACAATTCAAAGGGTACGGAGCAGAAAATATTTCTGAGATAGCTGCGTTCGCGCGCCCATACCTAGAACACAGAATTGACCTTTATAAAAAATACGCACGAAAATTGAACGAAAATCAGTTCATGGGAGAGGCGATGCCGGGAAGATCGTTGTTGCCTTTGAATACTATATCGTCAATATGGTTCAAGGGTATCTTGGCGGGAAATCTCCTATGTATCTGTTTCAAGGCCTTCAGATTATACGCTTTCTAAAAATGAAAGAGGAATCATTCAAAAAACATCAAATAAGATCAGAGAAGCCTTTACCGGGAAGAAGCCAAGATATAGTGATGAGCAAAAAAAAAGCATATGTGGATTCGTTTTCGGAAGCAATTGAATATATCAGGCGATACAACGATGATGCCGCAACGTATGTAGAGATCGTACACGATTATCTCATAACGACTGCGGCATATCTTTATGCTTACGAGAACGAAGATAACGAGATAGTATATACCCGTTCGATAGTAAGCAAACGGCTGCGGTATATGATTACGCTGCTCCTCCGAACATGATTGGCGTCGTCAGAATGTGGAAAGAAAAGGATATGTCAGGGAACGATATTGACGTAATCGAACTGATTGATGATTCCTTACGACGAAAATTCGTTGATCGGGTTCCGCAAGAACCGGAAGAGCTTCATTGGAACGATGTCCCATGCGTTGCTTTTGAAAACCCCGATGGATCGCAGTGTTTGAACCGGCGCTCGAAACGATCTCTGCTTATGAAACAAATTTAGGCAACATACGTAGCATGACGAAATACAATGACGAAGCCAAACTCGTTTTTATTGGATATCGGTACGAAAACGACCTCACGAAAAAGGATGAAGATGGGAATCTTGTGCCGAACCCTGACAGGGAGATTGAAGAAGAGATCATAATGAGAGCGCGTTCTTTATGCATTGATGGCGCAGACAGTACGAGCGGCAGCATTTCGTGGCTAATTAAGGATGTAAATTACGATGGAATTCTTGGAACCTTGAAACAATACCACGATCTGATAACGATGTCACAGGCGTTCCGAACATGACGGATGAAGCGTTTTCCAACGCTGACAACGCATCTGCATTAGGATACAAGCTCTATGCGCTCGACCAGTATTGCGCTACATTTGACCGGATTGCAAAAAAAGCACTTCTTCGCCTGTGGGAACTGATTACTGGCCGACTAAATCTCAAAGGTGAAAATTTTGATTTTAGAGATATTGACATCAAATTACAAAGGAGCATACCAACCGACCGGGATAAAACCTTTCACGCGCCATTGAAGCTTATAGAGGCGGCTTAATCAGTCAGGAAACAGCAATCAACGAAAGCCAAATCGAGGTAGATGCAAAGGATGAAATGGAACGGCAGAAAACAGAGCAGGAAGAAGATTTTAAAACCATGAAGAAGCGCAATGAAGAATTGAGAACCGAAAGTGAAGAGGACGGAGATGAAGAACAGTCAGAATCAAATCAAGACGTTCTGGAAGATTCCTGACGCACAGCAGGAAAAGCTACTTTCATTGATTGAAACTGAGCAGAAAGAACTATCGGACACCTTGCAATCAGTTCTTGACCAATTCGGAAATACTGAAATGAAAGGCTACCTACCAAGACAGAAAATAGAACGTCTGTATCGCGCAATCAGAAGATGGGAACAAGATGGATATGACGAGGGAGAGATGCGGCTATGGATGAATGATTTAAAAAAAACGTTGTAGAATACGTGGCGAGGAAGCTTTTTCATGTTTCTTTTCGCCTCAATGGTGAACTATAACCGTGCAGTAGCGAAGCGGAGCTCCCTTTTCTGACAGCTTCCGCAATAGCTGCATACAACCATTCCTATAAGATGGCACATGCTGTTACTGGAAAAGGGAAGAGGCAGGAAATCAATCAAAATTTTGTGAAATCATCCCTTGACGGAACGCTTCCGTCAGGGGGCGACTTTTATTCTGGGTTAGAGAATGATGCACATTACCGAGCGCGTCAAGTTCAAGAACAAGCCATATCCAACTTAATTCAAAAGAAGCCCCTCGATATGAATTCTCCTGAATTTGTACGAATCATGAACGCACAAAAACATTGGCAGCTAAGGAGAACGCACGCTTCGGCAGCTGGCGGATACGCCGGATACTACGACATGGTTACATCTTTCATGGTTCATACCGCTGTTGCACAAGCGTACAAGGATGCACAAGTGAAAGAATACAGGTTTATTGCGGTCATCGACGACGTTACCACGACTACATGCAAAGGATTGAACGGGCAAACGTTCCGCATGTCGGATATGAAAATGGGGATCAACTTCCCGCCCACCTACCCGCCGCCGCATCCATGCAGAAGCATTACCGAGCCGATCAAATAGGAGGGATAAATGTGCAGGTTATTGTTGGGGAAAACTGCTATGAAGTAACCAAGCCGGCAGCAAAAGCAATAATGAGAGAAGCGAAAAATGTGGCTTCACATGGAACGGTCTACGCTATCCAAAAAGGGAAATTCATAACGCTTGTAAATCACAAGGGAGACGGACGGTATTTCCGTGAAAACGGATTCAAAATCTACAGAAAAAGGGTGGTTTATGGTGGTCATCATCATAGATGAAGACGGTAGGGAATACACCTCGTTCATTTCGCAAACTCTGGATCGGCTCAAACAATACGATGTGAGAAGCCTCGCGATTGTTGCGCTGACAAATGGCGAAGACGATTCCGTTACAGCTTATTGGAACGCATCGTTGAATGATATCATAAAATCCAAGGATGTGATTGAATATGACGCAATAGACCGGTTTATTGAAGCCAACCTTCAACGGTATCAAGCCATTTTAAACGAACAACTTGAAAACGATGATTAAGGGAGCTATAAAGGCTCCATTTTATCATACAAAAAATCGACGAAAGGAATGATTACATGCCAGAGACAAATGAAAATTTGGAACCGACCCCCAAAGGCGAAGAAGTGAACTACGATGACCTTCTTAAATCCGATGAACGGTTTTCTTCATGGCTTAAATCAAAGACCCAAAAAGCAGCCGAAACCGCCGTGCAGGAAGCGGGCCGGAAATGGAAGATCATGCACGACAACAGCATGAGCGAAGCGGAGCGCTTGCGCAGTATGACGGCGGAGGAACAAGCGGTGTATTACCGTAAAAAGTATGAGGACGCAGAAGCATCCCATCAGCGTAAGGAAAACGCTCGGAAACTGGAAGGAGAAACGGCTTCCCTGTTTTCGCAGAGCGGCATTCCCAACGAATTCCTTCCCTTGTTTAATTTTGAGACGGCGACCGCCGAAAGCGTAAAAAGCCAGGTTGGGCTGCTGTCCCAATTCGAGTTTTACCCGAAGGGGACGTTTGAGCAGAAAGTTCAGGAAGGGATAAACCAGAAGCTCCAACAAAAGCCGCCTACCTCGTCATCCTCCGGAGGCGGAGACGAAGACTTGGACGCACAGATCAATAAGGCGTTTGAATCTGGGGATCGGGTAACGTACATCAAACTCATGAACGAAAAAGCGAAAAATACAAAAAAGGAGTAATTTAAATGGCAGACCAGATTGCAACCAGTTTTGAAACCCCTAATTACTCTGGATTGCTTTTCAACAAAGGCAATACCAGAACGCCGTTTTCTTCTATGATTGGAGGCAAAACAAAATACACTGATCATGTGGAATTTGCTGTTGGACAGGAATACACCACAGACGGCGGAACACAGCCCGCGATCAGTGAAGCGGCATCTTTGACAGCTCCAGAAGCATCTGTAAAGAAAAGAAAGCAGACTACCAACGTAACACAGATTTTTCAAGAATCTGTTGGCATTTCTTATGCAAAGATGTCTAACATGGGCACGCTCTCCGGCCTGAACGTTACGGGCCAGAAGGCGAATCCTGCGGATGAACTGGCGTTTCAGGTCGATGCAAAAATGAAAAAAATCGCCAGGGATATCGAGTACACTTACCTAAATGGTGTATACGCAAAAGCAGATTCCGATACCAAAGCCAACAAAACACGCGGCATTCTCCCGGCCATTACATCCAATATTGTTGACGCTGCGGGGAAGCCGCTTACTGTTTGGATGCTGGCTGATGCGCTAAAAGTTATCTATGAAAGCAACGCACCGACAAACGGATTGGTGGTATGGCTTGATGCTATTAGCATGTTCCAACTCAACGCCGACGCGCAAATGAACGGAAACACAATTGTTCCGGCAAGCCGTGAGGTCAACGGAATCAGTTTATCGAAAGTTCTGACACCGTTGGGGGAGGTAAACCTTTACCTAGGAGAATTTCTTCCAGCCGGAACCGCTGGAATCTTCAACTTTGATGTGATTTATCCCGTTGAGCAGATGACCCCAGGCAAGGGAAATTTTTACCTTGACGCACTCGGAAAAACCGGCGCGGGTGAAAAATACTATATTTTCGGGCAGACTGGTCTTGACCACGGCCCGGAGTGGTATCACGGCAAGATCACGGGGATTTCCACAGAATTCAAGGCTCCAACCGGAGTTCGTGATGTAAATGTGTTGAGTATGCCTGAGGCTACGGGTACTTGATATGGATATTAATGCAGAGATCGAAAAACTTATTCCAAGAATCTCCGAAGAACTCTCCGCATCTGATGCATTGAGCCTGAGAGGTATATATGAGGACGCATTGGAAATCGCCCTTGCCAAATCCCACAGAACGGAGCCGAACGCCGCGCTTCTGGTTCTCGTTCGGAACTACGTGCTTTCCGTATGGAATAAGCGTGGCGACGAAGGGATGACCGGTAGCGGCGCGGGTGGGCAGACATTCAGTTATGAGGATGCGGAAGAAAAATTATCCAAAGAAATCGTAAGAGCAGGATTGCGGGTGCCGAGACTATGAAAAACAGTACGCTTGTGACAATATGGTATTGCAGCCCTGTTTCCGTCAACGATGGAGGAGAAGTTCTTCAACACTTCGTCAATCTCAGAAGCACAAAAACAAACATTCAGACAGACCGAAGCGAACTGGATATTCAGTCATTCGGGGAATACGTGGATGAAATTGCGAAGCTGCGCTTCACGAAGCTTCCAGAAATCCAGAAGGGCGACGCAATCTATTTGCGCCGCCCTTCTCCTATTGGGACATTTGAAAAAGAAGGTAAACCGTTCACTGACTATGGGGCGGGGGAGTACCGCGTTTTGCAGGTTCTCCCCTCGTTTGTTGGAGCGAACCCCTTTCGGAACCCAACCACGGTTATTATCCGCGCTGAAACGAGGTGAACCATGTTTGAGATCAAAATAAATGGGCTGCAAGAGCTTGAAAAAAAGATCGCGAGGACGATATCTGGAATGCCGGAAGCGGCTCGTCGCGGCGTGGAAAAAGGCTTAAAAACCACTGCCGGAATTGCAATTCGCTTGCGCCCGGCGTTGTTGCAAAATCCATCAAATTTGAAATCCTCAACGCCGATGGGAATGAAGTGGCGGGCCGGGTGTTCACTGACACGTCCATTACGTCTTTTGCGCCTTATGTTGAGTTCGGAACCGGCTTGAAGGTTGACGATCAAGGGAACCCGGAAGCAATACGCCTGAAGCGTGCAAAGAGCATACCGTGGTATATTCATGTTTCGATGGTTCCAAAGTCGTTTGAAAAGTACGGGTATCCGAAAGTCAAAATCAATGGTCAAGAGTATTGGGAATGCGACGGAATGTATCCGCATCCCTATATGCACCCCGCCGCATTCCAAAACCGTGAGGGCACAGTGAACGCCGTTGCGGTTGAAATCATCAAACTATTCCGGGAGGCTGTGGTATGAGGCTCTATGCGTTCAGCACGGAAGGGATCACGCGGAAGATAACCGGCGCTATTTCGGAGATTGAAAGCTTCGGCAAAGACCGTGTGATTCTCACCAATCCGAGCGCCAGCGCGGAATTCCCTTGCTGTGTTGTGCAGCCTCCGCTTCAAAAGGAAGTTTACCTTGATGCGGGGCGTGACCTCTCAATCACCGTTGAGGTATGGGGCAGCCGGCAGATGGAAGTGCTTAGACTATTCGATCAAACGTCAAAAAAGCTACAAGGATTGAATTTGAAGCTCACAAACAACACGCCCCTTCACAGGGACGAAATCACAGGCAAATGGCGTTACGGCGGATATTTTGAAGGCCGCTGGAATGCAATTACAAATCACATTGAAAGGAATTGATGGTATGGCAGAATTTAATGCGACGCAAAGACTACGCCGAAGGGCACAATGCGAACAGAATTGTGGTATGCGAAGAGTGGAGACGGCGCAGAAAAGAAGCAAATCTTCATGGTACAGGAAATTCCGAAGCTCGAAAGCGCGCCGGAGCAGATTACCTATACGGCGCTTGAATCTTCGGAGGAATTTGCGACACCGGGTAAAAAGAAAAGTGAACCTCTGGAAGTTCCGGTTTTATATGTTGCAGAGCAGCACAAGGAATTAAAGACGATTTCAGAAAGCCATACGCGCGTGTGGTTTTTTGTAAAGCTTCCGGACGAAACAGCAGCCGAGAGTGGCAAACCGTTAACGTATAAATTCCCTGGGACCTTCCATCTTGCGGGAGACGCAATTTCAGACGGTGACATGATCAAGGACACGATCACTATTTACAAGGATGGCAAGGTTGAAGAAACCGAAGGGCTTTCGTCAGCCGATCTGTGAGAGTAAAGGAGAAAAACAATGGTTATTACAACAAAAGAGAATACTGTGGAAATCCGCCTCACCACCCGGAGCATGGCAGTGTTCGAGGAAAAATTTGGGATCAAGGATTCAATTCAATTTTGGAAACGTGCGGCGGCAGGTCCTAACGTTAAGATACTGGCAACGGCCCTATTCACATTTTCAAAAGAGGTTGCCAGTTTGGACGATGCCTTTGACCTTATTGACGAATGCAGGACTGAGGGAAAGACCATCTATGAGTTATACGAAGAGTTGATTCAGGAGGCAAATGGCGGCGGTTTTTTCAAAAAATTTACACCGTAGAGGAGCTGAAGGAGGAAATGAAAGCACCGGCGCTCGATCTGGAACAGATTGTGAACTCTGCGGTGAATACTATGGCGAAGGATGCAATAATTGGCGCGGTTTAATTGCTGCGATACGTCCGGAAGCATACAAATGCGGGGTCAAGCCGCTTGAATTCCAGGAAATGTCACTCTTCGAAGTGCACGAATACATTGAAGCGTATCACGAACGCCAAAAAGACAAATTCAGGTATGAGGCGATTCTATTAAGCGGGCTTGCGTCCCAAGTCATAAACGCATTTTCACAACAACCGAAGAATTTGACGCTCAAAAAGATGTATCCCGAACTCTTTGAAGAGCCAAATCAAAATATCCCCCCGGAACGCAAAGAAAAGGCGATTGTTCAGACATGGAAAGCGTTCCTTGACGCATAAGGGAGGCTCCGTAAGGGGCTTCCCCTTCATTTTGGATGAAATCTGGTGATTATATGGCGGTAACGGTCGAAGAAATAGAAATCATTGTCCGCGCGAAAGTCGAAGAAGCATTAAAAGAGCTACGAAAAGTCCAGCCCGAATTACAAAAAATCGGAGCCGCCAGTTTGTCCAATATGTCCAGTCAGGCAAAAACAATCGCGCCTTCGGTCTCCAAAGCGGCGGAGGCCGTGAAGAAATCCAATAAGGAGATTCAGGCAGCGGCAAAGGCTGCTGCGGATCAATATGGTGATCTGAACAAGATCATACAGGAAACCGAAAAACGCGCAAAGAACGCGGCAACGCATACAACGATTCAGCAAAGAAGCGCTGATTTGGGTAAAGAGGGTAAAGTGCTAACCCCTACTGCGCCTCTCAATGCTTATATGCAAGACAAAATGTCATATGAAAACCTCATGGCGTCCATACAGGGAAATTGGTTGGGAAGTAATGTGGCATCTCAGACGCAAGAGGCTACAAAACAGGCGCAAGCGCAGATAGAATATATATCTCGCATGAAGCAAGAGACGAATCGAGTGATTGCGGCCCTCCGAAAGCTTGGCCCTGTTGGTCGGGCAGCGGCGCAGGCAGTCGCGGCCGCAACGAGCCAAGCAACTGATGAAGCAAAGAGATACGAAAATCAAATTAAAAAAACCGCCAAAACGGCCCAAAAAGACTTCGGGAGCATGGGCTACTACATAAAGAGGGCCCTTATGATGACTGTTGTTTGGGGTGGAATGCGGGCGGTCACTTCAACGATCAAAGAAGGGATTCAATCCGCTATTGCCGCGCCGGAAACCGAGAACCTTTTCAGGGTTGCCCTTGGGAACATGGCAAACGACGCGGAGCAATTCGCCGTGCGGTTAAAAAATAACCTTGGCCTTGATGAATATATCACAAAGGATATGTTGGGAACTTTCCAGCAGATCGGAACAGCGGTTGGCGTAGGCCAGAGCACGGCATACGGAATGAGCAAAAGCATGACGATGCTTGCAAACGACATGGCAAGCCTCTACAACGTAGACCCGCAGCAGGCTTATGAAAACCTGCAATCAGCCTCACAGGGCAGGGAAGGGCCGTTCGAAAGTATGGCTTTGTCATTACCGAACAAACCATCAAAGAGGCTGCATGGCGCAATGGACTGGTCAAAAACGGGCAGGAATTAAACGAACAGCAAAAATATGTTGCGCGCGGAATCGCTTTAATGGAACAGTCTAAAAACGCGCAAGGCGACATGGCAAATAGCTTGGAAGCGTACAGAACCAGCTTCGCGTTTTAAAACAAAGGATTGACGCAGCAAAAAGAAGCTTGGGACAGGCATTTATTCCCGTGATCCAGGCGGCGCTTCCTTGGCTGAATGCATTTGCCGTATTGATCGAGCGAGCGGGAACCGCGCTTGCCAAGTGGACATACAGCAAAATGGGCATGGATTACGATGCGGAGATCGCAAAGCAGAAGCAGGTTATCAATGGCTATAACGGAATTGCGGCGGCAGAGGATGAAATCGGAGATTCTGCGGAGAAAGCCGGGAAGAAGGCTCAAAAATCCTTGCTTCCCATCGACCAAATCAACCGCTTGCAGGCCCCGGCAGAAAACAACATCAAAACCTCTTCAGGGGGCGGCGCGGGTTATGATCCAGGATGGGGATACGAAGTGGACACCGGCCGATAGCAAACTTCGGGGCGTTGGCGGATAAACTAAAAGAAAAGCTTGAAAAGATTTTGCCGGTGGTTACGACGATTGGCACGGCGTTTGGACTTTGGAAGATCGGCAAGGCCATTTTCCACGGGCTGGAATCCGTTTTAGGCGTTAAAGGACTAAAGGGCGTATCAACTGCGCTCATGGGGTTGGGAATCAAAGGAGGCCCATTAGCGGCAATTGCGGCAATGGTAGCTGTTATTGTTCTACGGTTCGTCGATCTTTACTCCAAAAGCGAGCTGTTCAGGAAAGGAATATCGGCACCTTGGAAGGTGCTAAAAAGCGTGGGCACCGAAGCCATTGATTGGGTCACTAAGAAACTGACCGGCCTATATAACTATCTCGTTCCCGAAGAAGTGAGGGAAAAGATATCAGCATTTTTCAAGGCTTTTGATCTGGATGGTTGGGACATTGTTCTGGCTGCCGTTTTCCCAGCGCTCGAAGCAGTTACTCTTGCCATTCGTGCAATTGGATATGCTGCATCGGATGCCGTGCAGCCGGTAGACCTGTTTCAGGACGGGATCAGCAACGCAACGAAAACAAAAGTTGAACCGTTTGTGCAACAGCTCCGCACGTTGGACGATGCGATAAAAACCATTGATTGGGGAAACAATATTGTCAAGCAAGAGGATGTTGACAGCATTGCACAAAAGGTCAAGGCGATCCGAGAAACAATCATCACTGAGTTGGATGCCGATCACAACGAGGCGCTTGCCAATTTAAAACCTCTCAAAGATAATTTAGGCAGTGAAGCATATCAGCAATTGGTTTCCTCTACCGATAAATATTATGAGCAGCAGAAGCAGAAAACGCAAGATGCAGAATCTCAAATCAATGCGATTATGAAAGCTGCTGCTAAAGATAACCGAAAATTGCGTGAGGACGAAAAAGAAAAAATTGCGCAGTTGCAAGAACAAATGCAGACAACAGGAATTGAAACCCTTTCTGAAACCGAGGCGGAATCCCTTGCAATCATGCGCCGCATGAAAGAAAACTCCACTCGCGTTTCCCTTGAACAAGCCAGTGAGATTATCAAAAACGCAAAAAAAACACACGACGAAAAGGTGAAGGCCGCTGAAACCGAGTACGAAAAGACCATATTCTATGCAAAAAAACAAAAAGAGGCCGGAATCATCACTGAGGAACAGTACAAAGAACTTGAGGCGGCGGCGAAAGCTCACAAGGACGAGCAGATTGGAACTTCCAAAAAAACATATGAGGGCATCCTTGACAGCGTACAAACAAATTTGGGCGAAACCTCAAAGTACATCAATATTGAAACCGGAGAGATTAAAAAGAACTGGCAGGTATGGGGAGAGGATATCGCCAAGAGAGCCAGGGAGACGTGGGAAAATATAAAGACGGGTGCTTCTGAAAAATGGGAAGAAATCAAAAATGTGTTTTCGTTTTGGGGAAACAATATTAAAGAATGGTGGAACACCGAGTGGGCGCCAAAGTTCACAAAGAAGTATTGGAAAGATAAGTTCAACTCAATTCTCGACAGTGCAAAAGAAGTGCTTGCCGACTTGAAAAAACGCTTCGAGGGATGGAGGGCTAAAATTAAAACCCCACACATGTATTGGGATAACAAAGACGGGTTCAACACATCTGGCCTGATTAAGAAGCTCTCGAAGCGCTGAACCTTCCCACTGTAATACCGAAGTTAAAAGTGCAATGGTTGGCCACAGGCGGCATTTTGGATCGCGCCCAGTTTATAGGTGCGGGAGAAGCGGGTGCGGAAGCAATCGTACCGCTTGAACGCAATCTTGGGTGGCTAAAGAGGCTCGCGGAACAAATCGTGCGCGAGATGGAGAGCTATGCAGCTATCCCGACTGTGACCGTAGATCAGTTCAAGCTTCCACAAAACAGAGTGAACTACTCTGGCGCAGAGGTGAGGACAAATACAGCGGGATCAAGTGATGTCACCCGCGCAAATTCTGCGTTGATTCGTCAACTGCTTTCTGAAGTGAGGGCGCTGCGAAATGATGTAAAGCGCATTGACCCGTGCGTTCAGATTGGAGATGATAAGATTTACAATAGTGCCGTTCGCGGAGGCAAACGGGGAAGCATTGGCAACAGGAAGGCCGGCATTTGGGATATAATGCCGGTCAAATTACATTCTTATTCTTTAAATATAGACAAAATAATCCTGATATGATATAGTAAATTCAAGAAATTAAGGAGGGAATAGAATGTATTGTCAAAAATGCGGAACGCACACAGACGGAAAGTTTTGCCCGAATTGTGGAGCGCCTACCCAAGAAGAAAAAGCCGAAACTACGCTGAATGGTCAGTCTGTAAGCACTGCCACACAAGAATCGGTTAAGAAACCGAAAAAGAAAATTCCTACATGGGGAAAGATAGCGATAGCTATGGTGGCAGTATGGATATTACTATTTGCCATATTTCAGGAATTCGGAATGAGCTTAATTGTAGCATCATTGATTGGGGTCATTGTTTACTTAATCAATTTGATTGTATCAGCCATCAAAAAGCGCAATGTGAAATCTATGGGGATTGCACTTGCAGTCTGTGTGGTATTATTTATTGTGGGTGGTATATCTACTGGAGATGGCGCAGAGACAGAGCCTAGCGGCACAGACCCAAGTATTACACCAGCGGTAGTAAACAAAACTGAATCAAATAAGTCAAATGAACAAACTAAAGCGGCTGAAACGGAAAAGCCTAAATCAACAGCTCCTACAGAAAACCCTGAAAAGGCGTATAAAAACCGTTGTAAAAAAATATCTTATAAAGAACTAGCGCGATATCCAGAAAAATACCAAGGTCAGAGTATCAAGTTTACCGGGGAGGTAGTCCAAGTGATGGACGGTCTTTTCGGAAGTGGCCATGCACTCAGGTTAATGTCACAAAAGACGAGTATGGATTATACGATGATACAGTTTACGTGGAATATCTTCCTGCGTCCGAAGAAGGAGGGAGGATATTAGAAGAAGACATTATAACCTTTTACGGTATGGCAGATGGATTGGAAACATACGAATCCGTTATGGGGCAACAAATTTCAATACCTAAAATTACAGCAATGTATATTGACATAAACTCGTAAACACAATATTTGAATAAGTAAATCCCCGCGCGCTTCACGATAAGCGGCGCGGGGATTTATATGCAAAAATTAATATTAAAGGATGACAATGGTAGAAATGTTCAAGTCGACGTCATCCCACGCGG
>ENA-OUNI01000706-OUNI01000706.1-human-gut-metagenome-genome-assembly--contig:-NODE-706-length-15091-cov-2.114207_pt1 | contig 15091 bp, 22 predicted proteins | sample MGYA00242499_ERZ504580 | MGnify/ENA primary metagenome ERZ504580 (study PRJEB26092, sample SAMD00036315) | human gut metagenome | host: Homo sapiens | study: EMG produced TPA metagenomics assembly of... | reverse complement strand
TTAAAAGATGTGTGTATAAAACAAACCTGTGAAATAAACCGCTATATTTGCACACAGTTATGGGCAGATATTTGAAAATCATAGGACTCCTGGTGCTTGCGTTGGCCTTGTGGCAGACGTCGGGCACTGTATTTACTTCCGATGGCGGGGTGAGTACAGGAGATTCTACGGATATTCAGGCGGTGACTGCCGCTCATTCTCAGGATGGCACATGCTTTACTTCACCTCAGTTGCCCTATCTGCCAGTAGCGGAGCTGGCGAGTAACAGCGGTCATCTGCACTCGCTTGCCATGTCCCGCATTCAGCGTTCCTATACCGCCGAATACATCTTTTCACTAAAGGACTGGGTGGATAAGCTTGCCCGGCGCGAAGCGGTTCTGTCTTTGCATAAAGAGAAGCTTTATGATTCCACCGCTTACTATGGTTGCAAGCCTGTGTGTGAATACTATATTTTCACACTGAGGCGGATTCTGATTTAATGTCTTATTGTATTCAGGTCTTTTTTCTGTGTATGGGCATCGGATAAATGTCCGTATAGAGAAGAGATTGTACTCCCTTATTCTCTATTACAATAATTCATTAATTTATAAAACTGTTTATAATATGGCAACTAAAACTATCGACGCAACTCTTTTTGCGTCTTCACATCCCGATATTGCAAAACGTACAAGTGTTTCCGGACTGCTCATCTCATTGGCGATGATGGTGGCGGGTCTTCTTATCTTTGTTTCTATTTTTGAAATGCACGATAAATCTTCCACCATAAGCATGGCGCTGATGGTAGTGGGCACGGCATTGATTCTGCTGGGGGTATTCCGTTTGTTCTGGAAGTCGAAGGAAATGGTGTACCTGCCTACAGGAAGCGTGACGAAGGAGCGCAGCATGTTTTTCGATTTGAAGCATATAGGTGAGCTGACCGAAATGATTGAGCGCGGCAATCCGGACTGCGAGGCGGGTATAAAGAGCGAATCGAGCGGTAATGTACGTATGGACATTATGATTTCGCAGGACAATAAATTTGCCGCATTGCAACTGTTTCAGTTTGTGCCTTACACCTATACTCCGGTGACTTCCGTACGTTACTTCACGGGTAGCGAGGCAGCGGCGGTCTCGGCTTTCCTGTCTAAGTGCAGGACAGTGTAAGTTTGTGCAGATTAAAAGCGAGCGCTTTAGCTTATCGGTATAAAACGGGGATTAGTCGGTGACGGCAATCCCCATTTTTTTCATTAGGAAGCAGGCGTTCATGTTCTGCGCCACGCCCGGACGGAGACGGTAGGAGAAGGTCAGCTCATTGTCGGTGATATCCGCCTCGAAGCGGAAGTTGCGGATATTCTCCGGGAAAAGGTCGATGAGCGTACCCAGCAGCAGGTCGTGGGTGGCGATGATGCCGTCTGCCTCTAAAGCCATGAACTGTTGATAAGTGCGAATGAACCTTTCTGCTTATCCATCGAGTTTGTTCCTTTGAGTATTTCGTCCAGAATGATAAACAGCTCTTCGCCCGCTTGCAGTTTGTCGATAATGAGTTTCAGGCGCTTGAGTTCGGCAAAGAAGTAAGACTCGTTGTCGGTCAGGGAGTCGCTGGTGCGCAGGCTGGTGATAAGGCGCGCGGGATACACTTCCATTTCCTCCGCACAGACGGGCATGCCGGTGCAGGCAAGCAGATAATTGACGCCTATCGTACGCAGGTACGTGCTTTTTCCTGCCATGTTGCGCCGGTGATGATGATGAAGAAAGGGCGTTTCTCCATGTCGATGTCGTTGCGCACACAACGGTCGCGATGCATCAGGGGATGTCCCAAAGCCTTTGCACGGAGTATGAAACGGGCATTGCTGCCGGTATTTGCCGCACCGGCTTTCCTTGCATCGGAAGAGATGCCGGCTTTGGCGGCAGCCATATCAGCCTTGTCGAGCAGAGTAGGATAAGCATATGCAGGATGATTATAGCAAAGGTTGCCAGTGAGTTAAGAGCATCCATCTGCCGAGGCGTCGAGCCACTGAGGCAGTTCGCCGGCATATTGCTCTTTCCATGCCTCGATGCGCATAATCTGCCGCAGTTCCCAGAAGAACAGTCCGTTGAGGATGACGTACATGAACATATTGTTGCGTTGGTCCAACTCGTTCATCAGCTTGCTCAAACGCTGATGGAGAGGGATGCTTTCCGCTGTTCGCCGCCGATTTCCTCTTTAATGCTTTTCAGCAGGCGGCATTGCATGGGGCGGGCTTCCATAAGCCTGAGCAGCCCGGCATACGTTCCGAGAATCTGCAGTTTCTTGCCGTACACGGCTTGTATCTTGGTAATCTTTCCGGTAAAGGCAAACCCGGCAACGACGAAGAGTGTCCAGATTACTCCCCACATACTTGCCGGCAGGTAACCGGCACGACCAAAAGCAAACATGCACCGTTGATACCCGTAACGGTTGCCGGTAGCACACGCAAGAGTCTGCTCTTGCGAAATGTCCCGGGACTTGCCGCCCATGCTTTCAACTCGGTTTCATCGGCTGCCTTGCCTTTATGCAGCAGGCCGAGGATACGGAACCGCTGGCGGAATTTCAGTTCGGGAGCAAGTTCGCGTACGGCAGCCTGGCGCTCCAGTATATCCTCCTTCTTTGTAAGATGCTGCCCCAGCCAGTCGGCCAGCAGGCGTCTTCCCGGTTCGGTACAGGTACGGTTGATGTATTGGAACAGCGAATGCGTGCCGAATACGTCCAGGTCGTAAGCATACAGATGTGCAGGGTCTGCAAATTCCTCGCCGCCGTCGAAGCAGGATGTGTCATAGTCCAGCGCAGCCAGTTCCTGCCGGTTGACCTCTGCCTTCTTTTCCAGATAATCTTTGCGGTGAAACAGGCGGTTGTGGTATTTTATCAGGAGAATGAACGGCAGCAGGGTGACAAGTGCAATGCCCGTCAGCACTGACCAACTTTCCGTCCGGAAATAGATAATCCCCGCAATTCCTGCCACGAACAGCAGCAGCGCAGTGTGCTGATGCGATAAATCTGTTGCTGTACTTTATTCAATTCGCATCGGGCTTCATCCTCAATACGCTGGTAGACCGATTTATATTTTCAATGCTTTCCATTTTGTTTCCATGCTTTAGAGAACGACAAAGATAACGAAATATATGTTTTTTCCCCTAAGGATATGCGAAATACCGGCTGGCGGTATTCGAAGTACCGCGGGTTGGTACGAAGCCTACCACGGTTTGGTAGGAGAGCTACCACTGCTTGGTACGGGAGCTACCAACGGTTGGTACGGCGTGTACCAGCAGGAGGTACATTGTTGGTACACGCATCTTGCTTGTAATCAGTATCGTATCTTGCTTGTAGCGGCAAGGTGGCTTCGGGCTTCCGTACCATAGGTTTCCGTCCGCGGCGATGGCGGCATGCAAGGCCGATGATAGGTATATGCAAATGATTTTGCGGGGAATATGATGTTTTTTCTCTTCTATATTTGCTGAATATCAATAAAAAATGTACCTTTCGCCTGAGTATGCAAAGTTTCAAAAAGAAAGGATAGCGATATGAAAAGAGGTTGGGTGTTAGGGCTATTGGCATTATTGGTCTTGCCATGTTCGGCACAGCAGATAATGTATTCCAATTTGAAAGAGTTGGTGGAAGGGCGTGGAGATACGGTCACCATACTGAAAGTGGAGAAGCGTTCCAAGAATCAGATTTATCTGATGGGGGGAGCGGATTACCGTATAGAAGCGAAGGACAATTCCGGTCTTTGCAGATATTTGAAGTCTCGCTGTTATGCGGTGCGGATGGATACGTCGCTATATGTAAATTGTAAGAAAATGCGTTATAAACGCTACCGCTTTGGCGGCTGGTATGCACCTGCCATGTGGGTGAAAGGCAGGATTTATTTCTGTGCGCAACCTGTGGGGCAGGCTGCCGCAAGTACGGCAACTCCGCCCGATGCAACCAAGCTGGGCGGTGAAGTGGAGATGCCATCAATGCCTCGGGGCTGGTCTTTGCGCGCGTGTATTATGAGTTGAATCCGGAAACGGGACGCTCGGAGTTTGTGGGCAGGGAGAAGATGCTGGAACTGCTGGCGGATTATCCGGAGCTGAAAGAGGCTTTTGAAAAAGAAACGAACGAATCGGCAGAGGTTGTCGGAAAATACCTGCGTCAGTTGGCGGGTAAGCCGGGTGTTGAATAGAGTAGGGCAAATGTGGAGTAGCTATCGGTTGGGTGGATTTGCATAAAGAGTGTCTGCTTGTGTTGCGGATAATTATTTTATTTATATATTTGCGGTTATTATAATTTATTATAAATGTAAAAAAGAATGCCTATGGTATAAAGACAAATTAGGAAATAGACATATATAAGAGAGCGTTAGCCTTTTATTCCTGTTACTTCAGAATCTGGAAAATTCAAATACACTGAGAATATAAAGTTGTAACGCCCGCGTCTCTCTACGACGTGGGCTTAACTTTATTCAGTGTATAGGTATTCCAGAACCTTGAAGTACAATAAAGTTTGGTTCCACGTCGCTTTTGTATCCCTGTCTCAAAAGAGATTGAAAAATACATTGTTATACTTTGGAACCGGGTATATCTTAAATAAACATTTATAGATATGAAAATGAGATTATTTTGGTTACCCTGTTTGATGTTCTTGTTCGGGACGTTTTGTGCAAGTTGCGGAAGCGATGATAATGAACCTACTGATGAGCCGGGAGCTGGGGGAACGGAAGTGAAAGGGGACTATACGGCAACAACGGCAGTGAAGACGGCGGTGTTGAAATACAACTTAAAATGGAGCAGTGCCGAAATACCTGTTTACTATGAAGATTTTAATCGAAGTATGGACTGTATCTCTCGCGTGGGTGTCTTGGTGTACTTTCTTTTATACGTCAAAGTGGGGTATGGAATAGTACGTTTCCTTCTTATAATGCCTTTGAGGTGCAATCCTATAATGGTTTATATGTAATGATAGAAGATGTAGGGAAAGTAAATAGCTTACCGGAAGTAATAAAAAAGTTGATTCTACCAGATGACAATAGATATTATGTCAAAGATTTTCCAGTGGCTCAGCCTAATCATGGTTATGCTGTAGCTTTCAAGACAGAGAATGATGAAGTGAAATATCTTCGTATTCTGATTACGGATTATACTTTGGATCATAACGGCACTGTAGCTGCCCTCACCGTTCAATATCAACTTTATTAAAATGGTCTGTTTGTATTTCTCTGAGCTATATTAAGTTACTTTTCTTATTATGCAAAAAAGTGGATTCATTGCCTTTGTTTATTTTTGAATAGCAGGTGAGTGGACCAGACAGTATTTCAAGTAATACGATAAGGAGTCTTTATTGACTAAATGATAAAATTCCCGGCATTCTATTGCGAATATCGGGAATTATTTTTATATTGCGGCAGATACAAGCCAGTGTATTCTGACAATTTGTAACTATTCACCTTATATACTATGGAGATAACTTTAAGCAAAACACTGCCCCCTTATCCCACCTTCGTAGAAGGTATCCGGCGGGCACCCGACCGCGGCTACACTCTTGACGCGGCACAAACCGCTATGGCATTGAAGAATGCCCTGCGCTACATCCCTAAAGAATTGCACGAAACACTCGCTCCGGAGTTTATGGAAGAACTCCGTACACGCGGACGCATTTATGGCTACCGCTACCGTCCGCAAGGCGACCTCAAGGCAAAGCCCATCGACGAATACAAAGGACGCTGCATCGAGGGCAAGGCCTTTCAGGTGATGATAGACAATAATCTTTGTTTCGACATAGCCCTTTACCCTTACGAACTTGTCACTTACGGCGAGACGGGGCAGGTGTGCCAGAACTGGATGCAGTATCGCCTGATAAAACAATACCTCGAAGTCCTTACCGATGACCAGACGCTCGTTATCGAAAGCGGGCATCCGCTGGGACTCTTCAAGTCGAAACCCGAAGCGCCGCGCGTCATTATTACGAATGCGATGATGGTAGGGCTGTATGATAATCAGCAGGACTGGCATACAGCCATGCAGATGGGTGTAGCCAATTACGGTCAGATGACTGCCGGCGGGTGGATGTATATCGGGCCGCAGGGCATTGTGCACGGCACTTTCAACACCCTTTTGAATGCCGGACGGCTGAAGCTCGGCATCCCTCAGGACGGTGACCTGCGCGGACGGCTTTTCGTCTCTTCCGGCCTGGGCGGTATGAGCGGCGCCCAGCCCAAAGCTGCCGAGATGTCCGGTGCGGCGGCTGTCATAGCCGAAGTGGATGCCTCGCGTATTGAAACCCGCCACCGTCAAGGCTGGGTGGGACACGTAACGGATTCGCTGCCGCAAGCCTTTGCGCTGGCCAAAGAGGCCATGGACAGTCACACTCCGATTTCCATCGCCTATCACGGCAATGTGGTGGACCTTTTGGAATATGCCGTAAAGGAACAGATACATATAGACCTGCTTTCCGACCAGACATCCTGCCATGCGGCATACGACGGCGGCTACTGCCCCGTGGGACTGACCTTCGAGGAGCGTACCCGGATGCTGCATGAGAATCCTGCCGAATTCCGCCGTAAGGTGGATGCTACGTTGAAGCGCCACTTCCTTGCCATAAAAGAGCTTGTCGGCCGGGGCACGTACTTCTTCGATTACGGCAACTCTTTCATGAAAGCCGTTTATGATGCCGGCGTTCCCGAAATAGCGCGCAACGGCAGCGACAAGAACGGTTTCATCTTTCCCAGCTACGTAGAAGACATTATGGGGCCGGAACTCTTCGATTACGGCTACGGGCCTTTCCGTTGGGTATGTCTTAGCGGCAAGCACGAGGACCTGGTAAAGACCGACCGTGCCGCCATGGAGTGCATTGACCCTACCCGCCGCGGACAGGATTTGGATAATTATAACTGGATACGCGATGCCGAGAAGAACAACCTGGTGTAGCACGCAGGCGCGCATCCTTTATCAGGATGCCGAGGGACGCATGAAGATTGCCTTGCGCTTCAACGAATGGTGCGCCGCGGCGAAGTAGGGCCCATTATGCTGGGACGAGACCATCACGATGTCAGCGGTACGGACTCTCCTTTCCGCGAGACATCCAACATCAAGGACGGCAGCAACGTAATGGCGGACATGGCGGTGCAATGCTTTGCCGGAAACTGCGCGCGGGGCATGAGCCTTGTGGCGTTGCACAACGGCGGCGGAGTAGGTATCGGCAAGGCCGTTAACGGCGGCTTCGGCATGGTGTGCGACGGTTCCGAACGGGTGGACGAAATCTTGCGCTCTGCCATGCTTTGGGATGTGATGGGCGGTGTGGCACGCCGTTCGTGGGCACGAAATGCACATGCCATGGAAACCAGTGAAGAGTTTAACCGCACCCATGCGGAAGGTTATCACATCACGATGCCTTACGTGGCGGATGAAGAACTGATTGATAAATATATAAAATAATAGTAACAGGCTTATTTATAGAGGAGATAAGGACATAAGAGTATTCTTTTTTCAGACAGACGAACCAAAGAACATAAAGGATATTCAGAATATAAGAGAACCAAAGAACAAATGCGCAAAAAGATATAAGGTTAAGAGGATAAACTTAATTGTGATGTCCGGCAGGTATCCGCCTGCATAGTTTATGTCCTTTTGTTCTTCTGTCTGAAAAATAATAGGTCTGTCCGGAGATAATATCAAAGAAAAATACCGTCTCCTCTGTAGTAAGCTCCAAAAACATAACCGTTATGAACCGAATCGTAGAATGTGTCCCCAATTTCAGCGAGGGACGTGACTTGCAGAAAATAGACCGTATTGTAGCCCCTTTCCGTGGCAAACAAGGTGTGAAGTTGCTGGATTACAGTAACGATGAAGACCACAACCGGCTGGTGGTTACCGTAGTGGGCGAGCCCGAACGCTCCGCGATGCCGTGCTCGAAGCCATCGGCGTGGCCGTACAGCTCATCGACCTGAACAAACACCAGGGGCAGCATCCCCGTATGGGCGCTGTGGACGTTGTTCCTTTTATCCCAATCAAGAATGTGACCATGGAAGAGGCCATTGCGCTCTCTAAGGAAGTGGGTGCGGAAGTGGCAAAACGTTATAACCTGCCTGTATTCCTCTACGAGAAATCCGCTTCGGCACCTCACCGCGAGAACCTTGCGGCTGTCCGTAAAGGAGAGTTCGAGGCATGGCGGAGAAGATAAAGCTTCCCGAATGGCAACCCGATTTCGGTCCCGCCGAACGTCATCCTACCGCAGGTACGGTGGCAGTGGGAGCACGCATGCCGTTGGTGGCCTATAACATCAACCTCAATACGCCGAGTCTGGAGATTGCGCACGACATTGCCAAAAAGATACGTTTCATCGGCGGCGGGCTGCGCTACTGCAAGGCTATGGGCGTGGAACTGAAAGACCGGGGGATTACCCAGGTATCCATCAACATGACCGACTATACCCGCACGGCGCTTTACCGTGCCTTCGAACTGGTACGCATCGAAGCGCGCCGCTACGGTGTCAGCATCGTGGGCAGTGAGATTATAGGTCTCGTACCTATGGAAGCGCTGATTGATACGGCTTCCTATTACCTCGGACTGGAGAACTTCTCGATGCAGCAGGTGCTGGAAGCCCGGATAATGGAATGAGTGCAGGAATACACAGACTGTGCGAGTAACCGGAAGAAAATGAAACAGAAACAGCTATGACAGAAAATCTGATAATCTTCAATGCCCGTGTCGTAACTCCCGTCGGCTTTTCCGCCCGCCGCGGCAGGGAAATGGAAGAACTTTGCATCATCGATGACGCTACGGTGGAAGTTACCGGAGGCGTCATCACCTACGTAGGCCCTAACCGTGGCGAGGAGCGCGACGGCTATTATCAGCGCTACTGGCATTACACGCCCGCGGCAAGTGCCTTTTGCCCGGCTTTGTCGATTCGCATACGCACTTCGTGTTTGGCGGGGAACGTGCCGAGGAATTCTCCTGGCGGTTGAAAGGCGAGAGCTATATGTCCATTATGGAGCGTGGCGGCGGCATTGTCAGTACAGTGAAAGCTACGCGTGAGTGCAACTTTATCCAACTGCGCGCCAAGGCAGAGGGCTTCTTGAAGCAAATGAGCACTATGGGAGTTACCACCGTCGAGGGCAAGAGCGGCTACGGCCTGGACAAGGAAACCGAGTTGCTGCAACTCCGCGTGATGCGCAGTCTGAACAATGACGAGCACAAGCGTGTGGACATCGTTCCTACGTTTCTGGGCGCGCACGCAGTGCCTCAGGAATACAATGGACGCACGGACGATTACGTGGATTTCATTATCCGTGAAGTCATGCCCGCCGTTGTTCAAAACCGGCTGGCAGAGTTTTGCGATGTCTTTTGCGAGCAAGGCGTGTTCTCTATCGGACAGTCCCGCCGCTTGCTGACCGCCGCCCGTGAAATGGGACTGGCACTGAAACTCCATGCCGATGAAATCGTACCGCTGGGCGGTGCGGGGCTGGCTGCGGAACTCTCCGCCGTCTCCGCCGACCACTTGCTGCATGCTTCCGATGCCGACATCCGTGCCATGGCGGATAAAGGCGTGGTTGCCACATTGCTCCCTCTCACCGCCTTTGCCCTGAAAGAGCCGTATGCCCGAGGGCGCGAGATGATTGATGCGGGCTGTGCCGTAGCATTGGCCACCGACCTCAACCCCGGCAGTTGTTTCTCCGGTTCTATCCCGCTGACCTTTGCGCTGGCATGTATCTATATGAAGATGAGTATCGAAGAAGCCATAACCGCCCTCACGCTGAACGGAGCCGCCGCCTTGAACCGGGCCGACAGCATCGGCAGTATCGAGGTAGGAAAGAAAGGAGACTTTGTGGTGCTGAACACGGACAATTACCATTTCCTGCCCTATTACGTGGGGATGAACTGTGTACACACCACGGTGAAGGAAGGTGTGCTTTATCCGGTGCTTTGAAACAGAAAACTAATACTTTATACTTTATATTTAATACTTAAATCCCATGTTAGTCGATTTAACAGTCAAAGAGTTTTTGAATAAAGTGGCGGGTAGCGATCCCGTCCCCGGCGGCGGAAGCATCGCCGCATTGAATGGAGCCGTCGCTTCGGCTTTGGCGGCAATGGTTGCCAACCTCACTATCGGTAAGAAAGGCTATGAGGAGCATGAAGAACTGATGAAACATATCTCCGAAGTGGCTTTGCAAGTGAAAGATACCTTCATCGGCGACATAGACCGCGACTCCGAAGCTACGACAGCGTATTTGCCTGCTTCAAGATGCCGAAGGCACCGATGAGGAAAAGGCCGCCCGCAGCGCAGCCATTCAGGAAGCTACGAAGTTTGCCGCACTTGTGCCTATGCAGGTGGCGCGCAATGCCTTCGAACTGATGACCGTCATTATGGACGTAGCCCGCCTGGGCAACCGCAATGCCGTAACCGATGCTTGCGTGGCAATGATGTCGGCCCGCTCTGCCGTGTTGGGGGCCTTGATGAATGTGCGCATTAACCTCGGTTCGCTGAAGGATAAGGAGCTCGTTGCCAAACTGCAAGCCGAAGCCGATGAACTGGAACGCCTTGCCTGCGCCAAAGAAAAAGAATTGTTGGACGAAATCAATGAGGAGCTCAAAGTATGAAGAATGTCTATTATGTCGGTTCGGGCGAGCTGACTTTCGAACTTATCGAACGCATCATTAACGAGAACCTGAAACTTGAGCTGGCTCCCGAAGCTAAGGAACGCATACAGAAATGTCGCGACTATCTGGATAAGAAAACCGTTGAATCGGCAGAGCTTTGTATGGAATAACTACCGGGTTCGGCTCGTTGTGTAGTAAGAATATATCGCAAGACGAAGTGGGCATCTTGCAGGAGAACCTTATCAAGAGCCATGCTTGCAGCGTGGGCGAGGAGATACGTCCGGTCATCATCAAGCTGATGCTGCTGCTCAAGGCACATGCGCTTTCTTTGGGGCATAGCGGTGTGCAGGTGATTACCGTACAGCGCATCCTCGACTTTTTCAATAACGATGTGATGCCTATCGTCTACGACCGCGGTTCGCTCGGAGCATCGGGCGACCTTGCGCCGCTTGCCAATCTTTTCCTGCCGCTTATCGGTGTGGGCGATGTATATTATAAAGGTAAGAAGCGCGAGGCAATCAGCGTACTCGACGAGTTCGGCTGGGAGCCCGTCAAGCTGATGAGCAAGGAAGGACTTGCTTTGTTGAACGGTACGCAGTTTATGAGCGCCAACGGTGTCTTTGCCATCCTCAAAGCCTTCCGCCTCTCCAAGAAAGCCGATTTGATAGCAGCCCTTTCGTTGGAAGCCTTTGACGGCCGTATCGACCCCTTCATGGATTGTATCCAGCAAATCCGTCCCCACAAAGGACAAATCGAGACAGGCGAGAACGTCCGCAAGCTGTTGGAAGGCAGCGAACTCATCGCCCGTCCCGGCAAGCATGTGCAGGACCCGTACTCTTTCCGCTGTGTTCCGCAGGTGCATGGCGCCACGAAGGATGCCATCAGGTATGTGTCTTCGGTACTGCTGACCGAAATCAATTCCGTAACGGACAATCCTACTATCTTCCCCGATGAAGACCGCATCATTTCGGGTGGAAACTTCCACGGGCAGCCGTTGGCTATTTCGTACGACTTTCTGGGCATCGCCCTTGCCGAGTTGGGTAATATCTCCGAACGCCGCATTGCCCAGCTCATCATGGGGTTGCGCGGACTGCCGGAGTTCCTGGTTGCCAATCCCGGTCTGAATTCGGGTTTCATGATTCCCCAATATGCCGCCGCTTCCATGGTGAGCCAGAACAAGATGTACTGTTATGCCGCCAGCAGCGATTCCATCGTATCCAGCAACGGACAGGAAGACCATGTGAGTATGGGCGCCAATGCCGCAACAAAACTGTTCCGCATCATGGACAATCTGGAACATATCCTTGCCATTGAATTGATGAATGCCGCGCAAGGTATCGACTTCCGCCGTCCGCAAAAGACTTCGCCCATTCTGGAACGTTTCCTGTGCGAATACCGCAAGGAAGTCCCCTTTGTGAAGGACGATATTGTAATGTACAAGGAAATCCATAAGACAGTGGCATTCCTCAGCCGCACCAAATTTGATTATTAGGATATTTCTCCTTGTATATCTGTTATATCCCTAATTTTTATTAACCATTTGAGAAAAGAAAGAAAACTTAATTGCTTAATTAAGTTTTCTTTCTATATTTGCTTGTTTTTATTTTGAAAAATGGATAAAAAGAGTTTTTGAATTTTAAAAGAAAGAGAAATGAGCGAATATACCAAGCATCTTGTCCCCCGTCCGGAACTGAGAGAGCGGATAATTGACACTGCGGTGGAAGCTTTTTCTGCGCACGGTATCAAGAGTATTACAATGGATGATATTGCCACTTCACTGGGCATTTCCAAACGTACCCTTTATGAAGTCTTTTCGGATAAGGAAACTTTGTTGGAAGAGTGCATACTGAAAGGTCAGAAGGAAGGGGATGAATTTTTGAAGAATGTACTTGCCACCTCCGGAAATGTATTGGAAGTCCTGCTGAAATGCTATCAGCGCAGCATCGAACAGTTCCATGCCACCAATAAGAAATTCTTTGAAGACATCAAGAAGTATCCCAAAGCCTATGCGCTGATGACGAACCGTCATAACCAGGATTCGGAAGAAACGGTAAACTTCTTTAAGGAAGGTGTGAAGCAGGGCATTTTCCGTGATGATGTAAACTTTGCCATTATCAATCTGTTGGTAAGGGAGCAGATAGACGTGTTGATGAATACGGACATCTGCAAAGAGTATTCCTTCCTTGAAGTCTATGAGTCTATAATGTTCACTTTTCTGCGCGGAATCTCTACGGAACAGGGGGCGCACGAGCTGGAAGCGTTTATCCGGGAATACCGTAAAAAGGTTGTGCCTGCAGACAATGACACGGAAACCAAATAGAATAACAATTAATAGTTTATGAAGATGCAGAGATTTTTTGAGGGTAAAAAATGGCTGTTGCTTATTGCCATAGTCTTGGCAGGCAGCCATGCACGGGCGCAAGGGACGAGGGATACCCTGATCTTGAACCTTGATAAAGCCTTGGAGATTGCTTTGAGCGACAATCCCACCATTAAAGTGGCGGAAGAGGAGATTGCCCTCAAGAAAGTGAGTCGTAAGGAAACTTGGCAGAACTTGTTGCCCGAGGCAAGTATTACGGGAAGTATGAGCCATACCATCACGGCTCCGCAGTTCAGTATCGGCGACCAAATCGTGAAAATGGGGCAGGACAAGGCGAATACGCTGCGGGAACATTGAATATCAGTTTACCATTGTTTGCCCCTTCCGTCTATCGCGCCATGTCGATGACAAAGACGGATATAGAGCTGGCAGTGGAGAAGTCGCGGGCTTCCAAACTGGATTTGGTGAACCAGGTGACCAAAGCTACTATCAGCTGATGCTGTCGCAGGACTCATACGAAGTTTTGCAGAAAAGCTATGAACTGGCGGAAGAGAACTATAATATTGTCAATGCTAAATATCAGCAGGGAGCGGTAAGCGAATTCGATAAAATCACCGCCGAGGTGCAGATGCGTAGCGTGAAGCCGAGTGTCATTTCCGCCGGAAATGCCGTTACGCTTTCCAAACTGCAACTTAAGGTGCTGATGGGCGTTACCGCCGATGTGGAGATTAAGATTGACGACAGTTTGGCGGCCTATGAAAGCATCGTGTTTGCCAATCAGTTGGAGAATGACGCTCACGAAGGTTTGGTGAACAATACTACCATGAAGCAATTGGAGTTAAACCGTCTGATGCTTCAGAAGAATATCAAGTCCTTGCGCACCAACTTCATGCCGACGATAGGATTGGGGTATTCTTATCAGTACCAGTCCATGAACAACGACAGTTGGAACATCTTCGATTACCATTACAGCGGCAGCTCTTCGCTGGTATTCAATCTGAGTATTCCTTTATATAAGGCAAGCAACTTTACGAAACTGAAATCCAACCGCATCCAGATGCGCCAGTTGGACCAGAACCGTATCGATACGGAACGTAAGCTGAACATGCAGATTACAAGCTATCAGGATAATATGGCAGCCAGCTCGGAGCAGGTATCCAGTAACAAGGAGAATGTGATGCAGGCCGAAAAGGCGGTGCAGATTGCCGGCAAGCGTTATGAAGTGGGAAAGGGTACGGTACTCGAACTGAATACTTCGCAGGTTCAGCTCACCGAGGCGGAGCTTACTTACAACCAATCCATATATGACTACCTGGTGGCTAAGGCCGACCTTGACCAGGTGTTGGGAAGAGACTATATCATCAGTAATCAGAAATAAAACAAGAACAACGATATGAAGAAACGTTTTCAATTGATTGCCCTGCTTGCAGTAGCACTGTTGGCGCTTGCAGCGGTGGAAAAGACAAAGTTGCCGTTGAGCAGGTGGACGAAAAGCCGAGAGTGAAGCTGGCGGATGTAAAAGCACGTCCGGTAGAGCAGATTCATGAGTACACAGCTACCGTAGAAGCAGAGGTAAAGAACAACATAGCTCCTTCCTCTCCGGTACGCATCGACAGGATATTGGTGGAAGTGGGCGACCGCGTGTCCAAAGGTCAGAAGCTGGTCAGCATGGATGAGGCGAACCTGAAACAGACAAAGTTCCAGTTGGACAATCAGGAGATTGAGTTCAAGCGTATGGACGAACTGTATAAAGTGGGCGGTGCATCCAAATCGGAGTGGGATGCAGCCAAGATGGCGCTGGACATAAAAGAAACGGCCTACCGCAATCTGCTGGAGAATACCGCGTTTGCTCAGCCGATAAACGGGGTTGTAACTGCCCGAAACTATGACAGCGGCGATATGTACAGCGGCGGCGAACCCGTGCTGGTGGTAGAGCAGATTATGCCTGTGAAGTTGCTTATCAATGTTTCCGAAACTTACTTCACCAAGTGAAGAAAGGCGCTCCGGTAGCGTGAAGCTGGATGTTTACGGAGACGAACCCTTTGAAGGCTATATCAGTCTGGTGTATCCTACAGTAGACCCGAACACCCGTACTTTTCCGGTAGAGATTAAACTCGCCAATAAAGACCGGAGGTACGTCCCGGAATGTTTGCCCGCGCCACGCTTAACTTCGGAACCAAAAACAATGTGGTTGTACCCGAT
>ENA-OUNI01000705-OUNI01000705.1-human-gut-metagenome-genome-assembly--contig:-NODE-705-length-15093-cov-2.253441_pt1 | contig 15093 bp, 14 predicted proteins | sample MGYA00242499_ERZ504580 | MGnify/ENA primary metagenome ERZ504580 (study PRJEB26092, sample SAMD00036315) | human gut metagenome | host: Homo sapiens | study: EMG produced TPA metagenomics assembly of... | reverse complement strand
CCGGAAAAGTCACTATTACCCATTCCCGCAAATACACGGCGGCGAAACCCCTCCGAGCGATTGCCATAATTTTATTAATTTTGCCCAATTAAAACCGACTGGGTATGCTTACTTTGAAACAAATCCGGGAAGAGAGGCAGCGCACCGTGGAGCGCCTCGCCGTCAAGGGAGTCGATGCGGCCCCGGTGATTGAAAAAATCATAGCGGAGGACGACCTGCGCCGTTCGCTCCAGCAGCGGCTGGACGGCTGCCTTGCCGAACAGAACGCCCTCTCCAAAGAGATAGGAAAGCTCTTTGCCGCGGGACGACGCGAAGAGGCCGACGCGGCCAAGGGACGGGTAACGCTCTTGAAGGAGGAGTCGAAAACACTCGAAGAGCAGCTCCGCGAGGCCGCCGACCGCATGAACGCGCTCATCGTTACCCTGCCCAACGTACCGACCGAAATCGTACCGGCAGGCAGGAGCGCCGAGGAGAACGAAGTGGTCAAAATCACGTCGCTGCCCGAGGCACTGCCCGAAGGGGCGCTTCCACACTGGGAACTGGCGCGCAAATACGGCATTATCGATTTCGAGCTGGGCGTGAAGCTCACGGGAGCCGGATTCCCCGTCTATAAGGGACAGGGAGCAGCTCTGCAGCGAGCCCTCATCTCCTTCTTCCTCGACCGCAACACGAAAGCGGGCTACACGGAGGTGATGCCCCCGTTAATGGTGAACGAAGCGTCGGGCTTCGGCACGGGCCAGCTTCCCGACAAGGAGGGGCAGATGTACACGTAACGCAGGACAATTTCTACCTCATTCCTACGGCCGAAGTTCCCGTGACGAACATCTACCGCGACGTCATCCTCGACGGAGCGGAACTTCCCGTGCGCATGACCGCCTACACGCCCTGTTTCCGCCGCGAGGCCGGCTCCTACGGCAAGGACGTGCGCGGCCTCAACCGCCTGCACCAATTCGACAAGGTGGAAATCGTGCGCATCGAAAGGCCCGAAAATTCCTATGCCGCACTCGACGAAATGGTGGCCCATGTGGAAGGCATCGTGAAAGAACTGGAACTTCCCTACCGCATCCTGAGGCTCTGCGGCGGCGACATCAGCTTCACGTCGGCTCTCACGTACGATTTCGAGGTATGGTCTGCCGCCCAGAAGCGGTGGCTGGAGGTATCGTCCGTGTCGAATTTCGAGACTTTTCAGGCCAACAGGCTGAAACTCCGCTACCGCGACGCCGACCGGAAAATCCAGTTGGCCCACACCCTCAACGGCAGTTCGCTCGCCCTGCCGCGCATCGTGGCCGCACTGCTGGAGAACAACCAGACGCCCGACGGCATCCGCATTCCCGCGGCGCTCGTCCCCTTCACCGGGTTCGACCGGATAAAATAACGGATTGCCCCGCACATGCCAGCGGCCTGCCGGGTATCCGGCAGGCCGCTCTCTTTGCTCCCGCTGCGGCCGGCCACCCTTGCTCCGAAAGGACCACTGGCGAGAATCGCCCGGCGATACCTTTCGTTCCCGCTCTGTCCTCTTCCTAATCCCTACATCGTTCTCCGCTTCCTCTGCCGCCGGGAAAACGGACAAAAGCCATCGGGAAAACGCACCGGTACCCGAGAAATACGGGAACGTCCCCGCAAACAGCGGACGCGGCGGAAAATCTCCGCCGCGTCCATTCCTGTTACCGAATCGCCTGTTCTCATTTCCATCCCGGCGAAACCGGAGGCTGCGGTACGAAACTCTCGGTCGAAGCATCCCTCCTGACGTCTGCGGCAGAAGCGAAGGATAGAAGAACAGTATGTCGACCTGAGCCCCCGCATCGTTGTTCCAGAAAGCATATCCGATGACGTCATAGCTATCCCACGACTCATCGAAGGAAACCCCGTCCGCACTCCAGGTACCGTACAGACTGTAACCATTTCCGATGTACATTCCCGAAGTAAAAGGCTCGAAGGTAACGTTCGCTCCAGCAGCCGCTACCGGAGTGCCTCCGGCGAATTCGATGCGGCCGTCCGTAAAGTAGGCCCGGACGGCATCGTCGGTCACCACGGTACCGGACATACTGTTCATCAGGCCGGAAACCAGATAGGATTTGCCGACCACTTCCTCGCGCACCGTAACGGGTTGCCAATAGGGGCCGTTCGCCTTCGCCGCATCGGTATAGAACGTCAGGGCCCAGGTACCTATGTATTTCCGGTATGCCTCGCTGTCTTCGCCCGGTATCAGGTCGAGCGTAGTGAAATCGGCGCGATAGAATCCGCCGGCCACTCCGTCGGCATCGAACGCAAGGGCTGCGACCGTATAATCGGTGAGCGGCTTGAAATTGACGAATTCACGCTCTACCGATGCCGATTCGCTCTCGAAATCAAGCAAATTGCCTCCGCCCGCAAGCGTTGCCTTCAGGTCCTCGTCACTCACACCGCCCTGGAACGCTCCGAAGCGGACATATGCACTGCCGTCATTGACGAAACGTACGACGAACGACCGGTCGGACGCATCGACTTCCAGACTGCTCAACGCCGCCGCACTGCGCTGTGCCTCCACCGTGAAAGTACAGAGTTCGCCGATGCCGTCCGCCGACTCCGGTACCGCCAGCACGACATAGCGGTCGGCCTGTCCCGACGAGACCGAAAGAGTCCGAACTGCCTCGTCCGCCGGATACACGCGTCCCTCGCTCAGCAGGCCCCGCAGTTCATCCGCATACTGTTTTTTAAAGGAGTTCTCGTAACCGGCTTCGGTATATACGACCAGCCAATAGCGTTCGACGGCCTCAGAGGAGAATTCGAAACGAAGCTCCAACCGGTCGGCCGCAAGCCACGCATAAGAGCCGGTCATCCGTTCCCCGCTCCGTACCAACGCTTTGGTACGGTAGGTCTCCGTCACCGGCTCCAACGGCCGATGGTCGGCATCGTAAGGCTGGGCATAAACGACATACTCCGTCTCCGGCTCCACGGAAAATTCGCCGGGAATATCCCCGAACTGCTCCTGATACGCTTGGTTGGCCAGAATGAACTCCTCCATCGTATGACCGGCATTGTCTGCGAACACTGTTCCAACACCGCCTTCTCTACATAGCCCGGTATGAACGACGCGCATCCTTCCGCCATCACGAAGTTCACCAACATCCGATAGGGCGAATAGTTCTTCTGGTCGATGGTCATGATGACGGCGCCGGTCTTCTCCGCCCCGTCGAACACGAGTCCCTCGACAGGCAGCACCGTATTGCGGGCGACGGTTATCGCGATGCCAGCGTGCGCTCGACATATCCTCCCTCCTTATCGAACAAACGGACGGTAAGCGCATCGTATTCCGCAGGCGGAACGGCGACATACACCGACAGAGGCGTATCGGAAAGCTGCGTATCGATACCCGTTACGGTCACCGAGCGGGCAGTCTGCTCCGTCTTCGCATAACCGACGAAAGAACCGTCGGCGCCAAAATACATCCTGCCCGAAAGATTCAGCGCCTGCTCGCTCAAATCGGTATTGCTCGTCAACATGAGTTTGGAAAGCACCGTACTGCCCGTAATGCGCAGTTCCAGCAATCCGAATACGTTCCGGAAAGCGAGACCGGATTCCGGGTCGCTGCCCGAAGCGACCATGGGATTGCAGTCCGAAGCGAATGTCCCTGCTGCATAAGGCTGTTCGGCAGGTATCTCCATAGCCACCGACCCCGAATCATAAACCGCACCTGCAGCCGGGTACGCCGCATAATACATACCGTCGGAACCGGCATCGAGCCAATCGCCGGTGAAAGTCGCCGAACGCTCCCCGGCCCCCTCCGTCAATCCGAACACGGAGCTGCCGCCGCTGTCATTCATCAGGAGAAACGCATCCCCCTCGTTCCACACGACCGAATAATCGGCACCCAGTGCGGTACGCGTCACCTCCGTCGTTGCACGGATGGTCATTCCGCTCTGCGGCCCTACCGGCTCCGGCCCCTGCGTACACGAAGAGAGCAGCACCGCCGCAGCGGTCACCGCCGTGCAAAGGCCGCACATCACATTCCGTCCAATCTGTTTCATAGTCCTGAATTTAAGGTTAATGTTTGGCCAAAGATAAAGATACATTTCCGCATTTAAAACATTATATATAAACGATATAAATTATCCGGAAAAGCACCGCTGCGGCGTCAGGAGGTACGGCGCACGCCTCGCCGGGAGACCGCCGGAAGCGCCACCGACAGGGATACTCCATCCTCTCCCACGGCCGGTAGCCGCCCTTTCGTCCGGCAAAATAAAATAATCCGGAGGCCGTTTATTTTATACAAGATAAAATACTATCTTTGCGAAGTTTTTAACGACACTTAAACACTAAAGAAATGGCTTACAAAATTGATGAGAATGTCTGCATCTCCTGCGGCTCATGCGCCGGAGAATGTCCCACCGAAGCGATTTCGGCCGGTGATAACTCCTATGTTATCGACGCCGACAAATGCATCTCCTGCGGCACCTGCGCAAGTGTTTGCCCGACGGAGGCTATTTCGGAGGAGTAAACCGGATATTTCCAGAATACGAAAGAGGGGTATGGCAGCGGCCGTGCCCCTTTTCGTTTCCCCTGCCGGAACGTCCTCCCCGCTTTCCGCCCGGCAGACCGCTATTTTTCGTAACTTCGCATGCAAAAAGGGAAAACACGATGAATTTCGAAACCATCCGCGGCAAAGCGCTCGACCGGGTGCCGCTCACTTTCGACGAAGCGCTGTGGCTCTACGAAACGGTCCCGCCCGCACGGCTTTTCCGCCTGGCCGACGCACTGCGCCGCAGTGCGGTGGAAGAGCCCGGTACCGTGACCTGGCAGATAGACCGCAACGTCAACATCACCAACGTCTGCATCTCGGGCTGTAAGTTCTGCAATTTCCACTGCCGGCCCGGCGAGCGCACCGCCTACATCACGACCCCCGAAGCCTATGACGCCAAGATAGAGGAGACCCTGCGGTTGGGCGGCGACCAACTGCTGCTGCAGGGCGGCCTGCACCCCCGCCTCGACATCGCCTTTTACGAAGAGCTCTCCGCGGCCTCAAGGCCCGCCATCCGGAAATCCGGCTCCATGCCCTCGGTGCCCCGGAGGTCGCCCACATCGCCCGTATCAGCTGCCTCTCGATAGGCGAGACGCTGCGACGGCTGCACGAGGCAGGGCTCGATTCGCTGCCCGGCGCGGGCGCGGAGATTCTCTGCGACGAAGTGCGCCGCCGCATCTCACCCGGCAAACCCTCCGTCGCGCAATGGTGCGAAGTGATGCGCGAAGCCCACCGGATGAACCTGCCCACCTCGGCTACCATGATGTACGGCCATGTGGAGACACCCGCCCAGCGCATCGAACACCTGTTGCTGCTGCGCGACCTGCAGGCCGAATGCCCGGAGGGCCACTACGGTTTCATCGCCTTCATCCCGTGGATATTCTGCAGCGAGGTACCCGGCTCGAAAAGGAGGGGGTACGTTCCCGCTTCTCCCCGCTCGAATACCTGCGTCTCATCGCCGTCAGCCGCATCGTACTCCACAACATACGCAACATACAGGCTTCGTGGCTCACCGTCGGCAAGGCCACGGCACAGATAGCCCTGCACTGCGGAGCCAACGATTTCGGCTCGATAATGATAGAGGAGAACGTGGTCTCCTCGGCAGGCGCCCGCAACGCTTTCGATGCCGAAGGCATCCAGCGGGCCATCCGTGAAGCGGGTTTCACTCCACAGCTGCGCGACCAGCTCTACCGAAAGCGCGACTACGCCGCGGCCCTCTCCCGGCAGTAACCTCCGGCCCCGAAACAAACGGAACAACAGCCCTGCAACGAGAAGGCCCGCAAAGAGTAAAACGGGGGCGTCTCCTCCGGTGTCCGCAGTTTTCCGCTCCGGCGAAACAGGCAGCATCCGGACTGCCGCACAAAACCGCCCGACACGCCGGACATTGCCGTTCCGACGGGCAGTACGGAACGAAGCCGCTCCAGGAAACAGGCATGCAGCGGAAAGGCTCGCTCAAAACACACGGGAACCGGCCGGGCCGCCGAACCGCAAAGCCCGTCAGGCACAACGGAGGAACATCCACGGACAACCCGTCGAACCGAAACGTTCCGGATGCCGAAGAGCGCAGACACAACGGAGGGGCCGCATCGGTCGATGCGGCCCCTCCGTTGCATCCGCCCCCCGGCGGACTATTTCGCGGCGCGCTTGCGCTCCGTCTCGTCAAGCAGGATTTTCCGCAGCCGCATCGCCTTGGGCGTCACCTCCACATACTCATCCTCCTTGATATACTCCAGCGCCTCTTCGAGCGAAAAGATGACCGCCGGAGCGATGTTCATCTTCTCGTCGGAACCGCTCGCCCGCATGTTGGTCAGCTTCTTCGACTTGGTCAGGTTGATGGTGATGTCCCCCTCGCGGGTGCTCTCGCCCACCACCTGGCCGCAATATATCTCGTCGCCGGGCGATACGAAGAAACGGCCCCGGTCCTGGAGCTTGTTGATGGCATAGGCATACGCCTGCCCCGTCTCCATGGCTATCAGCGAACCGTTGCTGCGCATCTCTATTTCTCCCTTGTAGGCTCGAAATCCTTGAACCGGTGCGCCATCACCGCCTCGCCGGCCGTAGCGGTCAGCAGGTTGCTCCTCAGCCCGATGATGCCCCGCGAAGGGATGTCGAACTCCAGCCTCGTGCGGCCGTTCTCCGACACCATGTTCACGAGCGTCCCCTTGCGTTTGGTGGTCATCTCGATGGCCTTGCCGGAGTATTCGTCGGGCAGGTCGATGGTCAGCTCCTCCACCGGTTCGCACTTTCGGCCGTCGATTTCCTTGATAATGACCTTGGGTTGTCCCACCTGCAGCTCGTACCCCTCCCTGCGCATCGTTTCGATGAGCACGGAAAGGTGCAGCACGCCGCGCCCGTACACCACGAAGCTGTCCGCCGTCGCACCGGGCTCCACGCGCAGGGCGAGATTCTTCTCCAGTTCCCGGTCGAGCCGCTCCTTGATATGGCGGGAAGTCACGTACTTGCCGTCACGGCCGAAGAAGGGGAATCGTTGATGGTAAAGAGCATGCTCATCGTGGGCTCGTCGATGGCTATCGGTTCGAGCGGTTCGGGGTTGTCGTAATCGCATATCGTGTCACCTATCTCGAAACCCTCGATACCCACAATGGCGCATATCTCGCCGCACGGCACCTCTTCGGCCTTGCTCTTTCCGAGCCCCTCGAAGGTCATCAGGTCCTTGATTCTGGTCTTCACCATCGTCACGCCGTCGCGTTTGGCGAGCGTCACGTTCATGCCCGGCCGAAGTGTGCCGCGCGTCACCTTGCCCACGGCGATACGCCCCACGTAAGGAGAGTATTCGAGCGAGGTGATGAGCATCTGCGGAGTCCCCTCCACACGGGCCGGTTCGGGAATATCGTCGATTATCGCGTCGAGCAGCGGTGTGATGTTGTCGGTACGTTCGCCCAGTTTGTTGGACATCCACCCCTGCTTGGCGCTGCCGTACACGGTACGGTAGTCGAGCTGCTCCTCGTTGGCATTGAGGGTGAACATCAGGTCGAACACCTGCTCGTTCACGAACTCCGGACGGCAGTTGGGCTTGTCCACCTTGTTTATCACCACAATGGGTTTCTTGCCCAGCGCCAGCGCCTTCTGAAGTACGAACCGCGTCTGGGGCATGGTCCCCTCGAAAGCGTCCACAAGCAGCAGCACTCCGTCGGCCATGTTCAGCACGCGCTCCACCTCGCCCCCGAAATCGGAGTGACCGGGCGTGTCGATGATGTTTATCTTGTAGTCCTTATAGATGACCGAAACATTCTTGGAGAGAATCGTGATTCCCCGCTCCCGTTCGATATCGTTGTTGTCGAGTATGAGTTCGCCCGCCGAAGCGGCGTTCCGGAACAGATGTCCCTGGAGTATCATCTTATCCACCAGCGTGGTTTTGCCGTGGTCTACATGGGCGATGATGGCGATGTTGCGAAGTTTCCGCATCTGATATCCTTTCCGTTATACAGCCCGCCGCAGAAGCGCAGGAACGACGCCGGCAGGCAGTTATCAACACATTGGCCGGAAGCGTACCTACACGTCTTCCGATTAGGGCGCAAAGGTACGAATAAATCGCCGATTTCATACAAAAATTTCCGTCTCTCCGACGGACGGGCAACGCCGCCACGACGGGACGGCACTCCGCACTGAAAATTATCGTCCCCATTTATGCCGATTCTAATCCAATCGGGATTATCTTTGCAACTTCAGCGAGGAATCACATATGAAGGATATCATCAATATCGTATGCGACGAAGGGGCCACGTCCCGGGTCGTGATAGGTTCCGTAGAGGAGAACTTCGAGAGCCTGCTGCCCGGCGGAACGCCCCGCATCATCATCGTGACCGACGCCAAGGTACATGCCAACAACCTGGCTTTCGTCAATGCGCACGAACATATCGTCATCGGTCAGGGCGAAAGCAGCAAGACTTTCGTCAAGCTCGAAGAGGTCTACCGCCAGCTCCTCCACATGGGGGCCGACCGGAGCACCTTCATCGTCGGTATGGGCGGCGGCATCGTGACCGACGTCACCGGTTTTGTCGCCTCCACCTACATGCGGGGCGTCCGTTTCGGATTCCTGCCCACCACCCTCCTCGCACAGGTCGATGCGAGCATCGGCGGCAAAAACGGCGTGAACCTCGACGGATACAAGAACATCATCGGAGTCTTCAACCAGCCGGAATTCGTCCTCTGCGACCCCGAGCTGCTCTCCAGCCTTCCCGACCGGGAGTTCCGGGCGGGTCTGGCCGAGGTAATAAAGGCGGGCATCATCGGCGACGCGGAGCTCTTCTCCATGGTGGAGAGGCACTCCTTCGAGGAGATACGTTCCGACGCTCCCCTGCTGCGCGAACTCATCATCCGCTCCATCCGGGTGAAGACGGCGATAGTGGAGCACGACCAGCGCGAACGGGGCGAACGGCGCAAACTCAACCTCGGCCACACATTCGCCCATGCGATAGAGAAAAGTTTCACCAACTCTCCCACGCGAAGCCGTAGCGGCCGGCATGGCCATCGTCTGCGACGCGGCGGTACGCGCAGGCAAGCTCGACGAAGCCACGGCGGACCGTATCCGGAACGCCATCAGCAGCATGGGCCTGCCCACGGAGTACCCGGTAGAGATGAAACAGCTGCTTATTGCCATCCGTGCCGACAAGAAACGGGAAGGCAACGGCATCTACCTCGTCTTTCCGCGTGCCATCGGCGAATGTTCGGTGGAGATGGTGAATACCGACAGCTCGAAGACATCTTCCTCGACGCGGCGAAGGCACCCCAGAAACCGGCGCCGCAGTCCGCCGTACCGGAAGAAGCCCCGGAAGTTCCCGGAAGTCTCAGCGCCTCAGAAGCTCTTTGATACGTGCCAGTCCCGAACGTGCCATCGGTGTCGCCCCGAACCGCGCGTCGAACTCTGCCTGTGTCATCTCCAGCCACCGGCAGGCGGGCATATCAGCCGGACTGAAAAGCGGCCGGAAGCGAGGATTCGCAAAGAAAGGGGCCCGGAGGTTATAGGGACACACGTTCTGACAGTCGTCACACCCGAATATCCATCCCGCCGTAGAAGCTCCGATGCGCTGCGCAAGCGCCGGGACCCGTTCCGGATGCGGTTCGACGGTCAACCGGGAGATACACCGGCGGGCATCCAGCCCCTCGCCTGTCAAAGCGCCTGCCGGACAATGTTCCACGCACCTCCGGCACGCACCGCAGCCGATACCCTCATAGGGCCGGTCATAAGTATCGACCGGCACATCCACCACCAGTTCGCCGAGCAGCAGGAAAGAGCCGTAACGGGGCGAGACGAGCAGCGTATTGCGTCCTATGAAACCGAGGCCCGCTTCGCAGGCGAGCCGTTTCTCCAGCAGCGGAGCCGTATCCGTAAAGGCTCTGAAACCCGTTCCGTCCTCCTTCAGTCCCAACCGCGCAGCGGTCTCGTACAGCATCTCCTTCACCGCGACATGATAATCCCCCGAACGAGCATACGACGCCACCTTGGGTACCGCCGTATCGCCGTAACCGAGGCTCGTATCATTCTTGTAGGAGACACCGCAGACCACCACCGAGCGCGCTCCGGGCATCAGTTCCGCCGGAGAGAAACGCTTCTCCACATTCCTGCGTAGATACCCCAGTCCTCCGTCGAACCCCCGCTCCAGCCACCCCTCGAAAAAGGTCTGTTCGGCACTGAAATTGCGCACACGACAGATACCGCACAGGTCGAAACCGGCGGCAGCGGCGGCCTGCTTTATTTCACGGGCTTGCAACATATTGACCATTTGCGGCAAAAATAACGATTAATAAAAGGAGTAGGAAATAAATATAATTAACTTTGCGTTGTGTAGGAAAAGGAACGGCGGGCCGGTCAGCGCGTTACGCAGCGTGCGGCCGAACGGTGCGACGAGGCGGCCGGAAGTGCAGCGGACTCGTCCGGACACAGGCAGGCGGCCGCGCCTCCTACGGAACGCAAGAGCCGCGGCAAGGGTTCACAACATATCATTTCCCAATGGAATTCCAGACTCTCAAAGAACTATATGCCACAGCATCAAGGCCTACGGCAACCGGCCTTCGTTCTCGATGCTCGAACGCGAATCCATGACGTACAACGATTTCGACGACCGGGTGGAGTACGTGCGCGGTATCCTGCTCGGAGCCGGCATCGGCAGCGGCGACAAAGTGGCGCTGCTGAGCAGCAACATGCCCAACTGGAGCGTCTGTTATTTCGCCATCGTCACCTCCGGCATGGTCGCCGTTCCGATACTGCCCGATTTCTCCGGCAGCGAGCTGGACATGATAATCACCCATTCCGAAGCCAAAGCGCTTTTCGTATCCGACAAGCTCTACACGCGCATCTCCAAGGAGGTGGTGGAACGGATGAACATCGTGGTACGCACCAAGAACCTCGGTATCATCGCCCGCACTTCGTTCGAACTCGGGGCCATGACCGAACCGAAACCGGAAGACCTGGCGGTGATAATCTACACATCGGGAACGACCTCTTCGCCCAAGGGCGTCATGCTCACGCACTACAATCTCGCGGCACAAATACAGATGGACCGCGACCTGTTTTTCGTGAAGCCGGACGACATCTTCCTTTCGATACTCCCCCTCTCCCACACCTACGAATGTTCGCTCGGCATGCTGCTGCCGTTCATGTGCGGCGCTTCGGTGGTGTACGTAGACAGACCGCCGACGGCATCCAACCTGCTGCCCGCGCTCAGGGAGGTACGCCCGACGGTGATGCTCAGCGTCCCGCTGGTCATAGAAAAGATATACAAAAGCCAGGTGGCCGGGCGGTTCAATTCGTCGGGCCTCCTGCGGCAACTCTACGGGAAACCGTTCTTCAGAAAGATGATACACCGCATAGCGGGGCGGCAGCTTTACAAACTCTTCGGAGGACGGCTGCGCTTCTTCGGCATCGGCGGAGCGAAGCTCGACACGGAGGCGGAACGGTCCTGTCGGAAGGAAAGTTCCCCTACGCCATCGGCTACGGCCTGACCGAAACGGCCCCGCTGATTGCCGGAGCGGTACCGTCTAACGTGCGGCTCGGCTCTACGGGACCGGTACTGCCGGGTATCGAGGCACGGCTCGAAGATACGAACGAATTCGGCGAGGGGGAACTCGTGGTCAAAAGTCCCTGCACAATGCTGGGATACTACAAGAATCCGGAACTCACCGCGGAGGTTTTCACACCCGACGGTTGGTTCCGCACGCGCGACCTCTGCGCCTTCGACCCGGACGGATTCCTCTACATCAAGGGGAGGCTCGGCAGCATGATAGTCGGGCCGAACGGCGAGAACATCTACCCGGAGGATATCGAAAGCGTTCTGAACAGCCATTTTCTGATAAGCGACTCCATCGTGACGCAGGAGCAGGGCAAACTCGTGGCGCTCGTCCGTTTCGACCGGGCCGAACTGGAGAAACGCTACCACGAATTCCGGGACGACCTTGCCACGACCATGGAGGATATCAAGGCCGACGTGATAAAATACGTCAATTCGAAGGTCAACAAATCCTCCAAAATAGCCACCATCGAGGAGCAGGAACACGACTTCGAAAAGACGCCTTCCCATAAAATCAAACGCTACCTCTACACCCGCAAACCGAAGGAAGAGAAGGAACACCCGCAAACGCCGGCAGACAAACGGTAAGAAGACCGGACGTTCGTTCCGCCTGTAGGAAATGAACGAAACGCTCCCCTACCCCCGGAAAGCGGCCGTTTCCCGCACCGGCCCCGTACAAGGGAGGCGTTCCGAAAAAGCCTCCTCCGTCGCCCGCCTCTTACTACGGCAGCGGCCCCGTTATCAGGCGGCACGCCTCCGCCGGGACAGCTTCGGGAAGAGTTTGCGGAAACGCACCAGATAAGCGGTGATGCTGCCTCCGGCTACGATGAAGGTCACGGCCAGAATTATCATCACTATCCCGCACACTATCCTCGGCGTCAGCGCCTCTCCAAATACCGTCACCCCGAAGAAAACGGCGGTCACGGGTTCCAGTGCGCCGAGTATCGCGGTAGGCGTGGAACCTATGTACTGTATGGCGCTGGTCGTACAAAGAAACGATATGGCCGTGGGAAAGACCGCCAGCGCAAGCAGATTGCCCCACGAATACCACCGGTCGGGGAGACACACGTCCCGGCCGAAATCCAGCCGGACGAGGAACAGCGACAGGCCGAACAGCAGCACATAGAAGGTGACCTTGAGCGTCGCCACACTCTTCAGCGCCGTCTGATTGACCCCCACGATATAGATGGCATAAGCCAATGCCGAAACCAGCACGAGTACGGTTCCCGTCAGGCTCAGGGTGGTTCCGTCGCCGCTCCGGTAGAGCAGCGCGATGCCGACCAGCGCGAGGACGATGCACAATCCGGTCTGCATCGTCAGTTTCTCCTTGAATACGAGGGCCATAATCAAAGCCACCAGCACCGGATAGACGAACAGGAGCGTGGAGGCTATTCCGGCATCCATATAGTTGTAACTGAGGAAGAGCGTGAGCGACGACAAGGCCACGAGAAGGCCCATGACTATAAGAGGCACTATCTCTTTCCGCTTGAGCCTGAAATCGCGTCCCCGGGCCTTAATCATGATACCCAGCAGAGGAATGGCGAGCAAATACCTGAAGAAGAGCACCGAATCGGGGTCCATCCCCTCCTTGTAGAGCGGAAGCGCGAACAACGGATTCATTCCGTACGATGCCGCCGCAACGGCCCCCAGCACATAACCTTTCAGCTTCGTATTCATGAAGAGTCTTAATTTTTCCGCGCAAATATAACGAATATATCCGGTGAAAAACCGAAAACGGACGGCGGGTATAAGCCCGGCACGCAAATGTGATGCGGTCGAGACGGCCATACCGCACCTTACGACCGGGTACGCTGCACACAAATAAAAAAGGGATTGCATCTTGCAATCCCTTTTCCTTGCTGCCGGAAAGGATACCGTGCCCCTGTCCGCTTACGGACACCGGCTTGCCAAACTCTCCCGGCCAAATCCGCTTTCCTTCCTCAGAAAACCTCTTCCGTACCGAGAATCTGCGTCATGCAGTGCGCCGCACCGTATCCTCTGGTCAGGTTGGGGAGCGGTATCCACGTCACATCGACGCCGTGCGCCGCCAACGCCTGCTGCAGCTCCTGCGACTGTCCGGCGACGGCCATGATGCGGCGCGGGCCGATGGTCAGGTAGTTGTTGGCGTAATTCAGCTCGTCCGGCCGCGATATGGGAATGACTTCACGCCGAGCGTCTTTTCGAGGAAATCTACGAAACATGCGCCTTCGACCGTCCTGCTGTACCGGCCATTCTTCCGCTCGTACACATCTACCGTCAAGTACTGCACGAATCGGGCCCGGCCTTGTAGCGGTTTGCCGACAGCGTCACCAGGTCGCGGTCGATGCAGTTGAAATAGGTATCGAGGTGCATCTGTTCCTGTTCGAGCCAGTTGTCCCGAACAACCATGAGCCTGTCCGTACCGAGCCAGTCGTTCTCCATGAGCTGGTCGATGGCCTTCTGCGTCGTGCGCAGCCCGCATCCGATAAAGGCGCTGCTGCCGAAAGGCAGAAAGTCTCCCCCCTCGAGATAAGCCCCCTCGCCGCTGATACGCCTATCGGCGGCATTCCTATCTTATTGAGGCAAAATTCGGCTACGCGGCTCTCCACTTCCCGCTGGGGCGAGTGCATGCGGGCGATGACCAACCCTTTGAAAGTCGCTATCATCTGGTCGCGCATGTAGAAGAGATTCATCATCGGCCGCTGCCTGTAAGTGGCCGCGAAACCGGTATTCCCCTCCGTATGCGACAGCACCACTTCCGGCTGAAGCAGGATGATGCGCAGCAGGTCCTTGGGATTGGCCTTGCGGAGCACCTCCTCCTTGTATGCCCGCTGGGCATCGCGCTGGGCAGGGATAGCGTCCGTATTGTACACGAGAAACTCTCCGGCAAAGGTACGCAGGCGTCGAGCGCCGGCCCCTCCACCGCATTACCCTCCCCGTCGAGCGTACCGTCGAGAAGCACCTCCCTAACGGTCAGTACACGGGCACCGGCCTCCGTCAGTGCCTTCCGGTAATTCCTGTGCTCCCTGGAGGCCTGGTCCACATTGAAATAATCCGCGAACAGAGCCGCATCGGGATGTATCACACCGAGAAACAGCTCCTCGGTGGTTCATGCATCAAAATAGTCATAACTGTTCGATATCGTTTGGCGGAGCGGCGGCAGACAATCCGGCCCGGCGGCCGCCCCTTCGGTTTAATCTTTCCGGATACGGCACCGAAACGAGGCTGTTGCCGGTACCGCGTTAAAAACGTGTAAAATTAAGCAATTCCCCTCTTTTATCCAAATCCGCTGCGCCGGCAGGCTCACACCACATCCGGTACATAGCGGCGTATCTCCCGCGCAAGTTCCTTCTCCCGACCGCCGAGCAGCGTATCGGCCAGCGCATGGAAACGGGCCGAATGGTCCTTATGGCACGTATGGCAAAGTTCGTGGACAATCACATATTCGATGAGCGGCAGCGGCAGACGCACGAGGAAGATGCTGAGTGAAATATCGTTGCGCGAGGAACAGCTGCCCCACCGGCTGCGCGTGGCACGGACGGTCACCTTTCCGTACCGGAAACCGTACCGGGTGGCGAGCTCCTCCAC
>ENA-OUNI01000704-OUNI01000704.1-human-gut-metagenome-genome-assembly--contig:-NODE-704-length-15116-cov-2.559077_pt1 | contig 15116 bp, 14 predicted proteins | sample MGYA00242499_ERZ504580 | MGnify/ENA primary metagenome ERZ504580 (study PRJEB26092, sample SAMD00036315) | human gut metagenome | host: Homo sapiens | study: EMG produced TPA metagenomics assembly of... | reverse complement strand
CGCGGTATTGCTTTTGGGCATGCTCCCTACCAGCGGATAATAAGAAAAGTCATAGGTCTGCGCCGTATTGATAAAATCCGTTGCGCTGCATACGCCGTTCGCCTCCAGCTTTTTTGCAATTTGGATAATATTATACCCCTCTGGGATGGTGACCTTCACCGTACGGGATTCTGGTTCCTTCGCGACTGTCGTCTTATTGTTTTGCTGTGTTGCCTTGTTGGATGCAGTGCTGCCTGGTTTCCCCTGCGTAGCAGACACATTTGGCAAGGTATCAGGCGTGTCCCCGCCTCCGCCAACAGGCTGCACATCGGATTCCTCATCCGGCGGCAAAACAGGCTCTAAGGGTGTGGAATTGCCAGTGGAAAAGCTATCTACTTCTCCCGATGCGGTTTGGCCAGGCGCCAAAGAGTTTTCCTCCCCTGCATCGTCTTTCCCGCAGGCAGAGATAGCCACACAAAGAACGAAAGCCATAAAAACTGCTATCAATCGCAAAAACCAGCTTTTCATATCAATATCCCCCTTTTGACTGAATAATTTTTATTATACGACAATGAGATACAAAATGCAACCGATGGAGAACGACGCTCCTTTTTATGGATAGACACAGAAAATCGCCGGCGGTCAACCGGCGATTTTTTCTGAAAATGAGGGGGAAAGAAAGGAGAAAAAATGAAGAAGCAATCTATATAGGAACCCTCTTGCGAGGGGATTGTAGGTTGTCTGTCCTCCCCTGCCGGAGGGTTCTGTTCCGGCAGCGGGGACAGTGTGTGAAAAGAGAGGAAATGCATGAAAAAGAGAAACAAAAAAGCTTACCTATCTGTTTGATATGTGTGGGAAAAAAGCAGTTGACCGGCTGGAGCTTTTACATTCTATCATCCCCTTTCGTTTACTTGGCTTTAGTATAGAATGCAAATATTGCAAGTGTGTGACGCAGAAAATAAGAATATGCGAAATCAATATGAACGTTTCGTAAGGAAAATTTGACCTTATTGTGCACAGGGCTGGCAGACGGGACAAAAATAAATATTCCCGCCCAGATACGCTTGCCGTTTCAGCGGCCCGCCGCAGGCCGAGCAGGGCATAGCAAGCGTGTTTTTGGAAAGAATGACCCGATACTGCCCGCTATGACCGTATAGATCCCGTTCCGTATCCCTCCCGCCGCCTGCCCGCATGGCGCAAAGCGTTTCTTTCACGCTGTGGTAAAGCCTGTCCAGCTCCGCATCACACAACAGGAATACTTCGATTTCGGATGAATTCGCGCCTGAAATAGGATATCCTGCAACACGCCGTTTCCAAGGCCTGGAATACGCTGCTCCGTTGCCAAAAAGGCTTTCACGCTCGCGGATGGTTTCAGCTCTGAAAGCAGGCTGCCAAAATAAGCGCAGTTAAACGCCTCCGCGTAGGGGGTCGGCTTTTGCCGGGCAATTTGGTAGTAGGGATTCTCCTGCTCTCCCTTCCGAAACGCAAGCATCGCGCCATACATCTGCACCGAGCAGACCAGCGAGGTGTGGTCTGAAAATTCGATCCGTAATTGATACTTCATGGGCAGTTTCGCCATGGCCGGAAGCAGCCGGAAATTGACGCCGTCGCCAAATGTCATCCGCATATCTCCCAGCAAGAGTTCCACCATGCCGCCGACAGGGCGCGCCCCGCTGACCTCTAGCCCCTCCAACAGCAGCGGGTAAGTAGCAGGGTCGCCCTGATAAAATGTAAACTTATGGGGTGAATGATCCGCCTCCACCTTAAGAATCCGTTTTCCAGAGAGTGCTTCTCTCATTTGGCCTGCAATAACATGGCTTTCTGGAAGCTCGATCATATGTTTCTGCCCCTTTCTATACAACTTCTGTTGTTTTTATCATACCCTGCAAAAATGACAACAGTATGTCAACATATTAAAAAGAGGCTGTTGCAACATGTAAAGCATTTTGCAACAGCCTCTTTCTTACCACTGGTGAATGATCGATGGATGGGCAAACAAGCGATCCATAGATCGCATAAAGGGCACCAACGCTTCAAAATCAACGGCACGATGGTCAAACGCCAAGCACAAGGGCATCACCTGACGAATTCCAATCTGCTTCACACCGTTTTGATCGGTATAAACGCCAGGTTTTTCCTGCAAAGCTCCGACTGCCACCGCAAAAATCTGCGGTGGGACAATCTCCAACAATGCGGTTGCACCGTGCTGCTCCCTGTAAATGCTTCCGATATTGGATACCGTAACGCTCCCCTGCTCCAAATCCGCTTTTGTCAGGCGGTCGCTCGCCGGTATTTTGCGGTAGGCTTTTTTTGCCTTCCCGGAAAGCGTTTTCACCCGGTGCTTCCCCACCTTGGAGCCGAACAGGCGGCGCAGCACGCGCACGAGGTGCAGCCGCTTGAGATGGCCCATCGTTTCGGCGAAAGCTACCTCATACATTGCCTCATTGAAATCCGTTTTTTTCATTTTGCGGCCAATCTCCTCAATATAGGCCGCAAGCTCATCGAGCGATTTCGAACCGACATCCCGCAAATTGACTGTCATCATCTCGCCATTTGGCAGGCACCACGGAACGGAAATATCGATATGATCCAAAACCGTTACGCTACCACGAACAGTCCTTTCGCGGTAATCAATATGGGCATTAAGGGCCGGAGCGGCCTTCAGGCCCTCTGCAATGGCTTTCAGCATGATTGTATTCACTGTAATCTTATGCCTCCGGCTTGCATCGTGGCTGAGTGCGCGGTATTCCTGCATAAAATCCGTCACGTCCGGTTCATACATATAGGTTACGTGCGGAATAGTTTTCCAGGATTCGGAAGTCATATGGGAAACAATCTTTCTCTGCATACCAAAATGCATTATCCGGTCGTTTTCACGATCTTCCTTTTTTTTCATGGGAAGCCACCAGGTTGTGATCCATCGGGAATTCCAGCACCATTGTATCTTGCATCATCAAACACTCCTTTATGCCTTTTCAAGCTGACCGGCGATTTCTGCTTCGGCCTACGTGAATATTCATTCGTAATATCAAATTGTTTTTTGGGGGTGCTTTCAAAAAGTTTTATTTTTTAAGATAAGCGTAGCGAAGCAACAACGTAGGAGTGAACTGTGTTCGCCCTTAGGCTAGGACAATCGCATGGTGAATCCATATGTATCTCCACAAAGATTAAAATCTGGCGAATGCAGTTCCTTTCTGCGATGCCTTTATTTGTAACGCAGTTTATAATACCATGTCATATAGTGATTGTAAATATAATATGCATTTTAAAAACCCATATCCTTGCGAGCTTATTTTTGAAATTTTTAGATACTTTTCATGCTGAGCGAAGTACATCACAAAACAAAAAGTTTCAAACACTTGCCGATTCAGCAGATCATCAATTTCTCCCTATACGCAAAGATAAGGCTGTTTTTTATTGGAGCAGCACACACGGCCTCCCATAGGCAAAAGGAAAAACTGCCCTGGCTGCGATTGCATGCCAGAACAGTTTATGCATCCAAATTTTTATTGTGCATGTCTGATTCAAATTATCTGCCGTATTTTCGCACCATCACCAACACTGCGATCGACAGAATGGCGAGCGTTGCAACTGCTCCGGCAGCAGCAGCGCTATTTCCCTTTTCAGGCTCATGATTCAACCGGCTCCTTTCATTACATTCCGCATTCCTTTGTTTCCTAATTATATGCCTTTTTGCTCTTGCATGCAAACTATGGTTGCACACAGGAGGATTGATTGACGCGTTGGGAAAGCCACTGCGGCGCCTCTTTTTCTGGAAGAAACAAAACCGCATTTCCCATTTGATCTTCAAATTCTACGAGTATATAATAACCTTCCGTATCCAAAAATAATGCAGATAGGCATGTGCCATGATCTCTTCGATTTCCTTCTGATCCAGTATGACGCGGGAATGCCGGAATGCCGAAATCGCCGGGCCGTTACTGTAGAAGGATTCATAGCCGGACAAAAGGTTTTTCACCCACCGGCCATGAAATTCCTGGGCAGCGTATCGGATAGAAACATACGGAAACGTTCCACTCGACCCTAAATTTTGCGGAATCATACCATTGGCCTGGATCACCGATAGCTTGCGAATCTCCGGAATTTCCTCCAACAGGTCTGCCACGCCCTGCTGCCGCAGAAAATGAAGCGTATTTGTCATATCTTTGGTGATGGCAATACGGAAGGAACCATAGGAACCCGAAACCTGCCTAACCGGCTGTTTGGAGAAATCGGTTCTTGAATCTGACCGCGCAAACGCAACCGTACCCAGCTCCGGCGAAGAGGGATGATATCTCTCCTGCGCGGTCTGTGCACAAAAATCATCGCTGATGCATTGCAGCAATTCCATACGCTGCTTTTTATTCAAATGCAGCGCCTGCTCCTTTGCCATCCATTTGCCGCTAATTCGTATCAAATCGGAAGCTTGCAGTTCACTTTTCCAGCTATTGAGCCGGTCGAACGCCTCCGGGTCCGGCGCGCCGGTCAGCACCTCCCGAACCATCGCATGGTAACGGTCGCTATCCTCCAACTGCAAGAACTGCATCAACTGGGAAAATGCGATTCTGTCATAATGACGCCTTACCTGACGGCCATCTTTGAGGGTATAAACAAATTGGATCACCGTATGAACGACCTGCTCCTTACGCGGCCCCGTTTCCCGCAGAGGCTGTTTGCCTGATGTAGCCAGATTCTGATGCAGCTTTGTAATCAGGGCGAGATCGTTCGGGGAGGTAAAACCTGGTATGAGATCGCCTTGCAGCAAAGAGCGGTACTCATCATTTCCGCCTGATCCGTTATAGCCCGTTATTTGAATGCTCTGATTGGGCATCACAACCGCTGCGCTCTGCACTTGGGAAACCTCCGGAACATAGCTGCTGAATCCGCCAAACCCCGTCACAGCAAAAACACCCAGTAATACTATCGCCCCCAAGTGGAGCGGTAGAAAACGCAGCCTTTTGCAAAAGCGCTTTGCATCACGCGTCAGTGCTAAGTAAAAAAAGCAATAAACGGCCGCATAGGCCAATACGCCTAGCAGCACTGCGACATAGGCCGGCAAGGGGGAAGCCACCTTCAAAACGGCCCCGTAGCAGAAGAAGCCGATCAAACCAACCACGCATACGTTAAGCACCTTGCTTTTGCCCAAGAAGCCACAGATTTCAGCCTTCCTGCGCCGGAACAGAAAGGAACCAAGGCAGCGGCGCCAATGGCAACCAAAGCCCAAAGTAAAAGCGGAAAAACGTGAGGCGCTCCCCATTGCGCGTCTATGCACTGCTCAAAAGCCTGACCGACGCTTGCTTTCAACAGGAAAAGAGGCTGAACCTGCTGATAACTGGATATCATTGTAAATAGAACGCTATTATATTCCATCGTTTCAAAAGTAGCGCCATACGGATTACCCCAAACGCAGTTCATCAGCCCCTCTGCCCCAGCGAGCAGAATGGTAGGCGATAAAAGCAGAAGTACAGAATATAGGGCGCCCTCACCAATGGTGCCTACGCAGCTGAACACCAGCGCCGTCACGGCAAAGCTCAGAAGATAGGATCACCAAAGCCGCCAATACGGAACCGGCAGCAATCCACAGCCCCCTGCTTGATCCAAAATAGGCCAGATTCAAAAAAACATTTGCAGCGACCGGGATCAAAGAGGCAAGCAGCAGCAAAAGCTCGCCTGCCATATAACGCACCAAACAGCGACTGTCTGGAGAACCCCAAGCTGTAATATACATTGACAGTAGCTTGCTCGCCATAAAACGGAAGAGACAAATTCCCAGGACGACCGGCGCCAAAAGCACACAAATTTGCAGGGGCAGCAGACCATCCGATTCAAAAAGAACATAGCGGTATATCGACCGCAAAGTGGGCGAAGAATTTTGCTGTAAATATGGCGCAAACTTACTATCATACGTAAGCACGAACTGAAATGTTATCCCTGTGAACAGGATCAGAATCGATAACAAATATGGCAGCACCGCAGGCAGGCCGGATATCAAAGACCGCCGAATCAAACCGGCACTTGGCGATAAAACGCGTCTCTTCCTCTCCATAACTGCTCTCCCTTCTGGTTTCATACAGCTTTTATTTGAATATATCAGCGTAATCCTGCTCTTCTCCCTCCATCTCATCCATGAAAATCTCTTCCAATGAGAGTGAAGCTTTCCAATAAGATGGGGTTCATTGCACGAAGCCGCTCCTCCTGCTCGCGGATATCTCCCTGCACAGTAAAGGTAATCAAGCGGCCATCTTTTGTGAATCGCTTGAGAGAAAAATCTGAAAAATCATCGCGATCCATTTCACGGTTAAACGCTACCCGGAATTTGCAGCGGCTGGCGCTGATATCATCTACCGAGCAGTCAAGCAAAAGCTTTTGACCATCCAGAAGGCCGACATGATCGCAGAGATCCTCTAGCTCGTGAAGATTATGGGAAGAAATAATCACAGAGCGCCGCGCTCCGCCACATATTCAAGCAGCAGCTTTTTGGCGAGAATCCGCTTTGCTGGATCGAGCCCATCGAAAGATTCATCCAGCAACAAAAATTCCGGACGTGTGGAAAGGCAGAGCACCAGCTCCGCCTGCCGGCGCATCCCCCTTTGAAAAGCCATTGATTTTTTCATTTGGATTCAGGCGAAAAAAGATCGCATAGTTCCCGAAAGGTGTTCCAACTAAAGCAAGGATAGTAGCTCTCATAAAAACGAGCCATTTTCTTCAGCGTAGCGTAAGCCTGAAAATAGAGCTCGTCCGGCATATAAAAAAGACGCTGCTTCATTTTGGCATTGTCAAAAATATTCTCGGCATTCACCCGCACAACGCCTTCCTCCGGCCGGTAGATGCCCGCAATCGTTTTTAAAAGAGTGGTTTTGCCTGCTCCGTTAAACCCTACAAGCCCATAGATTGACGCTTTATGGACGCTTAGCGAAAGGCCGCTCAAGGCGGTAAAACGACCAAACCTTTTCGTCACGTCGATCACATCAATCATTGGATCTCCCCCTTTGCGTAAATCTCTTTTACCAACTCAATGATTTCCGCCTGCAAAACGCCTTTGGACTGCCCAGAAGAAACCGCAGTGCGTATTTCCTCCAGCGCCTTTTCCTTGATTCGCGTATTGGCAAACGCATTTTCGTTTACATAGCTGCCTTTGCCCGGCATGGAATAAATCACGCCGTCCGCCTCCAAATCCATAAACGCATGCTTTACCGTATTAATATTCAGGTTCAGCTCGCGTGACAGCGCACGGATAGACGGCAGCTGTTCATTTGGGCGAAACACACCGAGCTGGATCAGGCGCATGATCTGCTCCTTAATCTGCTCATAGATCGGCGTGCGGCTTCGCAGGTCGATGTCGATCAAGGCGGTTCCCTCCTCCATATCCTAATCGTAAAACTGAAAGGCAATGCCCCGCCCACAGCAACGGCTATGGGCAGGGCTTACGCAGCCAAGGGTTCTAAACCGATTTCCCTCTTGGAAGCATATGAAAAAGCTTTATTTGACGGCGTCTTTTACATACTGCGGCGCAGCGGATTCGGGCAGGAACATACAGGTGTAACCCTTGTCGCCCGCCAGCTTCACCTGAACAAAGTACCCATCCACCCCGTAGAAATAGGCGATATGAGAACGGTCGGCAATTTCCTGCGCCTGCTTGGCATCGGCAATCTCTACAGCGTTTTTGAAGGCCGACTCATAGACGCCGCCCTGTGATTCATACTTTTGCACTTCCTCCGCCATGTATTTGGATGACTGCCAAGAACCAATAAAGAAAAAGGAGTCATAACGCAGATGCTCCGGAGCGTGATTCTCTTCTTCGCGCGCGCGCACAATTTTCACGCTTTCCACTTCGGCGGGCCGGCCGATCGCATTATAAAAGCCGTTGGATTGCAGGAACTGAATGGTTTTTTGCATCTCCTTGGTCAGATACACCGTATACCCGTCCATTGTGCTAACGGAGGGCATTCGCATCCCGCCGCTTCCGCCATAGCCCATGTTTCGTTCACTATCCTGAATATGAATGAGGCCAAGCAGCTGCTGCGTGGGGAAATAACGCTGGTCTGCCTTCTGAGCGGTCAAATCATCGGCAACGCATTGCAGAAGCATCCTCCGCTGCGGCTCAGACAGGCTAAGCTCCGTCTCCTTCTCCAGATCGGGGCTCCACAGGACGATAGCGCCCGTTTTCTGAATAGATTCCTGTACCCAATTATCATACCGCGACGTTAAGGGAGCTGTCAATAATTTTTGAATCTGCTCGCGGCCAGCTTCCGTATCCTCTATATGAAGCAATTGATTGATCGCCTGAACCGGCACATGGTAATAGTGCCGCATGAGCTGCTTTCCGTTTTTGAGCTGATATACCACCTGAATGGTGCTCTCAACAAATTGATCCTCACGAGCAATCCCCTCCTGATTGGCGGTGATTTTCTGATCGCCGGTTTGAATAATCCGCTCATGCACCTGACGGACCAAGCGAAGATCCTCCTCCGCCTCAATCCCCTCCAGCATGTTGCCCAAAGAGCCCCAATTATACTCCGAGCCGTAAGACGAACCTATGCAGCCTGTGCCAATAATCGATTCGGCGGGCACTGTGATAGAAGCGCTTTGAATCTCTGAAAGCTCCGGGATGCGCGTGCTGAAGCCAAACAGGCCCGTCGCAAACACGATGCCGATGATCAGCGTGATGCCGAGATGAATCGGCAGCTTTTTCAACCCGCGTAAAAATTCTTTCCCATTTCGGATCAAGGCAAAATCCACAATGCAGTAGATCACTGTAAACACCAGTAAGCCGACTACGATGGCAAGCGCCATGGGGAGCTTTGCCTGCGTAACATGAATGACAAGCCCAAAGCCGAGGAAGCCGAGCAGGAATGTAATGAAAAAGTTTAAAACAGGATTTGCGCCGAGGAAGCCGCAGATTTCCGCCTTACGCTTCCGAAACAGATACATACCCAGAAACATAACAGCGACAACCGCGATGGTCCAGAAAACCAGCGGTAGGAAATTCGGCTTCACCCAAGGTGCACCCTCTCCGTATGAGCTTGGTATCAGCTTCCCGCTCGCATCCAATGCGGATAGGTTGTTGACGCCATCATAGAGAAACAAAATGGGATTGAACGCCTTAAAAGTAGTAGGAAGGTCTGTGGTGCCATAGCCCATAAAGTATTCCCCATAGGGATTCCCAAAAAGCGTTTCCATCAAATATTGCAGGCAATAAAGGATAATCATCGGCGAGCCGAGAATCACAAATGGGAAAAAGCAGCCCTCTGCCACAGTGCCCACGCAACTGAACACCGCTGCCGTCACCGTAAAAGAAAAACAGGCCAAGATCGAAAAGCTCCAGAAATAATAGGCCGTTGCGCTCCAAAGCTGCCAGGAAGAGCCAGATAGGAAAAGTTGAGAATGAGATTGAACAGCAATGGTAAAGCGACAGACACAACCAGCATCAGGACGCCTGCCAGATATTTGGATACAAAAAGGGATTTCCGCGTGATGCCGAGGCTATAAAATACATTGACTGTTTTTTTGCTGGCAATAAAGCGAAACATCATCACACCCAGCAAAACCGAACAGCCAACCACAGCCAAAATAGCCAAGGGAGCAAATTCGGCATCTCCCATCAGCAGATACCGATAGGTTTCTTTCAAAGAGACTACCGTTTCCCCCTGGCGGGGAGAGGCGGCGGCATTGTTGATCGACAGGATCCTGATCAAGTTCATGACAGGGATGCAAAACGCCAGCGCGGCCATATTCAGCAACGGCATTAGAAAATTGGACGTCAGCGCCGTTCGGAACGTATACAGGCGTGGATTAATTGAAGATTTCGGTGAAGTCATAGTCGGTTCCCTCCATTTCATCCAGAAATATTTCTTCCAGTGAAAGCGGCATGCTTTCAAGCACAAGAGGCTTCATCTGCCGAAGCTTTTCTTCAATTGGCGCCCGCTCCCCTGCTGTGGTTAAAAGGATCATGCTGCCATCCTTTTTAAACCGCTTGATTTCCAAACCGGCAAAATCCTGCTGCGTCATCTCCCGGTTAAAGGCCAAGCGGAATTTGCAGCGGTTTTGGCTGATCTCTTGAATCGAGCAATCCAAGGCGAGCTTTTGACCATTGATTAATCCTACATGGTCACAAAGGCCTTCTATTTCATGCAGATTATGGGAAGAAACAATGATGGACACTTCTTTTTCCGCCATATATTCCACCAACAATTGTTTGCTCAGGCTCCGCTTGGCGGGATCGAGCCCATCAAAGGATTCATCCAGCAGCAAAACATCCGGATGGGCCGACATACCCAGCACAAATTCTGCCTGCCTCTGCATCCCCTTGGAAAAACCATTGATGCGTTTGCTGGAATCCAAGCCGAATACCTTGGTCAAGTTTTGAAACGTTTTATCACTGAATTTGGGGTAGTAGCCTTTATAGAAGCGCGCCATCTTTTCCATGCTCGCATAGGGCTGAAAATAGAGATCATCCGGCACATAAAACAAGCGCTGCTTCATTTTTGCATTGTCAATGTTTTCGCCGCCGATGCGCACCTCACCCTCTTCTGGCTTATATACGCCGGAAACGGTTTTCAATAGCGTCGTTTTTCCCGCGCCATTGTAACCCACAAGGCCATAGATGGAAGAGCACCCCACGGAAAGGTTCATCCCGCTTAAAGCGGTAAATTTGCCGAACCGTTTGGTTACGTTTACAATATCAATCAATCAAAACCCTCCTTTGCAATTGTAAAAGCGCTAACTGTGATATCACACATATTACAGTTATGAGAATAGCATAAAAAAGTGTATCGTCAACCTCTGTTTTAAAACGTAATGCATTCGTAAGAAATCTGTAACTTTTCAAATTGTTGTGAACTGGAACAGAACGGACATTGAAACCGCCCTGTCAGCGGGGGGCGGTCTTTGCATCGGAAACGAGCTTACGGTGGCTGTTGGCGCCCTTACTTTGTTATCCGCCGCGATTCATAAAAAAAAAAAGTGGTTTCAGGCGCATCCAAGCCCAAAACCACAATGTCCCGAAAAGGTTGTCTGAACAGATAAGCATTTTACAGCAGCCTCGTTTACCGCACGCTATAGGATCATCACAAAAGTGCCCGCCGTTATCAAAATGCCACCGATGACCGTCTGCGGCGTGATCTTCTCCCCTAGAATGAGAAAAGCCAGCACCATGCTGATGACTACACTGAATTTATCGATCGGCACTACCTTAGAGGCCTCTCCCATTTGAAGAGCCTTATAATAAAACAGCCAGGAAAGCCCGGTTGCCAAACCGGATAGAATGAGAAAAATCCAGCTTTTCCTGCTGATATCGGAAATTTGGCTCTGGGTACCGGTTACAAACACAATCCCCCACGCCATAATCAGCACGACGACCGTCCGGATGGCAGTAGCTAAATTAGAATTAATCCCTTCGATTCCGATTTTCGCTAAAATAGATGTAACCGCTGCAAAAAACGCGGATAAAAGTGCAAAGAGCACCCACATCATACTGTTTCCTCCTTCCTTTTTCGTTTTCAAAGCAATGCCTCCTCTGTATACGGAAATGATTGTAAATCGCGGCGCTGCATCCTGTCACGCTTGACCGCCCTGCCCGCTTATGCTATTATGAAAACGTTATTTTTTATCACGAAGCGCAGCGAGTAACAAAGCAAAACCAGATGTATTCACACGAAACAAAGAGCTACGCAGCGCCTACGAAAGCGGGCGGCTACCGGCTATTTTATGACGGCGTAGAGGCAAACTCTGTTCGCCCGCAAGCTAGAGAAATCCACGTGTGTTTACATAAGGATCAAACGCAGGCGGCCATTATTGCGCCGATACGGCAGGGGGAAATGAAAATGCGGCAGGCTTTGGTAGTAGTAGATTATCAAAAGGATTTTGTTGACGGCAGCCTTGGGTTTTCACAGGCGACAGCGCTTGAGGATGCCATCTGCGCCAAAATTGAGGCGTATCATGCCAAAAATCAAACCGTAATTTTTACACTGGATACGCACGACGACAACTATTTAAAAACGCAGGAGGGAAGGAAGCTCCCCATTCCCCATTGCGCGAAGCACTCTGCCGGATGGCAGCTTTATGGGCGTGTGGCCGCCTTACGCCGGGCGGAGGACCCCACGATTGAAAAGCCGGGCTTTGGTTCCCTTGCGCTCGCAGAGCACCTACGTTGTGCAAATTTTGATCAGATTGAGTTTGTAGGCCTTGTCTCCTACATTTGCGTGATTTCCAATGCCGTGCTGGCGAAGGCTGCCCTGCCGGAAGCGGAGATTATCGTGGATGCGGCCTGCACGGCGGGCGCTGACCATGCGCTTCATGAAGAGGCGCTCCATGTGATGGAAGGCCTTCAGATCACCGTAAAAAACCGGCAGCGGCCAGAATAACCCTTTGCTCGGTTGCGTATAAATGATAGATCAAACAAGAAAGGTCACTTGGATGATGCAATACATCGTTATGGATCTCGAATGGAATAACGTATACAGTATCAAACGCGGCGGATTCATGAACGAAGTCATCGAAATCGGCGCCGTCCGTTTGGACGAGCAGCTTTGTGAAATCGACGCGTTTTCCCATCTGATTAAATCCCAAATTGGCAAGCGGCTGCGCGGGCACGTCCGGGAGCTGACACATTTGACCAATGAGGATTTACAGAGCGGCGAGCCCTTTACCCAACGATGGCGCAGTTCCGAAAATGGGTAGGAAACGGCCCGGTTACGGTATTGACATGGGGCGATACGGATATTCGTGTTTTAATTGAAACTTTAAGTTGTTAAACGGCTTGGAAACGCTTCCCTTTTTGACTTACTATGCCGATCTGCAAAAATTGTTCAAGCCGCGCTTCAGCTATCCACCGCGCAGCAGACGGGCCTAAGCGCCGCAGCGGCAATGTTGGGCATCGGGGAAGATGGGCTTTCGCTCCACCGAGCGCTGGATGACAGCATTTTATCGGCGGAATGCCTGCGCCGCGTTTTTTCACCCGCGCTGGTTGAGCAGTTCACCTTGCCATGCGGCGACGAGTTTTATGAGCGGCTCCGTTTCAAAGCATATGTCATCAGCGATATCCACAGCCCAAAGGTAGATCCTGAGCAGCTGCGCTGCTTTTGCGATCAATGCGGGCGAGAAGCTCAGCAGAAAAGCGAATGGGTTTTTACCTGCCGTGCCTTCCGCGCCAAATTCTTTTGCCCGCATTGTGAGCGGCTTTTGCGCCATACCGTCCGGTTCAAGCAGTATTACGACCGGCTGGATGTACATAGAAAAACCGTTTATATAGAGCCGCCTAAAAAGGATGAGGAGCAGGCGCCAACTACCGCTCCAGCCTGTGCGGAATCAGGCCTGAAATCCTAAAAGTCATCTATAGAAGGCCGCCCGGCTACTTCGGGCGGCGCTTTTTCTACGTGCTTTTTAAAACTCCTCCTGGCCTAAGTCCATGTCATCGCAATCGTCATCATGCATCAGCTCGCCCAAGCGCATTCTGCGCTCTACCTTCATTTTTTCCACCTGCTGATGGATCCTCTCCTTTACCTCCCCTGGGCGTTTCACGTTTTTAATTACCAGATGCGGCATGCTTTTATCCGAAGAATGCACCAGCACGCTGCCTACGCCAAAAATCCGCTGCCCCAAGGAGCGCTTGACGCTCAAATCCCGCACGCGATAGAGCAAAATCTCCTCTTCTTCCAGGTTTAAAAATCCAGTCTGCAAAAAAATGCGATCCTCTGATAACGAATATTTGGTGAAGGTGAGCGGCATACCCAGCACGCGTTTACGATCTTTCCAAATTAGATTTTTCTGTTCTTCCATAATATGAGTCATCCTCTCCATATTCAGATAAAAAGGATTGAGGTGTTTCGCACCATGCCTCTCCCCTGCCTTGTATTGTATCAAACTTGCAGGTATCCTTCAACAAAAACCCATTTTTTTCGTTGCCAAGCGGCTTTGATCCTTGAAGGGACATTGAAATTCATGCTATAATAATTCTATACGGATTGCAAAGTTATAGGAATCATTGATAAATGACGATCTGCGAAAAACACCTCTTGCCGCGAAGCGTCAATGCCTTTTTTCGCAGAGGGATGCTTTGTTGGCCTGATGATACCCCGAGGCACTGAAAAACAATTGAGCCTTAAAAGAAGATAAAGGAGCCAAAACGATGAAAATGAGCCACCTTCTGGGGGAGCGTTTTAAGGAAACGCCCTCCGACTGCCAGATTGCAAGCCACGCCTTGATGATGCGCGGCGGCTATATGCGCCAGCTGTGCAACGGCATCTATTCGCTTTATCCGCCCGCGCGCCGGATCACCCGCAAGATCGAGCAGATTATCCGAGAGGAGATGGATGCGATCGGTGGGCAGGAGGTGCTGTTCCCCGTTGTCATGCCAGCTTCCCTATGGCGGGAATCCGGCCGTTATGAGAGCATCGGCAGCGAAATGGCCCGTTTCCAGGATCGCAGCGGGAGCGATGTTGTGCTTGGCATGACACATGAGGAGGCGGCTGTGCAGCTCGCGCGTGGCGCAGCAAAATCCCATGCGGATTATCCCTTTATGATCTATCAGATCCAAACGAAATTCCGCGATGAACCGCGCTGCCGCGGCGGGCTGATTCGGGTGCGGGAATTTACAATGAAGGACGCCTACTCCTTTCACACCTCACAGGAAGATTTGGAGGAGTACTACGAAAAATGCTATGAAGCCTACCACCGCATTTTTGCCCGCGCGGGCGTACCGGAGGTGGTGGCGGTCAAATCCGATTCCGGTATGATGGGCGGAAGCATCGCCCACGAATTTATGCTGCTGACCGAGATCGGCGAGGATTCCATCGTCCTGTGCGACAGCTGCGGCTACCGCTCCAATATGGAAGCCGCACAGTGCATTGTCAAGAATCCGGTAACAGAGCATGCTCAACTGAAAAAGGTCTCCACCCCCGGTGTGAAAACCATTGAAGACCTGTGCGCTTTCCTTCACTTGGAGCCGGAGCAGACCTGCAAGGCTGTGGTGTACCAAAAAATGAGGACGATGGCTATGTGGTCGTGTTTATTCGGGGCGATTTGGAAGTGAATGAAACCAAGCTACGCAATCTCCTAAAAACGGAGATTTCACCCGGCCGCGCAGGATCACGCAGGAAAGCGGACTCGTACCTGGCTCCATCGGTGCGGTGGGCCTGAAC
>ENA-OUNI01000703-OUNI01000703.1-human-gut-metagenome-genome-assembly--contig:-NODE-703-length-15140-cov-3.314328_pt1 | contig 15140 bp, 21 predicted proteins | sample MGYA00242499_ERZ504580 | MGnify/ENA primary metagenome ERZ504580 (study PRJEB26092, sample SAMD00036315) | human gut metagenome | host: Homo sapiens | study: EMG produced TPA metagenomics assembly of... | reverse complement strand
GGCTAGGGGCTCGCACGTGGCGAGCCCGTTATGGCCTGTACGACGAACGATGAACGGCACCCTGCCTGCGTCCTGTTGTACAAAGGCCCATAATAGTGTATGATATATGAACTATAATCATCAAATGTGAGGTGTTCCCATTGAAACGATTCGGCTCGGGTTCGGTCCGTTATTATTTTTACCATGAAAAGAAATTGCTGCTCATCGTCACGCTGAGCGGTATCTTATACAATGTTGGCATGATTGCCGGCCCCTGGTTCGACGGGCAGCTGGCCCAATACCTCTATGATATTTTCGGCGGTACCCGGACGGCAGCGGATATGTACGCCTCTGTCTCTGTTACGCCTGGTCATCCTCGGCGTCCAGGCGCCCGCTATGTCAAACGCCTGTACGTCCGGAAGTTCGCCAACAACATCAGCCTTTCCATGAAAGACCGGCTCTACCAGCACCTGGTCCAGACGCCGAAGCGGGACATGGAGCAGGCCGATACGGGTGTCTTGATGACCAAAGTCATTTCCGACATCGACACCTGCGTCGAAGGGATGCGCAAGTTCACGACGGAAATCTTCGATACCGGCGTCGTCATGGCGGCCTATGTGGTCATGCTCGTCTGGTACGACTGGCGCCTGACGCTGTGCGTCCTCGTCTTCCCGCCCATCGCCTATGCCCTGGCCAACAGCCTGCGCCGCCTGGTCGCCGTGACGGCGGCCCGCAGCAAAGAAAGCAGCGGCGCCTGTCGGGCATGACCCTGGACCGCATCAGCAACGCCCTGACGTACCGCGTCTACGGCGAAGAAGCCGTACAGGACCAGCGGTATGAAGGCTACCTGGCTGACTATGAAAAGAAGATGATCCTGGCCAATCTCTGGGAAAATACACTTCAGCCGATTTACAAAGTCATCGCCATGATCGGCACGATGCTGGTCATCTGGTTCGGCGGCCGCAACGTCCTGGGAACGGGTTGGGAAAGTTGGGATATCGCCGCTTTCTCGACGTACCTGGCCTGTTTCATCAAGCTGGCGACGAAATCATCCCATGCGGCAAAATTGTTCAACGCCATCCAGAAAGCCCAGGTTTCGTGGCAGCGCATCCAGCCCCATCTCCAGGCGGCAACGGAACTGCCCGATCCCGTACCACCGGCAGCCCCGGCAGCCTGACGGTCCGCCACCTGTCCTTCACCTATCCCGGCAGTGACGGCCCTATTTTCCAGGACCTTTCCTTCTCGGCCCGTCCCGGTACTATCATCGGCATCACCGGGCCTGTCGCCTGCGGCAAATCGACGCTGGGCCAGGCCTTCCTCTGTGAAAACCCGCACGGCGGCCAGATTTTCTTTGGCGCCAAGGAACTGGGCAACGGCCACACGGCGCCAGACGCATCGTCGGCTACTGCGGCCACGACGCGGAACTCTTTGCGGCTACCGTCGAAGAGAACATCCGCCTCGGCCTGTCCGGTGACATCGCCCCGGTCCTGAAAAGGGTCTGCATGGATGAGGACTGCGCTACCTTTCCGAAGGGGATAGAGACGCCCATCGGCGAAGGCGGCCAGCGCTTGTCCGGCGGCCAGCAGGCCCGTATCGCCCTGGCCCGGGCCTGTTCCATCCGCGGCCGCTCCTCATCCTCGACGACCCCTTTGCCGCCGTCGACATGGCGACAGAACGGAAGATTTTCACCAGCCTGCGCCAGGATTACAGCGACCGCATCATCCTCCTCATCTCGCACCGCCTGAGCCTCTTCCCCAATCTGGACCAGGTCATCTGGCTCAACGGGGACGGGACCAGCGTCGTCGCCACGCACGAAGCTCTATATGCATCCTGTCCGGCCTACCGGAATCTCTATGACCTGCAGCATGCCCAGGGAGGTACCCGCCATGCGTAATATTTTCTGGCAGACCCTGAAAAAGAACATCCTGCTCCTGGTGGCCCTCATCGCAGCCATCATCGCGTCCATCGCCGTGAGCGTCACGCCGCCTCTCATCCTGCAATACATCGTCGACAGCCTGGTCAGCGGCTCGTTCAGCGCCTATCCCCTGCTGACGGCAGGCATTCTCTACTTTGCCCTCAATGCCGGCAGCGGCCTCGTCGATGCCCTCAAGGAAACACTGATCACCGTCTTCGGCCAGAAAATCACCCACGGCCTGCGCTCGGCCATGTGCCAGCGCCTCGACGAATTGCCGGCGGCGTACTTCGTCAGCCATGAAGCCGGTGCCGTCACGTCGATTTTCGTCAACGACGTCGATACCCTGGAAAACCTCTTCGATTCCGGCGTCGTCAGCATGATTGCCGATGCCTTCACGATTCTCAGCATCCTCGCCGTCGTCTTCCACCTGAGCCTGGGCCTGGGCATATTGCTCTGCATCTGCCTGCCCCTCTTGTTCCTCCTGACCCGCTATTTCCAGAAGCGCATGCTCCAGGCCCAACGGGACAACCGCATCGCCGTAGGCCGGACGAACGAACTCATTCCGGAAACGGTCCATAATATCCGCACCATCCACACGTGCCAGCAGGAACGCTACCTGCGACAACGCTATGGCCGAACGATCCGGGCCAGTTTCGACGCCATGGAACGGAGCAATTTCTGTGACTCCATCTATTCGCCGATCATCATCACCAGCTGCACGATCATCATCGGCCTTATGATGGCCCTGTCCGTCAGCAGTCCGTCCCTGCAGGAAATCTTCGGCATGACCGTCGGCAGCGCGTCGCTCATCGCTATGTGCGCCGCATCTTCTCGCCCTTAGAAAGTATCGGCATGGAAATCCAGAATATCCAGTCTGCCGTCGCCGGCATCGGCCGCCTGAAAGACTTCTTTGCCGAACCCATCCAGGAACGAAGGAATCCAGTGACACCCGACAATGCAGCGGCACCACTGGTCATCGACGATGCCGCCTTTGGCTATGGCCGGGAAAAAGATATTTTCCGCCACTTTTCGCTCACCGTCACCGCCGGGGAAATGGTCACCATCACCGGCCGTACCGGCGCCGGCAAGAGCACCCTCTTCAAACTCATCCTCGGCCTCTACCAGCCCCGGGAAGGCCAGGTCCGCATCTTTGGCTGCGACCCGTCCCGGCTGGCCCCTGCTGTCCGGCGCCAGGTCTTCGGCTACGTCGAGCAGCAGTTCCACGCCATCAGCGGTACCGTCGCCGACCAGATCAGCCTCAAGGACCGCGGGTCACAGCAGGCGCCATCGAAAAAGCCTGCACCTCGTCGGTCTGTGGGATACGTGCTGTGCCCTGCCCCAGGGACTGGACACGTCCTTCCGGCCGGAACTCTTTTCCCGCGGCCAGAGCCAGCTCCTGTCCATCGCCCGGGCCGTCGTCATGAACCCGCAGATTCTCTTGTTCGATGAAATCACGGCCAATCTCGATTCCCTGACAGAAAGCCAGGTCCTGCAGGCCCTGCAGGCCGCCGCCAAAGACCGGACGGTCCTCTCCATCTCCCATCGCCTCTACGAAGCCCAGGGCGGCCGCCGCGTCGTCATCGGAGAAACAGAATCGTAGGTCGTTCGTTGTTTGTCGCAATCCGCAGGCCGCTGATTGCAAAAAAAAGAAAGCGCTGTCGCATGAAGACAGCGCTTTTTAAGTGGCTAGTTGTTAGTGGTTAGCGGATGGGTTTAAATTTAAAGCTATCACTTCAAACATCATTCATCAAACTTCAAGCATTAGAATGTCACCCGATAGGACATAGTTCATTTGAGTCTGTCGCCGCAAAGCGGCATCTAAGTCCGAAGCGGCCGGCTACCGGCGAACTGCGGCCTGCGGATCACCATTCACTATTTCGCCGGTGCTTCGATGGGGTCGTAATCAGCCGGTTTATCTGTAATAGCCGCTTCGTCGATGGCCGACGGTACCGGGTCGAAGCCCTGGCGGAACAGGCCCTTGATGGCAGCGATGTACGGTGGGATGATGGTGTCCATGAGGAGATAGCGCTTGCGGAAAAGGTTGCGCTTCTGCGACTTGATTTCGCCGTATTTGCGCCGTCTTTCTTCAATCGGCAGGTGGTAATACACGGTTCCTTGCCATCCGGTGCAGCTCCTTCGCCGATCCAGAATTCATTGAAATTGGTCTTCTTCGAGCGGTTGCCGCGCAGCATATGGCTGTTGGTATAGAAGCCTTCGTCCGTGATGACATATATGTCATGGATGCCCAAAGTTTGGACGAAGATGCGCATGAGATAGAGGATGAAATTCTTCGGCCGATAGCCAAAGAGCTTCTTGGTCAGGACCTTGGTCGTTTCCAGGCCGTGCTTTGAGCCCTGGATGGTGCCGATGTACACGGACGGCGTCCCGTCAACATTGTAATCGAAACGGAAATTGAAATGATAGATCATCTGGCCTTCATGATAGAGGTAGAGCGACAAGAAGCCTTCCTTGCGCTGGCCCGTATCGAAGATGAGCCGCGCTTCCAGGGGCAGCGATTCGTCCGGCGAAGTCCACAGGTATAGCCGTTCCCCCAGTAGAGTTCGTGGATGACCTCGTCAGAAAAGAAAGTCCGCAAGATAGTGAAATGATGTTTCAAGGCATCGAGACGCTGGCGCATGGTCGAATTCTTGAACAAGAAGACGCGGGTCATGACTTCCTGGAAATCCGGGTCATGCTGCTCAAAGAAGCCCTTCATCGGCTCATAATGGTCAAAGAAATCGTAGAGCTCTTCAAATAAGGCCCGGTTGGACACGGCACGGGCAAAAAAAACGACAGCCCGCTTGTTTTCCTGGAAATTCCGGGGCCCGTATATAAGGCGCGATAAGTGCCAGAAATAGGAAATGCTGTGCATGGAATACCTCCTATCAAGTACAAAGCTAATAGTACTATTATACGGGCAAGACAAGCAGGCTGTCAATGTGGGATTCGTGGCCAGTGACTAGCTTCTATCTAATCCAGCTTCCGCACGATATTCGCCGGGACATGGGACAAATCGCGGACGCCGGTGATCATCATGGCATCCATGAGCTGGCGTTTGAGCGTATCCAGGAGGAGTTTGACCCCTTCGGCCCCACCGCCAACAGCAGCGACGGCAGCCGGTCTGCCGATGAGGACGGCGTCGGCACCGAGGGCCAGCATTTTGAGGATGTCTTCGCCGTGACGGATACCGCCATCGACGAAAATGGTGATCCGCCCTTTGACAGCTGCGGCGATATCAGGCAGGACATCGGCCGTACCGGCCATGCCGTCGAGGACGCGGCCGCCGTGGTTGCTGACGACGATGCCTTGGGCACCGGCTTCGGCACAGGAGACGCTTCTTCGGCCGACATGACGCCTTTGACGATGAAGGGCAGTTTGATAGCCTGGACGACTTCGGCAATGTCACGGGCACTCTTGGGCTACGGCGTGACCGAAAATCCGCATGTTAATCAGCGTCGCCGCATCGATGTCGCTGGCAACGGCAAAAGCGCCGGCTTCTTCGGCCTGATGGGCTTTCTCAATGATCTGGTCGTTGCTGCGGGGCTTGATAGTCGGGATGACGATGCCCGGCCGTTTCTTACAAGATGCAATGCCTGATGAATACATATACGGGGCACCGCTGTCACCGGTAAAGCACAGCGTACCCGCATCCAGGGCTGCCTGAGTAACGGCTTCGTCATACTCTTGTTCTACTTCCGCCGAGTCGCCGTCTACCTGGGCATTGAGGACGATGCCGCCGACCGGCGCCAGGAGTATCGGCATACTGAGCCGTTTTCCCATAAGGGTCACAGCCGTATCCGGGTCGTCGACGCCAGACATGCTGCGCATGACCAGGCCGTATTCCTGGAGCGCTTCGACGTTACGCATGAAAGACCGTCCCGTGCGCAGGCCGCCGAAACCGGGAATCATGCCGACGCAGGCTTTGCCATTGCACTGGGGACAGACATGGCAGCCTTTCATTTTTTCGCGTGCTTTGTTCCTTACTTCCTGTAAATCCATGATAATCACTTCCTAAATAAATATTTTATTGTCAGCCCGGCCCTGATAGGTCGTCTCTAACATCTTGACATGGGATAAAAAGGCAGGGTCGTCGAAATACTTGGCGCCATGCGGGCAGTTGCGCACGCAGCGCTGGCACTTGATGCAGATGCCCGTGACGACGGACGGCTGGTCCGGGTCGATGGAGCCCATGGGACACTGGCGGGCGCAGAGGCCGCAGGATACGCATTTTTCCAGGTCTGTCTTGGGCTTGGCTTTGAGGAACTTGGCCGGCTGGCCGTCGACGCCTTTGGGGACATAATACGGAGCCCTGGCATCACCATCGACGACGAGACGCGGTACCATGCCATCGGTCTGACGGATTTTCGATACGGCCATGTCCGTCAGGCGGACCATGAGAGCCAGGTCGTCCTTATCGGGCCGGTCAGGGGCCAGGACATCGGAAAAAGCATGGGTCCCGACGAAAGCCCCGGCTGCGACGGTACGAAAGCCGTTGCCGTCGAGTGTCGCACAGAGCTCGGCCAGGGAATTATCGAAAGACCGGTTGCCATAAGTCACGACAGCCAGGGCCAGGGCGCCTTTGCCGATGAGTTTTTCCTGATATGTCGGCAAAATCTTATTGGGCAGTTTCCCGGCATACGTCGGACCGCCGACGATGACCAGGTCACCGGCTGAAAAAGTATGCACTGTTTCCCGGTCCTTCGGCAGGTTCAGGGAAATAGCCCGGCACGGTACCTGGAAGAGCCGCGCCGCTTCAGAAGCGCCTTGACAGACGATGCGCCTGGTATTCTCAGTAGGGCTGAAATAAACGGCATAAATCTGTTGGATACGCATAAAAACCACCTCGGTTGTAAAAACTCCTGTCTCCTCATTTTACTATATTATATACCAAACAGGCGCGAAAGTCATAGTTCGCGCCTGTTTTCTTTTTCCCTTTTGTGTTAGAATACAGTATGATTTTACTATAAAAACGAGGTGTCCTATGCAAAAGAAAATATATGCCGTACGGCGCGGCCGCACGACCGGTCTGTTCCTGTCCTGGGCAGACTGCCAAAACAAGTAGACGGCTTCCCGGGAGCCCGCTTCAAGAGCTTCACCGATGCGACGGAAGCCTGGAAATGGCTCAATGGCGAAGAAACTGCGGCGCCGAAAAGGACAGGAGCTCCCAAAAAATCCCGCCAGACGGCAAAGACCGCGGCGCCGTCCCAGCCCTTGCGGCCTGACGAAGAACAGGATTTCGTCATCTATACCGACGGCTCATGCCTGCGCAACCCCGATGGCCCCGGTGCTGGGCCGTCGTCGCCTGCAACGTCGCTACTGGCGAAGTGACGGAACTATGCGACGGCAATCCGTCGACGACGAATAACCGCATGGAGCTCCTGGCAGCCATCATGGCCCTGCGCTTTGCACCGGAAGGCACGAAGTCGCCTTGTACACAGACAGCCAATACCTCAAGAACGGCATCACCAAATGGGTCGCCGGCTGGAAGCGCCGGGGCTGGAAGAAAGCCGACGGCCAGCCCGTCCTCAACCAGGCTTACTGGGTCGAACTGGACAAGCTCTACGCCGCCCACGACGTCACCTTCCACTGGGTCAAAGGCCACGTCGGCGTCGAACTCAACGAGCGCTGCGACCAGCTGGCCAAAGCCCAGGCCGTAAAGTATAAATAAAAACGAATCACTAGCTATGAATGGCTAGTGATTCGTTTTTACTGTAGGGGCGCCACGTGGGCGACCCGCTTGGGTATTGGGGACGCGCTCTCCGAGCTGGAAAACAGCTCATATGCTGGGACGGCTTGCCACGTGCAAGCCCCTACAGATTCAAAATATCAGCTACGAGCTGGTCGACTTCTTCGGTTTTCGTGCTCCACGACGTGCAGACGCGGATGCAGACGTGGTCGTTGTCAACAGGTCCCATGGCTTCAAAGATGTATTTGCTTTCCAAGGCCTGGGCCTGAGCTCTCGAAAGGATGATGAACTGCTGGTTCGTCGGGCTGACGACGAGTTCTTCTATCCCTTTCTGCCGGAAGGCTGGCGGATACGGACGGCGTATTCATCGGCTCGTTTCGTAATGGCAAAATACGTCCCGTCGTGGAGCAGGGTATAGAACTGGAGCCCTAAGATCCAGCCTTTGGCCAGGACGGCGCCGAACTGTTTCATGTGAGCTTTGAAGCGGCGGTCTATCCCGGCGTCGGTCAAGACGAGGGCTTCGCCAAAGAAGGCCCCGCATTTCGTACCGCCGATATAAAAGACGTCGGCCAGGCGGCCGAAATCAGCCAGCGTCAGGTCATTCCCGTCAGCCCCAAGGCCATAACCCATGCGGGCGCCATCGACGAAGAGGTACATGTGATACTTGCGGCAGACTTCCGAAATAGCCGTCAGTTCAGCCTTGGTATAGAGCGTGCCGTATTCCGTCGTAAAAGAGATATAGACCAGCGACGGCCGCGTCAGGTATTCGGCTTCGCCGGAATTATAGTAAGCCTGCACTTCCCCTTCGATCTGGTCCGCCGTAATCTTGCCGTCATGATGGGGCAGGGCGACGATTTTGTGACCTGTATTTTCAATGGACGCACATTCATGACAGTTGATATGGCCCGTGTCGGCACAGATGACGCTGTCACAGGAACCGAGGAGGGCTGAAATGGTGACAAAATTGGCCTGCGTCGCTCCCGGGAAAAAGTAGACCTTCCCTTGCGGACACTGGGCCAATTCCAAAATCAGCTTTTCTGCCTTGTCACACCAGTCATCGACGCCATAGCCGCCGTACTGCGTATCGTTCGTCTGATTCAAAGCCTGCAAGACGCTGGCATGAGCGCCATGATTATAGTCATTGTTAAAACGTATCATTTTACCCTGTCTCCTTGCTCTATCCCTTAATGATCTTCTTCAACTTCTGCTAATTTTTGCTGCAACATTTTCCCAAGCTGCCAAATTCTTTCGAGGCCATGGCCTTACATCTATTCTAACATAATCGGATACGTTGTACAACAAAAAGGGCTTGTCGCCGACGATAAGCCCTTTTCTGTAGGGGCGCCCAAGTAGGGCGCCCACTCCGGGATATGTACGATTCCCCGACCAGTTTGCTAGAAAAACCATCCAAATCCCGAACGGATTGCCCACGTGCGCCTCCTACAAATCCGTACTACAAACTATAAAGCGATGACGTCCAAATCGTCCGGGATATACAGGTTTCCCTGATAATACCGGCTTCCTTCGGCATGGTAACGCTGGCGGCGATGGGCCAGGGCCTTGTCTTCAGTATGGTAGAGGATCAGATTCTGTACGCCCAGGCGGGCTCCGTTTGGCAGGCGTCTTTGACGGTCGAATGGTGTTTCTCATAGGGATGGAAGATATCCGCTTCGGCATCGAGCAGAAAGCTTCATGAAGGAGCCATTTACTATCCCGGACATAGGCTTCTTCCCAGGCTGATACGGCTCATCACCACAGCAGGTCAGTCTGCCGTCGGCGAGTTCTAAAGAAAAGCCGAATTGTTTGGCCTTGGTCGAACGAATATCGAAAAAAATTACGTCATGGCCCATGAGCTGACGCGTCTCCCCATCGGTCACCGTCACAAGATGAAGACGGTCATCGAGGAAAGCACTGTCTTTCGAGGACAGCAGAGCCTTTCCCATCGTGCGCAGCAGGGAAATGACTTCATCATGACCGTAGATAACGGCTTCGCCTCATAGGTCCCGCGCCGCCAGGACTGACACATCATGCGCATGAGCCAGAGGATGCCCAGAAGATGATCCATGTGTTTATGGGTGACGAAGACCGTCCGCATATCCTGCCAGCGCAAATGGGCCTTTTCCAGCTGACACAGGAGTCCGTTCCCGCCGCCGCCATCGACGAGCAGATATTGACCGCTTTCATGGAGGACGAAACAAGTATTATAACAATGGGTCACCGTTGCGTTCCCAGTCCCTAACAAGGTCAGATTCATGACTATCCCTCCCGATGGTTTATCGTGCGTTGGCTTCGCCGCGGAAGATGGTGCCACGGCTGGCGTCTACGGTGACGACTTCGCCGTTTTCCAGGGTATCGGCAGCATGGGCAGCGCCGACGACGGTCGGGATGCCGAGGGTGATGGCGACGATAGCCGATTCGCTGGTGAGGCCGGCTTCTTCGGAGACGATGGCGCTGGCCCGTTTCATGTAGTCGACGAAATCAGCGCGGGCCGAACGGACTACGAGGATGCAGCCGTCGGTGAAGTTCTTTTCCAGGTCTTCTTTCGATTCGGCGATGCAGACTTTGCCGATAGCCGAGTTGCGGCCGATACCGGTACCGCGGAGGAGGACGTCACCGACGACCTGGACGCGGATCATATTGGTCGAACCGGCTTTGGCAACGGGGACACCTGCCGTGAGGACGACGAGGTCGCCGGCTTTGATGAGTCGTTGTCGAGGGCTGCAAAGATAGCATTGTCGACGACAGCATCGGTATCGCTGGCTTCCTTACCGGTGACAGCTTGAACGCCCCAGTTGAGCTGCAGGCGGCGGACGATGGCTTCATGCGGCGATACGGCTACAATCGGGCAGGCCGGACGGAATTTAGAAATCATCTGAGCTGTGCCGCCGCGTTCAGTCGAAGCGATGATGGCTGCAGCGTGGAGGTCTTTGGCAATCTTGACGACGCTTTGCCGATGGATTCCGTCGTCGTAGCCGATTCAGCGTCGACGTCTTCATAGGACTTCGGCGTGAAGTTGCTTTCCGTAAAGGTTGCGACGCGGGCCATGGTTTCTACAGCTTCTACCGGATAGAGGCCGCCAGCCGTTTCGCCGCTGAGCATGATGGCATCCGTGCCGTCGAGGATGGCATTGGCGACGTCGCTCGTTTCGGCACGAGTCGGACGCGGGTTGTTGCACATAGATTCCAGCATCTGCGTAGCCGTAATGACCGGTTTACCTGCGGCCTGGCATTTATGAATGAGGACTTTCTGGAGCATCGGCACTTCTTCTGCCGGGACTTCGACGCCGAGGTCACCGCGGGCGACCATGATGCCGTCGCTCATCTTGATGATATCGTCGATGTTGTTGACAGCTGCCTGACATTCGATTTTGGAGATGATCTTCATATGGCTGTCGTGTTTTTCCAAAATCTTACGGATCGTCAGGACGTCTTTGCCGCGCTGGATGAAGGAAGCGGCAATCCAGTCCATGTTCATGCGGCAGCCGAATTCGATATCGTCGGCGTCTGTATCGGAAACAGCCGGCAGGTTGATGGCAATGCCCGGTACGGCAACGCGTTTGCGGTCGCTCATCTTGCCGCTGTTGAGGATTTTCGTATGGATGTCTTCGCCTTCGACGCTGACAACTTCCAAGTTGACCAGGCCGTCCGACAAGAGGATGTGGTCGCCGGCTTTGACGTCCTGCGGCAGTTCTTTATAGTTCATGGAGGCAATAGTTTCATCGCCTTCTACGTCACGGGCCGTCAAGGTAAAGTCTTTGCCGGCTTCCATCATGATCGAACCATTCTTAAATTTGCCCAAACGGATTTCCGGGCCTTTCGTGTCGAGGAGCAGTGCAACCGGGATACCCAGTTTCTGGGAGGCAGCGCGAACCATGTCGATGCGCTGTTTATGTTCTTCATGAGAACCATGGGAGAAATTAAAGCGGGCAACGTTCATGCCGGCTTTAATCATCTTTTCGATAATTTCCGGGGTATTGGAACTAGGGCCTAAGGTGCAGACGATCTTTGTTTTTTCAGCATACAGATTTCTCCTTTTCTACTCACGTACACGTAACGATTGACGTTTCCGTTCCTAGTGGTACGTTTTTTGTCCCACTAGTGCAATATACGGCTATTGCTCACTGCGATTGTACCGTATTCCCCACGATAATGCAAGGATTAGTTGTGTAAATACTTTATGAGGACGCAGGCCGCAGGCCGCCGCAGCAGGACGGCCTTACGAACCACTAGCCACTAGCCACTAGCCACTAGCCACTAGCCACTAGCCACTAGCCACTAGCCACTAGCCACGAAGATTTTACCACAAATGGACGCGCTTCTGCGGTTCGACATACATGCCGTCGCCGGGCTGGATGCCATAGGCCGTATAGAAGCCATTCGTCGACGACAAGGCGCCGTTGACGCGGCTTCGCCAGTCGGATGGGGATCATTCTGGACCAGGTAGAGCAGCAGCTGGTCAGTCATCTTAGTCGCAAAGACCGTGGCAAAGGTGCGGTATAAATCGCGCAGCATCCTTGGTCGCCATGGGCCAGTTCCGTCGCAACCGACAGGCCGCCGCAGTCGGCAATGGCTTCGTTGCTGACGAGCTTGCCATTTTCATGGAGCCCCTTGCCGAGGGTATAGCGATCGTAATACGGGCCGAAAGCAGCCGATAATTTCTGGAAAGCTTCATAGTCTTTTGCCTTCCACCAGTTCTTCAAGCGGCCTTCGCTGTCGTACTTGCTGCCGTTCGGGTCAAAGGCATGGGAAATCTCATGGCCAATGACGACGCCGATGCCGCCCAGATTGGTACCGCGCGAAGCTTTGGCATCGTAGAACGGCGGCTGCAGGATACCGGCCGGGATAGTGATGCTGTTATTTTCCGGGATATAAGCGGCATTGACATCTTGCGGGTCAAAGGCATACCATTTATCGGGATTAAAATTCGTTCCCAATAGCGCATGGACCTGCTGTTTTTCCAGGACGCCGTTGTGCATGACATTGACCAGCAAATCGCCGCCATCCTGTGGAGCAATGACGTCAGGCATACTTTCGATGATAGGTTTGTCATCTTCAGCCGGACCGCCAACAAAGACGCGCAGGTGGCTGAGCTTGTCGACGGCTTTGGCCCGCGTCGCCTGACTGAGCCAGTCATTGGCTTCCAGCCGCTGCTGATAGACGTCGCGGATTTCATTGATCATGGCCTTCACATCGTTGATGATGGCCGCCGTACAGTGATTCTTCATATAAATCTGGCCGAATTCGTAAGACAGCATGTTCTGGACCATGCGGCTCGCCGTTTCCTTGTCATCCCGCGCCTGGCGATGCCGAAGCGCTGGAGGCATAATTGCGCTGCAGATCCCGCAATTTGATATCCGCACTGGGCGCAAAGCCGCTATAGACCTGATAGACAGCATAGCTCTTGAGCAGGTCGAGATTCTTAGGCACATAGAGGGCATCGAACTGCTGTAAATACTCCGGATTCGATAAGAAGAATTGTTTTTCTTTATTCAGGCCCAGGTTGGTCAGGACCGTCTTACCGCCCATATTGGGCATGAGTTTTTCCAGATTCCCCCGCGACATCAGGCGGTTCTGGACGGTCACGTCATTGCGCTGTTCGCTCGTCAGCAAGTGTGGCCCCAGGCCCTTTTCCATGGCAAAGATGGCTTCACTGTGAGCCGCCGCCTGGTCCGGCGATTCTCCGGCTTCTTCGAGGATATGGGCGACGTATTCCCGATAAGCCTTCCAGGCTCCGGGCTGGGGTTCTTTTTCCAATTCATCCTTCGTAAAGGACGGCGTCACCGTCAAGATGCGCGGCACATAACGCAGGCCCGTCGGCAGGCGGTCGACGGTGTAGCCTACGAAGATATCCGTCCCGGTCTTGGCACTGACAGCCTGCAAGGCCTCCGTCAATTCCGGCAGGGTCTGGGCTTTTTCAATGGGACCGGTCAGTTCCTGCAGATGGGCGCGGGCTGTGGCGTTACGCTGTTTATTGTCGATGGCGCAGGCGTAGAGGTCGGCGATTTTCTGTTCCGGCGTCCCCTTGGCATAAGTTCCCTGCTTGACGGCGACCGTTTCCAGTTCCTTGCCCAGGGCTTTCTTATTTTCTAAAGACCGTTCAGAAAACCAGGACCATGAGGCTTCCGTCGGCCGGATTTGCTGCGCTGCTAACGTCTTGCCATTGACAGCCTGATAAAAATTATCTTTTTCGGACACAGCGTCGCTGGCCTGGACGGACCCAAAGGCCATGAGCGCCAACAGTACCATCGTCGTCAGCCGCGTCTTCACCTTATATTCCATATATATGTCTCCTCCCTGACTCCCTGTTTTATGACAATGCCGGTCCTTGACCCCATTGGCAGCAAAGGCAGCCGCCCGGTCGCGGCAGGTCCCGCAGACACCACAGGGCTTGTCGCCGCCTTCATAGCAGCTCCAGGTCAATTCATAAGGCGCGCCCAGGCGCAGGCCTTCCTTGACGACGCCCGCTTTGTTCCACGATAACAAAGGCGCTTCCAAGTGGCAGGTCCGGCCAGAACCTTCATAAATGGCCGTGTTCATGGCCGTTTCAAATTCCGGTGTGCAGTCCGGATACGCCCGGCCAGCGGCATCATCGGCATGGGCACCGTAATAAATGACTTCCGCGCCGACGCTGACGGCAACGGCTGCGGCAAACGACAAGAACAGACCGTTGCGGAAAGGCACATACGTATCAACCGTCCCTTCGCCGCCCTTCTTGGCCAGCTGATCCGCATACGATTCATGGGCAATCGCCTTATGGCTGCCCTGCAGGAGCGAACAATCACTCAAAGAAAAAGCCTGAGACAAATTGACCTCCTGCTGCTGCACCCCGTAGTAAGCCGCCACCTTGCGGGCCGCTTCCAATTCCTTGGCATGTTTCTGGCCATAATAAGCCGTCAACGCCAAGACGTCTTCCTTTTTATATTTCGTCAAAGCCATGGCCAGACACGTCGTAGAATCGACGCCGCCACTGAGCAAAACAACACACTTCATGAGGAGACCCCCTTTATTCATGATAAACCGTATACACCATAGTATAACACAGAATCAGTGGCTCGTGGTTCGTGGCTCGTGGTTCGTGGTTCGTAAAAACCTGCCATTATACCAGAATAAGGGTATGTCCAAATCTCACAGCGGGCCGCCCGTTGGGACGGCCCCTACGACCGCGGCATATAGCCGCGTAATTTTTCATCGCCTGGTTGCGATTCCGTAGGGGACATCCTGTCAAGGCGTACCGCTACGCGCTGAGGGCTTCCCGAAGCGTCGTTGTCAGTTTGAGTTTGTTACGGCGAAGCCGCATCTGCGTCCGAGGAAAGGCCGTCGTTCGCAAAAGCCTTGGTCCTATGTCAAGTTTGAGTACAAATTAAATTGAGGTTTCTATCAATCAGTTATCCAGCAATCAAAGCTGCCTTTTTCTTGTAGTTTGCATATAATTTTTCATAGTCATTTGGTGACATATAGTTACAGTGACTGTGAATTCGAACGGTATTATAAAACGTGTTAATGTATTCAAACACCAGCATATAGGCTTGTTGATAATTTTCAATCTTAAATCGATTCAGCC
>ENA-OUNI01000702-OUNI01000702.1-human-gut-metagenome-genome-assembly--contig:-NODE-702-length-15159-cov-5.155468_pt1 | contig 15159 bp, 18 predicted proteins | sample MGYA00242499_ERZ504580 | MGnify/ENA primary metagenome ERZ504580 (study PRJEB26092, sample SAMD00036315) | human gut metagenome | host: Homo sapiens | study: EMG produced TPA metagenomics assembly of... | reverse complement strand
TCCTTGTATCCGTGAAATGTCGGAGCTGAACAAATGGATAGAAGTCTATCCTGATGTAACCTATCTTGCTACGACTTTTGACAGTGCTGTACAAATAAAGAAAATTGTAGAGAGCCGTCCTTTCCTCTTTACCCAGATAGCCGATGACTTGTTTTTCTTCGAGACCTTTCATGTGAGTGGTATGCCGGTCACTATACTGGTGGATAAGAAAGGCATTATCCGTCATATAGAACAAGGTACTGGAACTGCGAAACTTCGGTATATGCAGGATAAGTTGCAGAAACTTGTCAGCGAATAATTCTTTCCTGATGAATAGGGGATAAGGATTTCAGAGGATTTTTTTTGCCCTTTCACAGATTATCATACCTTTGCGAATATAAATCTAAGGAAGGCAAGGTTATGATAAAACATCTTTTTTTAATATGGGGACTGCTTGCGGCACTCACTGCTGAGCCGGTTCTGGCTTGTACATCTGCCGTCGTTTCTGGAAAGGTTACTCCTGACGGCCGTCCGTTGCTATGGAAAAACCGTGATACGGACTATCTGCGAAATCATGTTGCTTATATAAAAGGGGAGAAGTATAACTTCATTGCCGATGTGAATAGTGCTAACTTTCCTGCCTTGAAAGAGGCATGGATGGGTACAAACTCCGTTGGTTTTGCCTTGATGAACACCCAATCCTACAATCTGGTGGAAGTGAAAGATGGGGAAGAACGGGGGGCAGCCAACGGGAGGATTATCTACCGTGCCTTGGAGGTTTGTGCCACGGTGGAGGATTTCTGCCATTTCCTCGATACCATTTCCAAGCCCAGCTTGATAGAGCCAATTTTGGCGTAATCGACGCTCAAGCGCTGCCGCCATGTTTGAGGTGGATTATTATAAATATACGATGTATGATGCCAATAATCCCAAAGATGCTCCTTACGGCTACATTGCCCGTACCAACTTCTCTTTTGCCGGTGAAGCAAATCGGGGGGCAGGTTATGTACGCTATATGGAGGCAGACAGGTACTGATGAGGGCTTCTGCAACGGGAGGGATCACACCGCAGGTATATTTAATGATCTTTCACGTTCGTTTCGCAACGGCATGCTTGATATTGATTTGAAGAACGGGAATTTAATCGCCCGCAAGGTTCCGGTTGGTTTGTCGACCAGGATTTTATTCCCCGTAACAGTACTTCTTGTTCCATTGTGGTGCAGGCGTAAAACCGGGTGAGAAGGTGGAACTTACTACGATGTGGACAATGCTGGGATATCCTCCTACGGGTATTGCCGTGCCGCTTTGGGTGAAGGATGCGGATAGACTTCTGCCTCCGATGGTATGTTGGGACAAGGCGTGTGCCGCCGCTCCGCTCAGTGATTGGTCACTCCGGCTTTCCAACAATGTCTTTTGTTATAATCAGGGGATGGGAACCAATCGTTATCTGAATTGGGAAAAACTGTACAATATGGAGAATAATGGCTATATGCAGCAGCTTGTTACGGTAGAGGCAGAGGTGTTTCGCCGTACATGCCTATTGTTGGACAGCTGGAGACAGCAAGGAAGCATTGATTCTCAAGAAATGCAGAAGCTTTATCAAGATGTGGAAGCACTTGTCCGAAAGGCTTATACGCCTTTGATGGAACAATGACAGTATTCCAGTATTTCCCCTTCCTGCTCCGGGTGGAACCAGTGGATTTCCTCGTCCCGTTTGAACCAGGTCATTTGCTTACGGGAATAGATGCGTGAGTTCTGCTTTATCTTTTCGATGGCAAAGGGTAATGTCCATTCACCATCCAGGTACTTGAATATTTCTTTGTAGCCTACTGTATTTAGGGAATTTAGACTTTTATGCGGGTAGACCATGCGCGCTTCTTCCACTAAACCCTCTTCCACCATTTGGTCCACCCGGCAGTTGATGCGTTCATAAAGCTCTTCCCGGTTACGTGTTAATCCTATTTTGATGATACGGAAGGGGCGTTCTTTCTTTTGTTGAGTGCGGAAGGAAGTGTAGGCCTTTCCCGTCATGTAGCAGATTTCCAAAGCATGGACTACGCGTTTGGGATTCTTCAAATCTACTATTTTGTAATATTCCGGATCCAACAGCTTAAGTTCCGCACAAAGTCTTTCCAGACCTTCTGTTTCGTATTTGTGCAGCATGAGCTGGCGTGTATCGGCATCTACGGTCGGAATGTCGTCAATTCCTTTACAGACTGCATCTACATACATCATTGAGCCTCCGGTCAGCAGTACGGTGTTATGCTTTGTAAACAGGTCTTCCAGCAGCTTCATCACTTCCGCTTCGTATTGGGCGGCACTGTAATAGTCTGTCAGCTTCAGGGTACCGACGAAGTGATGCTGTACCCGTTGCAGTTGCTCCGGTGTAGGGGCAGCCGTGCCTATCTTTAAATCTGCATAGAGTTGTCTCGAATCGGCCGAGACGATACAAGTATGGAAATGTTCTGCCAATCGGAGGCTGAGCTCTGTTTTGCCTACTCCGGTGGGACCGATAAGTACGATTAGGGTGTGCATGCGGGTAAAAATAGCAGCGGATTACGCGGATTACACGGAATATTCAATAACAACCGTGTGTTTCCGTGTAATCCGTGCCTAAAAGAAATCTGTATGGTATGTCTGTTTAATATTTCTCTTCTTCAAAGGAGTTTCCGACTTCGTCCAAACCGCCGAAACCCTCTTTGTCGAAATCTTCCATATCGAAGTCCTGGTCGCCGTAAAAGTTTTCGTCCAAATCAAGGGAACCGCCAGCAGCTGCCATCTCTTCAAAATCAATGGTCTGCTTGGGAGCTTCACCTGCTTTCTTGGTGCATTTGGCTCCTTTCATTTCCTTTCCGGTAATGATTTCAGAAAGCTCGATGAAGAAGCAGCGCTCAGTCATATAATCGAATACATAGAGAAGTTTCTGCTTCTCGTCTTCAACCAGTTCGCTCAGCTGGGTCTCTTTCATCACCCAACTGTCCATTTCCGGATTGTCATCCATTTCTTCCAGCGTAATTTCTTTCTCTTTCTCCCAGTCATCATCGCAAATGAAGAAAGAAGTCATCTGGTCGTTAGTGTAGCCTGCCGACTTTAGAATCGCTTCATGGAAGTCATAAAAGGTAGCTTCCGGGTCTATCTGTATTTCTCTGACAAAATCGTCCACCTCATCAGAGATGATTGTAAATCTGTAGATCATGATGATTTATAATTTATGATTTCTGACTTTGTGTAAATCATACGTTTTTCATTTTCCTGCGGGGATAATGCCGCGGCTGATTCACGTATAAGTTTACGATATAGCTTATTTCCGGTGTCATTTCCATTTCATCCTCGATTTTCTTCAAGGCATCCGTATTGTTCAGACCGCTTGATAGATAATACGATAGGCATCATGGATTTTCTCAATGGTCTCGTTGGAGAAGCCACGGCGGCGTAACCCTACCACATTGATTCCCGCATAGCAGATAGGCTCGCGTCCGGCAATGATGTACGGTGGGATGTCCTTGCTGAAACGGCAGCCGCCTTGTATCATTCCATAACCGCCCACATGGCAGAATTGGTGCATCAGTACATTGGCGCTGATGATGGAATAATCGTCGATGACAATTTCACCCGCCATTTTTGTAGAGTTGCCAATGATACAGCTGTTGCCTATCAGAGCATCGTGGGCCACGTGTACACTTTCCATCAGGAGATTGTTGTTACCGACGATGGTTCTGCCTTTGGCAGCTGTACCGCGGTTGACAGTTACGTTTTCACGTATGATATTGTTGTCTCCGATTTCAGCAGTGCTTTCCTCCCCTCTGAACTTTAAATCCTGGGGAATAGCACCGATAACGGCTCCCGGGAAAATGGTGTTTCCATTGCCGATGCGTGCACCGTACAGAATGTTGACATTTGCCATAATCTTGTTGTTATCACCGATTACCACATTCTTGTCAATGAAAACAAAAGGAGCAATCTCTACGTTTTCCCCGATTTTGGCTTCGGGATGAATATACGCTAAGGGACTTATCATATTATTTACGATTTAGCTATTTACGATTTACGATTGAGAATACTTGCGATTTACTGTATATACGATTTTATCCGAATGTGATAATTCTCACGAATAATTTGAATCGTAAATCGTAAATAGTCTAATCGTAAATTTTATTATTTGTTCTTAACTATTTGCGCCATAAACTCTGCTTCGCAGACAACTTTTTCGCCTACAAACACATAGCCTTTCATGGTAGAGATGCCGCGGCGTATGGGGGCCATCAGCTCTACACGGAAGATGAGGGTATCTCCAGGTACCACTTTCTGGCGGAATTTCACACCGTCAATCTTCATGAAGTAGGTGGAGTAACGTTCCGGTTCATCCACTGAATTCAGTACAAGCAAACCTCCCGTCTGTGCCATTGCCTCTATCTGCAACACACCGGGCATTACGGGTTCCTGCGGGAAGTGTCCCTGAAAGAAAGGTTCGTTGGAAGTTACGTTCTTGACACCTACAATGTAGTTGGCACCTATTTCTATGACTTTGTCCACCAATTGCATCGGGTAACGGTGAGGCAGAAGTTCGCGGATGCGGTTTACATCCATAATCGGTTCGCGGTTGCAGTCGTAGGTAGGGGCTTGTATTTCGTGCAAACGGATTTCCTTGCGCATCTGGCGGGCGAACTTATTGTTGATAGTGTGTCCCGGGCGGGTAGCGATGATACGGCCCTTGATGGGCTTGCCTATCAAGGCCAGGTCACCGATGACATCAAGTAACTTGTGGCGGGCGCATTCATTGGGCCACACCAAAGGTTTGTGGTTGATATATCCCAATTGTTTGGCGTCCATATGAGGAACACCCATCACGTCGGCCAGCTTGTCATAGTTCTCCTGGGACATTTCGCGTTCGTAAATAACAATCGCATTGTCAAGGTCGCCGCCCTTGATAAGACCGGCTTGCAGCAACGGCTCAATTTCGCGTACAAACACGAAAGTACGGCTTGCGGCGATTTCATCCTTGAACTTCGTCATGTCCTCCAGCGTTGCAAACTGGTTGGGGAGGATGTTGGAATCGTATGATACCAATACATTCAAGCTGAAGTTCTCGTCCGGCAACACGATGATGGAAGAGCCGGTTGTTTCGTCACGGAATTCAATTTTGGACTTGATGATATAGAAATCTTTTACGGCATTTTGTTCTACAGTGCCTACGCGCTCTATTTCGTTGACATAATATTGGGCGCTTCCGTCCAGAATGGGAAATTCCGGTCCGTTTACCTGTATCAAGCAGTTATCGATACCCAATGCATAGAGGGCTGCCATACCATGCTCCACTGTGCTCACCTTTACTCCGTTTTTGGAGATTACAGTTCCACGGGTAGTTTCGGATACGTTGTCTGCAACGGCATCGAAGGTAGGCTGTCCTTCCAAGTCAATACGTTGGATTTTGTATCCATGGTTATCCGGAGCAGGATTGAAAGTAACGGTTAGGTCAAGTCCCGTATGAAGACCTTTTCCACTAAGCGAAAAGCTATCTTTTAGAGTCTTTTGTTTTAACATTGGTTACTTATTTAATTGTTGTTTAAGTTCATTCAATTCTTTGCGGAGCTGGCGCAGTTCCACTTGCATTTCCGGCAAACTTCTTTGTGCGATGGATGCCTTGAAATATTGTTTCAGCTCCATAGGAGGGGTACCGATAAGCTGCTACCGTCCTTTATGCTACTGGGAACACCAGACTGTGCGCCAAGGTTCACTTTGTTGCCAATATGAATATGACCTGCAATGCCTACCTGCCCGCCGAACATGCACCATTCTCCTATCTTGGTAGAACCTGCTACACCTACTTGCGCCGCCATTACGGTGTGGGAGCCTATTTCATCATTGTGTGCCACTTGAATCAAATTATCCAGTTTCACACCGCTATGTACGATGGTGGCTCCCATAGTAGCACGGTCCACACACGTGTTGGCACCGATTTCCACATGGTCTTCCAGGATAGTGATACCTATTTGCGGTATTTTTTCATAGCCCTCGGAAGTGGGGGCGAAGCCGAAACCGTCTGCACCGATAACGCAACCGGAGTGCAGGATGCAGTGGTTTCCTACCCGGCAATCGTGGTAGATGGTGGAGTTAGCGTAAATAATACAGTCATTGCCCACTTTGGCACCGCTGCCAATCGTGACGTGCGGATGAATGACCGTATTGTCTCCCACCTCTGCGTATTCGCCAATGCAGGCAAAAGGCGCAATGTAAACATCCTTGCCAATTTTAGCTGTCTCGGCAACAAAGGCAGAGAGTCAATTCCCACCCGCTTTGGCTTGCTTTGCTCATAAAGATTTAGCAATTTAGCAAGACTTTCATACGCATTGTCCACTTTAATCAGGGTGGCTTTCACTTCTTGTTCCGGAACAAAGTCCTTGTTTACCAGAACAATGCTTGATTGGGTTTCGTATATGTAGGGGGTATATTTGGGGTTGGATAGAAAGGAGATGGCTCCCGGTATTCCCTCTTCGATTTTCGCAAAGGTGTGAACGGTAGCATTCTCGTCTCCAACAATTTCTCCTTGGATAAATGTTGCAATTTGTTTAGCAGAGAACTCCATGTCTTATTCTTGTTAGATGGTTTCAAAACGCAAATAACGGACTTTTTTTTATATTTCCTTGTCCTGAGGTGAATATTTTATACTTATCTATGCAAACGTTGGTAGCATAAGTAGTACTTTTTTACTTTCTTGGACAGAAGAGAGATATTGAGCATATCCGATGCTTCGGCAATATTCTTGATGCTGCCGTCGTTGTAGAGGATGTCAATACTGTCATCTGCTCGTCGTACATATTCTTCTCGATGCTGGGGGTAGAGATGAAATATCTCGCTTCGGAGAGAGGGATGTTCAGTTGTTCACTGATTTGCAAAGTTAGTTCTTTTTTCCGTTCTCACTAATAGGTTCGGTAGAAATCTCGACTTTGAAGATGTTTCGGTTAATCATGCCGGCGCTCAAGGTGGACAAAACCTTGTCCGAATGGCGGCTCCATACCTTGAGGGCAGTCCAGATGTCATTATCGTCCAACTGAATGAAATTCTCCAAACATTCGGGATTGTTGTAGAATGCCTCCCGGCTGATGTCGTTGTATAGAAAGAATTTCAAGGCGGGTGAGGCAAAGAGGTCTATGCCGCGGCTTGCCAGTTCCTTGGCGCGGAGCAGGGTGCTAATCAGCATTTTCTCGTAGGCAACGGAGGTTTTGTGCAGATAGACTTGCCAGTACATCAGGCGGCGGGCAGTGAGGAAGTTCTCAATAGATAGATGCCTTTGGACTCTACTACCAGGTGGTCATCCTTTACATCCAGCATCTTGATAATGCGGGCGGAGCCAATGTTGCCTTCGGTCACTCCGGTATAGAAGCTGTCGCGGCGCAGGTAGTCCAGGCGGTCCATATCCAGTTGCCCGCTTACCAGTTGGTGCAGGAAGCGCTTGGGGTATTCATCCTTGAAAATTTGAATGGCGAGTGTCAACTGTCCGTTCATTTCCTTGTTGATACGTTCCATCAGCATCAAGGAGATGTCTTCGTGGGAGACGCCCTGCACGATGGTATTTTCCAGTACGTGGGAGAAGGGGCCGTGGCCGATGTCGTGCATCAGGATAGCGGCTTCCACAGCTTCGGCTTCGCTGTCGAAGATAAAGTTTCCTTTGGTGGCAAGTTGCTGGATGGCCTCACTCATCAGGTAGAAGGCTCCCAAAGAGTGTTGGAACCGTGTATGCTGCGCACCGGGATATACGACAGAGGACAACCCCAGTTGCTTGATACGGTTTAGACGTTGCAAAAGAGGATGTCGTACAACATCGTACAACAACCCCTTTGGTATGTTGATGAACCCGAAGACAGGGTCGTTGATAATCTTTCTTTCGAACATTAAGCGTTAGTCGTTAATCACTTTTTTCAACTCTTCCGCCATCTGTGCCTGCACTTCTTGGGCTGCTTTTCGGCTGGCGGCGGCGAAGTTCTCTGTCTTGTCCACGTAGATGATGCCACGGCTGGAGTTGACAATCAGGCCGCAAGTCTTGTTCATGCCATACTTGCAGACTTCTTCCAGGGAGCCGCCTTGTGCGCCTACGCCGGGAACCAATAGGAAGTGTTCGGGAACAATCTTGCGGATATCTTCGAAGGCGCGGCCTTGTGTGGCGCCTACTACGTACATCATCTGTTCGTCACTGGCCCACTCCTGGGATTTGCGGAGCACTTTTTCGAAGAGGCGTTCGCCGTTGGTGTCTTCCGTCAGCTGGAAGTCGTGCGAGCCTTTGTTGCTGGTCAACGCAAGCAGGATTACCCATTTGCCTTCGTACGTAAGGAACGGGGTCACACTGTCTTCGCCCATGTAGGGAGCTACGGTTACGGAATCTATATCCAGCTCTTCGAAGAAGGTACGGGCATACATGGCAGAGGTGTTCCCGATGTCACCGCGTTTGGCGTCGGCGATGATGAATTGGTCGGGATAGTTCTGCTTGATGTAGTTTACGGTTTTCTCGAAAGCTATCCAGCCTTTCACGCCCATGCTCTCATAAAATGCCAGATTGGGCTTGTAGGCGATGCAGAGGTCGGCAGTAGCGTCGATGATGGCTTTGTTGAAAGCGAATATAGGGTCTTCCTCTTTCAGAAGATGTTCGGGTATTTTCTTGATGTCGGTGTCAAGACCTACGCAAAGGAATGACTTCTTGCGCTTGATGTTCTCGAATAATTGCTGTTTGTTCATATTATTTTTTAGTTACGGGTTACTTATCACTGCCTTACAGTTCGCTCTCTTTCAGTCTTTCTGCATTTTCCGCCACAATCAGGTGGTCGATGCAGTCTTGGATGTCTCCGTCCATGAAGGCGGCGAGATTGTAGATGGTGTAGTTGATGCGGTGGTCCGTGATGCGTCCTTGCGGATAGTTGTAGGTGCGTATCTTGGCGGAGCGGTCGCCAGTGCTGACCATCGTCTTACGCTTGGAGCGATGTCGTCGATGTACTTCTGGTGTTCCTTATCGTAGATGAAGGTACGCAAGCGCGAGAGGGCGCGTTCCTTGTTCTTGGGCTGGTCGCGCGTCTCGGTACATTCGATGAGGATTTCTTCGACTATGCCTGTGTTGGGATTCTTCCAGTTGTAGCGCAGGCGCACGCCGGATTCCACCTTGTTCACGTTCTGACCGCCGGCACCACCGCTTCGGAAGGTGTCCCACTTGATTTCACCTTCGTTGATAACTACGTCGAACTCTTCGGCTTCGGGAAGCACGGCTACGCTGGCGGCTGAGGTGTGTACCCGTCCTTGCGTTTCTGTGGCCGGTACGCGCTGCACGCGGTGCACGCCCGATTCATATTTCAGTGTGCCGTATACATTGTCGCCCGTCACGGAGCAGACAATTTCCTTGAAACCGCCGGCTGCACCTTCGTTGGCGCTGGATATCTCCATTTTCCATCCCTTGGATTCGCAATACTTGGTGTACATGCGGAAGAGGTCGCCGGCAAAGATTGCCGCTTCGTCACCACCCGTGCCGCCACGAATTTCGAGGATGGCATTACGGCCATCCTGCGGGTCGGCGGGGACGAGCAGCAGCTTTATCTGCTCTTCCAGTTCCGGTTGGCGGGCTTGGCAGGCATCCAGCTCTTCGCGTGCCATTTCCCGCATCTCCTGGTCTGTTTCGTTGGCGATAATTTCTTTGGCTTCTTCTATGCCGCCCAGTACTTGCATGTACTCTTTGCGGGCATTCATCAGGTCGCCCAGTTCTTTATATTCTTTGGTGAGCTTGACGTAACGCTTCTGGTCCGCAATCACTGCCGGGTCTGTAATCAAGGTCGACACTTCTTCGAAGCGGGCGACAAGCCCTTCCAGCTTTTCGAGTATGGTATTGTTGTCTGCCATATATTTAATACTTGAACTCTCCGAATTCGCTCTTGATAATCAGTTCTTTCTTGTCGCTTTCTTCCACGCGGCCTACAATCTGTGCATCGATGTTGAAACTCTTCGAAATAGCAATCACCTCTTCTGCATGTTCGGGAGAGAGGTACACTTCCAGGCGATGCCCCATATTGAACACCTTGTACATTTCGCTCCAGTCCGTATCGCTCTGCTCCTTGATGGTCTTGAACAACGGTGGAACGGGGAAGAGATTGTCTTTGATGACACGGCAGTTGTCTCCCACAAAGTGCAGTACCTTGGTTTGTGCGCCGCCCGAGCAGTGTACCATACCGTGGATTTGGGGACGGAGCGCATCGAGCAGCTTCTTAACTACCGGTGCGTAGGTGCGGGTGGGGGAAAGTACCAGCTTTCCTGCATCCAGCGGACTGTCTTCGACACTGTCTGTCAGTTTTAGCTTGCCACTGTATACCAGCTCTTCGGGTACAGCCTTGTCATAGCTTTCAGGGTATTTCTCTGCCAGGTATTTGGAGAATACATCGTGGCGTGCGCTGGTCAGTCCGTTACTGCCCATACCGCCATTGTATTCTTTCTCATAAGTAGCCTTTCCGTAAGATGCCAGACCTACAATCACATCGCCCGGACGGATATTGGCATTGTCTATAACATCTGAGCGCTTCATGCGGCAGGTCACTGTCGAGTCTACGATAATGGTACGTACAAGGTCGCCCACGTCGGCTGTTTCGCCACCGGTGGCATAAACGCCTACACCCATTTCACGGAGTTCGGCAAGCAGTTCGTCCGTACCGTTGATGATGGCGGAGATTACTTCGCCGGGAATGAGCAGCTTGTTGCGTCCGATGGTGGAAGATACCAGAATGTTGTCTACCGCACCCACACAAAGCAGGTCGTCGATGTTCATAATCAGTGCATCTTGTGCAATGCCTTTCCACACACCCAGGTCGCCGGTTTCCTTCCAGTACATATAGGCAAGACTGGACTTGGTGCCTGCTCCATCGGCATGCATAATGTTGCAATACTCCGGGTCACCGCCCAAAATGTCGGGGATAATTTTGCAGAAAGCCTGCGGGAAAATACCTTTGTCGATATTCTTGATGGCGTTGTGCACATCTTCCTTTGATGCGCTGACGCCTCGCATCATGTATCGTTGATTACTCATGAGATAATAGGTTTGTTCAATTGAATGTGCAAAGATACATCTAATCTTCTACAACACAAAGCGAGGCACAAAGTTTCTCGCCTTTGTGCCTCGCTATAGAGTTGTGTATTTATCAGAATTGTACCTGGGGAGCTTGTTCCGCTCCTTCTGCCGCTTCGAAATAAGCTCGTTTCTCAAAACCGAAGAGACCGGCAAGGATATTCTTGGGGAAACGGCGAATGGCTGTATTGAAGTTCTTGGCTGCATTGTTGAAGTTGGTACGTGCTACGTTGATACGGTTTTCCGTACCTTCCAGCTGTGCCTGCAGTTCCAGGAAATTCTGATTTGCTTTCAAGTCCGGATAGTTTTCTGTGATGGCAAGCAATTTACCGAGGGCGGAAGTCACCGCACCTTGTGCTTTCTGATATTCAGCCAGCTTTTCCGGAGTAAGGTCTGCAGCATCCACTTTGATTTGAGTGGCTTTGCTGCGGGCTTCTACTACACCTTCCAGTGTTTCCTTCTCGTGCGTGGCATATCCTTTCACGGTATTCACCAAGTTCGGAATCAGGTCGGCACGGCGTTGGTATTGGGTTTCTACGTTCGACCATTGTCCGCTGACATTTTCGTCCATGGTTACGAGTCCGTTATAGCCAGTTACCCCCCAAATGGCGAGAAGAGCTATAACAACGATAATGATAATGGTTGATTTCTTCATACTTTTCATTTTTAGGCCTCACCTCCGATTCCTCTCCGATAGAGAGAGGGGAGGAGGGGAAGGCAGTTATTAATCATTTAATTATATTCTATGTAAACGTTTTATTTTCTTCCAGTATCCTCGAAGGTGTGTCAAAACGGTTGATGGCACACAGATGACACATCCTCGGCGTTAGAACCGGGAACCGCTCCACCGCCACCTCCCATACCGCCTCCGAAGCTGCCGCCGCTGAAGCCTCCTCCGCCACCTCCGCCGAAGAGACCTCCACCACCGAAGATGACCGGACCACCTCCGCCTCCTCCCCGGTAATTTTCATCGTATGACTGCTGGCGGCGCACTACTTTATGTCCGCAATTGCGGCAGGTGTAGGTCACATCTTCCGTTTTCACTCCATTGCGGCGTGAGATGAGTACGCTGCTGCTACGTTGCAATTTATGTTGTCCGCAGTTGGGGCATTTGTTGGCAGCGCGTTGGGCAAGGATACCTATAATAGATGCCACTGCGAGGAAACCGATAAGCCCCAGTAGGATACCTCCTACGGAGAGGTCATCCTCCTCTTCCGTGTCATTCACCATAGTGCCGTCAAGACGTGAACAGACTGCCTTTACACCCGCTACCATTCCGGCATCCCAATTACCGTCTTTCAGATAGGGAATCATGTATTTGGTCTGTATGCGTTTGCAGATGGCATCAGGAAGGTCCCCTTCCAAGCCGTATCCCGTATAAAACTGGATGCAGCGTTGGTCGGTTACCAGCAGAATGACCAAACCGTTGTTTTTCTCTTTTTTCCCTACTCCCCATTCATTGAGCAGCTGATGTGAGAAATCAAAACAGTCTTCTTGTCCGATGGAGGGAACAACGGCAACTACCGTTTCAATACCAGTCTGCTGCTCCAATGCATAGAGCATACGGTCTATATTGTCACATGCCTCCGTTGATAGGATTCCGGCTGGGTTGCACACATAGCGTGTCTTGTCCTGAAGGTGTACTTTAGGAATATTCTTAGTGGTGTAGACTTCTTGTGCCTGCAAGGATAAGAGCAGGCATAAGAAGGATGCTATAGAAATAAATCGTCTCATACTACCAATATTTGTTGCGGCGAAGATAGGAAAAATCACGTCAATGTATGTATTTCCCTACGAATTTCTTTACATGCTCGGTGTATTCCTGCGGATAATCCTTGTAAGACATGGCATGTGTGGCACCGGGTACAATCCATAATTCTTTGGGTTCGGGCTTGGCTTCATAGAGGGGATAAACCATCCACGTCGGTACAAAGGTGTCGGCATCACCGTGGATGAAGAGCATCGGCAAAGTACATTTCTTTACTTGCTCCAGGGCAGAAGCTTCGCGGAAGTCCCACCCGTACTCCTGCCGGCAAAGCCAGCTTGCAGTATGCAGTAGGGGGAAAGCGGGCAGTCCGAACTGTTCTTTCAACTCCCCGCGAAACTCATCCCATACGCTTGTGTAACCGCAGTCTTCCACAAAACACTTGATGAATGGCTGTTGGTATTGTCCGTGTTCCACTTCGCCGGATACCATCATGGTGGTGGCGGCTCCCATGGAGATGCCGTGTACTACCATCTTTGTACTGCGGGACGCTATGCTGTCCGCATGGTTGCGTCCGAAAAGCTCATCGGCGGTCTCGGTCCATTGCAACACGTCGAGCCGGTCTTTCCAGCCCATCTGTACATGGTTCCCTTCGCTCATCCCGTGTCCGTAAAGGTCGGGCAGCAGGATGTTGAACCCCATCTCCTTGCTGTACAGATAGCCTATCATCAGCATGCGCACGGCATTATCCGTATATCCGTGTACGATGACTGCTGTTTTGAGGGTGGGGTGGGCGGCGGCAACGTAGAGTGCATGCAGCGTCTCTCCGCGGTCGTTCTCGATGTAGAAGTCCTTCAGTGCTCCTGCGGTCATCAGGCTATCCACCCAGGGGTGCAGTTCGGGATAGCGCTCGTACATGAAATCGTAGGATGCGGCTATGTTGCGGCTGCGTGAAACGAGGTCGTCCGGTTTCAGGGAATAGCCCAGCATATAGTACCCTCCGCACAACAGTACGGTGCAGAGGGCAGCCAGACCGAGAATCGAATATTTTATGGCTTTCTTCATTATTTATTCCAAATTTCCCATGCAGCAAAGGCCTGCAGCAGCAACATCTCCAGTCCGTTCTTGGTGACGGCTCCTTGTGCCTGGCCTTTCTTCATGAAGAGGGTTTCGTTTGGATTATATAACAAATCGTAGAGCAAATGGTTGGGAGTCAGTAGCTCGTAAGGAATGTTGGGGCAGAAGTCCACTTTGGGATACATGCTACTGGGGTACAGTTGACAATCACTGTGTACTCTTGCATGATTTCCGGTGTCAGTTCCTCATAAGTGAGGTATTTATCCTCTTTCTTGGCGCGTGATACGAAGGTACTTTTTATACCCAGGTTCTCCAGCCCGCGATATACGGCTTTCGATGCGCCGCCGGTGCCCAGAATCAAGGCTTTTTTGTGATGTGGTTGCAAAAGTGGTTCTATGGATTGTGTAAATCCTATGATGTCGGAGTTGTAGCCAACCAGTTTCACTTTGCCTTTGGGAAGGCGGATAATCTTAATGACATTGACGGCGCCTATCTTGGCCGTGTCTTTGTCCAGTTCGTCCAGGTAGGGGATGACTTGCTCCTTGTAAGGGATAGTCACATTCAGTCCACAGAGGTTGGGATTTTCCTCGATAACTTCCATGAAATCCTCGATACGTGGAATTTCGAAGTTTACATATTCTGCATCAATATTTTCTGCCTTGAATTTCTCATTGAAATATCCGATAGAAAAGGAATGTTTCAACGGGTAACCTATTAAACCGTATTTCTGCATAATATTTTAGTTATTGATTGAACTATATTCGTTTGTTTATGGAGTACATTATTGGTCGGAAGTAGTTGAGGAGGTGATTACCGGTTCTTTGATGATAACAAAACCTCCGAATTGCAATCCGTTGTCTTTTCCGTTCAAACAGAACTTTCTGTCGAATACGGGTTTATTTTTTGATTTCCAGGTCAGTTTGCTAGAGAAGGTGATGACGTCTTGAGTACCATCGTTCCAGTCTATTATCACTTTTTCGTTATCGAATGTATCGTCGCCATTGAATTCTCCAAAAGTGAGAAAGTATTTGCCAGTTTCAAATTTCATTGTTTGCAGACCGTTGAAGTGTGCAAGGTAAGCTTTGGTTTGGTTTATAGGAACGTCCTTTTCATAAATTTTTCCATTATAGATTGCCTTGATTCCTTGCTTGGCAATGTTGCCGGGAGTTTTAGGATTCAACAAATCATTACCTTGAACATCTTGTACTGCGATATGCAGTTCGATAGGAGCAAAATCCCATATCATATCATCACTTCCCGAATCATCGCAAGCTGTGAAACCGGCAACGCAAAGGAGGGAAATAAATAATAAA
>ENA-OUNI01000701-OUNI01000701.1-human-gut-metagenome-genome-assembly--contig:-NODE-701-length-15177-cov-1.959668_pt1 | contig 15177 bp, 17 predicted proteins | sample MGYA00242499_ERZ504580 | MGnify/ENA primary metagenome ERZ504580 (study PRJEB26092, sample SAMD00036315) | human gut metagenome | host: Homo sapiens | study: EMG produced TPA metagenomics assembly of... | reverse complement strand
TCCCGCTTCGAGTAGGCGACCGCAGCCGCGTCGGCCCCTTTCTGCGGCGCGAAAACAGCCGCAGCTCCCTTCGGACCCGTCAGCGGATTGTCCACGTCGCACAATACCTTGAACCGGCACCCTTGCGTAAGGTGGTAGAGGGGGGCCGTGTCGATGGCATCGAACCGTATCAGGTCGCCGCCGGCGGGGTAATCGATAAGGCGGTTCTGTCCGTCGAGAAAACGGCATCCCAGCGCGGCGAGCATGCCCGCGCCGCAGTCGCTCGTCGCCGTACCGCCCACCGCGGCAATTAGCTCCGTACAGCCTGCTCGATAGCTTCGCGCATGACTTTTCCCACTCCGTAGGAAGTCGTCCGGAGAGGGTTGCGTTCCCCTCTGTCCAGCCGGTAAAGCCCGACGGCGGAGGCGGCCTCCACGGCAGCGTACTTTCCGCTGTTGCCCGGGAGTACGGCATAGGCCGACTGCACGGGGCGCATCAGCGCATCGAAAGTCTCCACCGGATGGTATTCTCCTTCGTCCCCGGCCAGAATGCCGAGGCTCCCTTCGCCTCCGTCGGCCATGGGTTTCAGTACGAGGCGCACGTCGGTGCGGCCTGCGCGGCGGGCCGCACGGTCTATTCCGTCGGCAATGGCTCCGGCTGCTTCGGCTGCCGTCAGCGTGCCTTTGAATTTGTCGGGTGCTATGACTATCTCCATTTCTCGTGCGTCGGTCCTTTAGAACCGTTTACAGGACTTGCAGCTCAAAAGTAACGAAAAAAACGCATGGCCGGTTCGTCCGCACCGCGTTGCGGTCAATTGCCGGGTCGCCGGAGGCAGCCGCTTGCGGTTTTCATGGAATATATTCGTATATTTGCTCACCTTACGGAAAGGTGCCGTAAGGTGAGGCGTGCGCACTGAACTAAATTTAAATCATATGGAGGAAAATCAACAGAACTACTCTTTGCCCGACAATGCCTACACCGAGCTGAAGCCGGGCGAATCGTACAAACCCATCCTGCCCGCCGGCTCGAAGCCGAAGGAGGTTACCCCCTATTCGGTTACGATGGGCTCATCATGGCCATCCTCTTCTCGGCGGCTGCGGCTTATCTCGGTCTGAAAGTGGGGCAGGTGTTCGAGGCGGCCATACCGATAGCGATTATCGCCGTCGGCGTGGGCAACATCTTCGGAAAGAAGAACACGCTCGGACAGAACACCATTATCCAGTCCATCGGCGCAAGCTCCGGGGTTATCGTCGCCGGAGCTATTTTTACGCTTCCGGCACTCTATATTCTGGGGCTGGAGGCGCAGTTCTATCAGATTTTCCTTTCGTCGCTTTTCGGCGGCCTGCTCGGTATCCTGCTCATTATACCGTTCAGGAAATATTTCGTCAAGGACATGCACGGAAAGCTGCCTTTCCCGGAAGCCACCGCGACTACCGAGGTGCTTGTGTCGGGCGAGAAGAAGGGCAATCAGGCCAAGGTGTTGGCTGTCAGCGGGCTCGTGGGCGGTCTGTATGACTTCATCGCGAGCAGCGTAGGGCTCTGGACGGAGACCATCTCGACGCGGGTACTCACCTGGGGCGAAATGATAGCCGATAAGTTCAAGGTGGTGTTCAAGGTGAATACGGGTGCGGCGGTGCTCGGCCTCGGTTATATCGTGGGGCTGAAATATGCCGCGTTCATCTGCGCCGGTTCGTTCACCGTCTGGTTCGTGCTCATCCCGCTCATCAGCTACTTCGCACCCGGCATGACGTTGCCCGTAGGCGAGGGTATTCTGCAGACGGTGGGGAACATGACGCCCGAGGAGCTCTTCTTCAACTACGGCCGTCCGCTCGGTATCGGCGGTATCGCCATGGCCGGTATCATCGGCATCATCAAATCCTCGAAAATCATCCGTCAGGCGCTGGGGCTTGCCGTTAAAGAGCTCAAAGGTAAAAAGAATGTGGAAACGCGCGAGCGGACCGAACGCGACCTGCCCATGAAGACCATCCTGTCGGTGCTGATTGCCGTACTTGTGGCGGTGCTCTTCTTCTTCCAGTTCGGTGTATTGCACAACTGGCTCTTCACGGTCATTTCGCTGCTGCTGGTCTTTATCATCTCGTTCCTCTTTACGACGGTGGCGGCCAATGCCATCGCCATCGTGGGGTCCAACCCGGTGTCGGGCATGACGCTGATGACGCTCATCCTCACCTCGCTCGTGCTCGTGAGCGCGGGGTTGAGCGGAACGAGCGGCATGACGGCGGCCATGATAATCGGCGGCGTGGTGTGCACGGCGCTCTCCATGGCCGGCGGCTTCATTACCGACCTCAAGATAGGCTATTGGATAGGGGTGACGCCCGCCCGGCAGGAGAAGTGGAAATTCCTCGGTGCGGCCGTATCGGCGGCTACGGTGGCCGGTGTCATGATGCTGCTTAACAAGACTTATGGTTTCGGCCCGGACAGCCAGCTCGTCGCACCGCAGGCGAATGCCATGGCGGCGGTCATCAAACCGCTGATGGAAGGCGGCGCCACGCCGTGGATGCTCTATTTCGCAGGTGCGGTATTCGCGCTGATACTTACTATGATAGGCGTTCCGGCACTGGCGTTTGCGCTCGGCATGTTCATCCCGCTCGACCTCAATACGCCGCTCCTGATAGGCGGGCTTATCAGTTGGTTCGTTTCGACACGCAGCAAGGATGCTGCGCTCAACAAAGCCCGCAAGGACCGTGGAACGCTTATCGCATCGGGTCTGATTGCCGGCGGAGCGCTCATGGGTGTCGTCAGCGCCATTCTCAAATACCTGAACGTAGACTTGATGCTTACCTCGTGGTACGGTACGACCGGTTCCGAAGTGGTAGCCATCCTCGTCTATGTCGCGCTGATTGCCTATGTCGTATGGGATTCCAAGCGGGCCAAGCCGGAAGTTTCGGAATAAATACGTAAATTTGCATACGGACGTCGGCGTATTCGTGCGGTAGGGTTGCCGCACGAATACGCTGCGTCAAGGAAAACAGTATAACCAAAAAAGATGCATATGGAATTGCTTGAAAGATTCCTGAAATACGTCGGCTTCGATACGCAGAGCGACGAGAACAGTACGACTTTCCCTTCGACCGAGAAGCAGAAGGTGCTGCTCGCCTGTCTGGCCGAGGAGATGAAGCGCTCGGCCTGCAGGAGGTGGAGATGGACCGTTACGGCTATGTCATGGGGACGATTCCTGCGACGCCGGGTTATGAGGACCGGCCGGTGATAGGGTTCATATCCCATGTGGATACGAGTCCCGACATGAGCGGCAAGGATGTGAAGCCGCAGATTATCGAACATTACGACGGCGGGGATATCCGGCTGAACGATGCCGTGACGATGACCGTGGCCGAATTTCCGGAGCTTCCGCTTTTCAAGGGGCAGACGCTCATCGCCACGGACGGGACGACGCTGCTCGGTGCCGACGACAAGGCGGGAGTGGCCGAAATCATGACCGCTGCCGAATACCTTATGTCGCATCCGGAGGTGAAGCACGGGAAGATACGCATCGGTTTCACGCCCGACGAGGAGATAGGACGCGGGGTGGACTATTTCGACGTGACGCGGTTCGGTGCGCAGTATGCCTACACCGTGGACGGCGGTTACGAAGGCGAGCTGGAGTACGAAAACTTCAACGCCGCTTCGGCCCGTTTCGAGGTGCAGGGGAAGAACATCCATCCCGGTTCGGCGAAAGACAAGATGCTGAACGCCCTGCAGGTGGTGTGCGAGATAAACGCCATGCTTCCGCCCGTACAGCGTCCCGAACATACCGAAGGTACGAGGTTTTTACCATCTGGTGGGCATCGGCGGCAGTGTGGAGGCGGCCGAATCGAGCTACATCATTCGCGACCACGACCGGGCGAAATTCGAACGCAAAAAGGCTTTCGCGCAGGAGGTGGCCGATTTCCTGAATCGCAAGTACGGCGAGGGAACGGTGAAGCTGACGCTGAAGGACCAGTATTACAACATGCGCGAGATGGTGGAGCCGCATCCGCAGGTAATCGCCAAGGCCGAGCAGCCATGCGTATGGCCGGTGTGGAACCGTTGGTGAAGCCCATCCGCGGCGGTACGGACGGTTCGCGTCTCTCCTACATGGGGCTTCCTTGTCCGAACCTGTTCACGGGCGGTATGAACTTCCACGGCAAATACGAGTATGCATCGCTCGACACGATGAAGAAAGCCATGCAGACCATCATCAACCTGGCCGGCCTCTGGGCCGAATAGGATGGCCGTGCGGTGGTTGCGGAACGGCAGGCATGTACAATTTATTTACCAATCAATAAAAAACAACAGACTATCGGAATGAAGAGATTTTTTGTGACGGCGGCCGCCTTGTTGGCGGCTTTCAGCCTCGGTGCCCAGACGCCCGACAAGGAGGAGGTGAAGACTCCCTATGAGTTTACGGCGGTGAAGGATATCCCCGCTACCTCCGTCAAGGACCAGTACAGCAGCGGTACCTGCTGGAGTTTTGCCGGCATCGCTTTTCTGGAGAGCGAACTGCTCCGTACCGGCAAAGGCGATTACGACCTTTCGGAGATGTGGATAGCGCGCCATGCCTATCTCGACAAGGCCAAGAAGTACACCCGCATGCACGGCAAGGCCGAATTTTCGCAGGGCGGTGCGACGCACGACTATTCAACGTGATACGCGAATACGGCATTGTGCCCGACGAAGTCTATACGGGCTTGCAGTACGGTACCGACAACCACCAGCACAGCGAGGTGGAGGCTGTCCTCAAAGGATATATGAAAGGCGTAGTGGCCAATCCGAACGGAAAACTTACTCCCGTATGGGCCGACGGGCTCGACGGTATTCTCGATGCCTATTTCGGGGAGCTGCCCGAAACGTTCGTTTACAACGGCAAGGAGTACACGCCCCAGAGTTTTGCTGAGGAGCTGGGACTGAATATGGACGATTACGTTTCGTTCACTTCGTTCACTCACCATCCTTTCTATACGCAGTTCGCGATGGAGGTGCCTGACAACTGGGCCTGGGGCTTGTCGTGGAATGTGCCTCTCGATGAGTTCATGGCGATTATCGACAATTCGCTGGAGAACGGCTATACGGTCGATTGGGCTGCGGATGTCAGCGAACCCGGTTTCCAGTATTCCAAAGGCTTTGCAGTGATTCCCGCCGGTGTAGGCGAAGATGCCCAGAACACCGAGTGGTCGAAGTGGGAGGCCATGTCGCCAATAGCCGCAGGAACATGATTGCCAATGCGACGGAGCCCATCAAGGAGATGGAAATCACACAGGAGCTCCGCCAGCAGGGATACGATAACTACGAGACGACCGACGACCACGGCATGCTCATTACCGGTCTTTACAAGGACCAGAACGGCAACACTTTCTACAAGGTGAAGAATTCGTGGAATACGGACAACATTTACGACGGTTATTTCTTCGCTTCCGCACCTTTCGTGGCGTACAAGACGCTCAACATCGTGGTACATAAGGATGCCGTACCGAAGGATATCCGGAAGAAGCTCGGTATCAAGTAGGTTTGCTGCGGACTTCGTGCCGCATGAATGCGCATCCGAACAATGGTTCCGGGGATGGCTGTTTTTGTACCGGGAGAACCGACGGGCGCATGTGACCCGTATCGGGAGCGTGGGCGGGCGGAATCAAGAGTGCGTTCGCCCGTCAAAAGCTCACGTAGGTTGCGACATGGTAGTATTCGTATCCGTATGGTTCGGCGGTGTGCCGGACGAGTATCATCGTATCGGCCGACATCTCTTCCACGATAGGTGCGCTCGTCTCCGGCCTCGGTGTAGTGGATTGTCAGCGTCGTCTCTTCGGACGGTATTTCCATCGAACTGCCGAAACGGAGGTAGTTTCCTCACCGTTGGAATATTCGCCGGGCGGTGTAGTACCGGTATGGTCGTCGCGGAACAGATAGGTGGCGTCGAAATCGTCTGCCTTGTCGCTCCATTCCTCCAAATAATCTCCGCTTCGTTCGTAACCCTGCTCCGTTATCAATTGCCAGGCGGTATCGGTGAGGACGTTCTCGTCGTTGCTGTCGCCGGTCGGAGCCAGGGCTTTTTCCGCGTACTGGAAAAAGCGGTCGAAGTCCGAGGTGATGGGCGGGGCAGACCGAAAAGAGAGAATATTCGCGCTGTGTCCCGGAAGCGGACAGGGAAAGGTAAATTGCCCTGTCCGGCGCGTCTCTTAGAACACGCAGGCGAATCCGGCTCCGTAGTAGCCGTATCCGACGGCAGGGGCGAACATCATGCTCGTCCGTCTCGTCGTTTCCTTCTTTTTACCGTAAATCCACCGGTCGAATACGGGCAGCAGGAGGTAGGCGATTTCGACACTGGCGATGCCGATGCCCGCACCCGTGACGACGTCGCTCAGCCAGTGGCGCCTGTTGAGTATGCGCATGACACCTGTCGCGTGGCGGCCGCGTAGCCTGCGATGCTATCCACGGCGATACGCTTTTGTATTCGCGGAACAGCAGATGTGCGCCCGTGAAGGCGGTTGCAGTGTGTCCGGAGGGGAAGGAGTTCCATGCCGAACCGTCGGGGCGCTGGACGGGGATGGCGAATTTCATGGTATTGACGATGGCGGCCATGACGAGATACGAAAGTGGCAGCACGATGGTTTTTCCAAAAGTTGTGCTCGGTCTTTATCATGAGGAGGCCGAAGTAGGCGGCTACGGGGGCGTATTGCAGGTAGTCGTCCACATGCGTCCGGCCCGGAAAGGCCCGGAATGCGGCGGATTTGACTTCGGCATTGGCTTTTTGCAGGAGTGGGTTGCATTGCGCTACGACGCCGTAGGTGATGAAACGGCCGGAATGATGAACCGGGCGCGGTGGAGTGCCAGAAGTCGCGGCGGGGCCGGACGCTCTCCGGCATCCGCAGCGGGTTGCGGAGGGCAGGTGTATAGTCGGGAGCTTCGAGGCCGTATAGAGGCTGTGCAGCGGCAGCGGGCAGCAACGGGGCGGCGGTCGTGATGCAGAGGCTGTCGTTCGGAACGGAACATGCGGTGCCGGAGCGCTGTGCGAATGTCCGGCTGCCGGGCAGGACGGCACCCGCCTTTCCGCCGGTGACGGTCAGGAGGGCAAACAAAAGGGGAATTATCCGTGTCATTGCGGTACGAAATCGTTTGGAGTTCCAAATATAGATATTTTGGAAGAATATATAGACAGGCACGGAAATTCGCGGTTCTGCATACGGTGTGCGAACCGCGGCTCTTCCCGACGGCGGGAGCTGTCTTGTCCGGCTGCCGGGCGGGTATCGGTGGAAACGGCGTATCCGGCTGTTTGTCGGGTGGTAGGAGCGTACGGCGAGAGGGCCGTGGAATGGCCTCCCAAGAAAGAAAACGGCCATGATTCGCATTGACAATCAAAGCAAATCATGGCCGTGTACCCGGAGCGGGAATCGAACCCGCACGGACATCGCTGCCCACGGGATTTTAAGTCCCGCGTGTCTACCTATTCCACCATCCGGGCCTTTCCGGTAAAACCGTGCAAATATAGCAAATATTCGATGAAAACCGAAGGAGGCGGCCGAAGTCGATGGGCTTCCTGTGTGGCGGTTCGGCCGGAACGAAGCGATTCCGGAGAAAAGAACGGCCGGGGACGGCTCCCTTCGGTCCGGAGCAGCCCTTCGGGGAGAGCAAAAGCAGTGATTTTCCGATGCTCCGCATTTCGTGTTCCGGCGGATAAAGCGTATCTTTACCGCAGTTTGGATGCACGGTTTCATGCCGTTCCGCATCCCTTACCCAATGTCGAACTGTATGTAAATCGTTTTGCGCATGAATCTTTTTCTACAACTCTCCAAACCGAATGTGGATATTCCCGAGGACAGCGAAGTGCTCGGCAAATTCGAGAACTGGCTTCACCGCATTCTCCAGATGAGCTGGGACGACCTGCTGCACGAGGCCGTCAAGCTCGGAGGAAGCTGGTCGCTGCGGTACTTATCTATATCGTGGGGCGCTGGCTCATCCGAAAGGCCGACGGACTCCTGAACCGCATATTCGAGAAACGCGGGCTGGACCCCTCGCTCAATTCCTTTATCCGGAGTATCCTGCGGATAGTGGTCTGGGTATTCCTCGTCATGATAATCGTGGGAGTGCTCGGCATAAAGACGACGTCGTTCCTGGCGATACTCGCTTCGGCCGGTTTTGCCGTCGGCATGGCATTGAGCGGAACGCTCCAGAACTTTGCGGGCGGGGTGCTTATCCTGCTGCTCAAACCTTTCCGCACGGGCGACTATATCGTGTCGCAGGGTGTCGAGGGTACCGTGAAGGCCATCAATCTCTTCAATACGGTGCTGATAACTCCGGACAACAAGACCATCATCATTCCCAACGGCGGCATGTCTTCCAGCATCGTGAACAACGTGACCGAATCCGGTACGCGCCGCATCGAATGGACGTTCGGCATTTCGTACGGCGACAGTTACGACGAAGCGCGCAAGGTGTTGGCCGGCTTGATAGAGGTCGATTCCAGAATACAGCGTTCGCCCGAGTATCTCATTGCACTGAGCAATCTGGCCGACAGTTCCGTACAGATAGTCGTGAGGGCATGGACGGACACTTCCGAGTACTGGAACGTCTATTACGACATGAATGAGAAGGTTTACAAGACCTTCCCCGAACACGGACTGACCATACCTTTCAACCAGTTGGATGTGAACCTGACTTCGGCGGCGACGTCCGGAGCCGTACTCCGACAGGAGACCGAACGGGACGGGGCTCGGGAGCAGTAGATATCCGGGACGGCCTGTTGGGCCGGCCGTCCGCCCCGCTCCGGTCCGTTGGTGTCCGGTATCCGGGCGGCGTGCCTGTACGTTCGCCCGGGCGGTTTTGCGATTGCTGATGTTATGATAGATATCAAAGCCAAGATACACGATAAGTTTTCGGTGGAGTTCAAGGTGGGCTTCGTGGCGGATGGGGAGCGCGGTAACGATTTTGCCATCAATACGTGGATATTCCTCCCGAACAGCCTCGACATCAATCCGGCCACGTACGGGAAGGAGGATTTCTACCGCGACGTGAAATCCAATGTGCGCTTCATCACGCCCATTTTTCCACTGGGAGAGATAGCCGGGGGGGCCGCGGTGCCGCTGGAACATATCCGCCGGGCGCTTTCCGGTCTGGCTGCCGACCCTTCGCGCGAACATGTGGCGGATTACGAGTACCATATCAAGATGTTCTCCGCCATCGTCAAGAGTGCCATGCGCGAGGCGGTGTATGCCGTAGAGGAGTGCGGGACGGCCTCCGTCGCGGAGGAGTTGTGCCGGAAATTCGTAGCCGACGCGAGGAGGACGGTGGACGCTTACCGGGAGGCCGCGCGTATCATCGATGTACCTCAGGTCGGTGTCGACTGAAGCACCTGTACGATTTCGGCGACGATACATGAGTCGCCTGACAGAGAGCTTTTCGTTTCGGCTTTTGCAGTCTCTCGGACGGTTCCGCGGCGACGAGAGGGCGGGTACCGCTTCGGCAGCGTGGAGGAGCTTATCCGCGAGGAGGCGGATTACAAGAGGGCACGGGGATATGCGGCGGTCGCCCCGGACGACCCGCAGGGGAACCGTCGGCTCGTGTATCGCCACAACGTGCTGAAGAAGTACATCAGCAGCGACCTCTATATCAAACTCGACAAGAAACAGGACGGGAAGACCGTCCGTCAGATTTATTACAGCATCGCCGCCGGTATCGCCATGGTGTTCGCTACGGTCGTGGCCTTCGCATTCCAGCGCCGGTTCGGTAACTTTTCCGGTCCCCTTTTCGTGGCACTCGTCGTGAGCTATATGCTCAAGGACAGAATCAAGGAGCTCGCCCGCTACTATTTCGCGCACCGGCTCGGACGCAAATATTTCGACCACAAGGCCGACATCAACATCAAGGAACAGCCGATAGGGTGGCTCAAGGAGGGGATGGATTTCATCAGCGACGGGAAGGTGCCCCCGGAAGTGATGGAGATGCGCGGCCGGACGCCGCTGCTCGAGGCGGAGAACCGGATATTTGACGAGAAGATAATCCTCTACCGCAAGCTGGTCTATATCGACGGGCAGGAGCTCGCCAAGTATGACGAATACAGGCTTTCGGGCATCAACGACATCCTACGGCTCCATTTCGGCCGTTTCACGCTGAAAATGGACGACCCGCAGACTCCGCTGCGCCGCCTGCGCGACGACGGCAGCGTGGAGGTCATCTACACCGACAGGATATACTACATCAATTTCGTCATGCAGTTTCGTTACGGTGCCGGCTCCGAGTACAAGCGTTTCCGCCTGGTGGTGACGCGCAACGGCATTCTTTCCATCGAAGAGATGAACTGACGTTTATTTTGTTCGTGAATGTGATTGTTCTATATTTGTGAGGCTAAAAATTTTTAATTAAAACAATGACCGATATGGAACTGAAAGATATCCTTGCGATTTCCGGCCAGCCGGGACTTTTTCGTTACGTGGCCCGCAGCAGCAATGGTGTCATCGTGGAATCGCTGGCCGACGGCAGGCGAATGAACTCTTCGGGAACGGCCAAGATAAGCGCATTGGCCGAGATAGCCATCTACACCGAAACCGAAGAGCTGCCCCTTTGGCAGGTGTTTGAGAAATTCTACGCCTATACGGACGGAAAGCCGACGATAGATGCCAAATCGGATGCGGTGCTGTTGAAAAAGACTTTCGGCGAGGTTGTGCCCGATTACGACCGCGACCGGGTGCATGTGTCCGACATGAAGAAGGTCGTGTCGTGGTTCAATCTGCTCGTAGGGGCGGGCATGACCGATTTCCGCCTCGAAAAGGAGGACGGTACGGAGACAGACGGAGAGAAAGACGAAGCTGCTGCCGAATAGGACAAGCGGGGTGGAAAGGGCTGGGCAAAAGCCTTTCCGTAACGGATTTGCAGTGCGCGGGCCGGAGCCTGCGCATTCTTTTTATGGGACGCTCCGGGCAGGCGCCCGGACATGCGGTTGCAGGATGTCTGTGGCCGCTTTTTCGGCACTTCGTTTTTTGCGTCCTGCACCGTGTTCTTCATGCCATGTTCTGTCGGCTGTGCCGGGCGGGAGCAGGGGCGCTCTTTTCTGTTCCGGATGCGGGCGGTGTCGTAGGCCGTCTGGTCGTAACCACCGGTCGGTATGCCGGGGCGTTGATGCGATTTTGGCCGTATGCGGTGGCTCCCGCCCTGTCCGGACGGTGACGGAATAGGATGCGGATGGATAACATCGTTGCAGGTAATTGCTTATCTTGCGGCGAAATAGGATTGGATGTATGGAGACGGAGATGATAAGGACTGCCGGGGCACAGCCGGGTGGCGAATGGCGGTTTTCGGTGCTGGACAGGGCATGTCTGAATATGGTGATAAAGGGAATGTGGCTTTTTCACGGAAGGCTCGATGCCGCAGCCATGAAAGAGTCGTTCGCCCGGCTGCTCGGATATTATCCGCACCTGTGCGGCAGGGTAATGAGAGGGGAGGCTGTGGCGTGCGACAATTCGGGCGTACCTTTTGCGGTGGATGAAGCACCGCGTTGCAGGCTGGAGCAGGCGGTGCTCATGCCGGATGCTCCGAAACGTTTCGGGGCACATTTCGACCTGTCGGGTTTCAAACGGGGAAGGCAGGCGCCGTTGAGCGTGAGGCTTACACGGCTGGCCGACGGTACCGTGCTGAGCCTCCATGGTGCGCATGGCTGCATGGACGGCGATGCGTTCTATACGTTGGTGGAGAATTGGGGCAGGCTGCACCGCGGCGAACCGGTGGTGCAGCCCGTTGCGGACCAATCCTTGTTGCCGCAGCCCGCAACCCTGTCTGCGGAGGAGCTTCTTCGCAGTGTGAAGGCGGCCGGATGGTATCCTGTCGGGTGGCGGCAGCTCTTCCAGACCGTCTGGGCTGCCGCGACGGGTATCGGCCGGCGCAGGTCGCTGCCCCTATATGGGGCGGAGTTCGGGACGGGGGCTCCGTATGCCGTCCTGCCGCATGACCTTCCCGACCAGGTGAAGATATGGCCCTCTCCTCCCGACCGTCCCGGTGCCGACCTCTATTTTACGGGGCATTTGGCCCGGTTGGTCGATTCGTCCGACACGGCCGGTTTGCTGGCTGACATGCTGCGGGAGTATGGAGTGACTCTGACCGTGTGAAACGGGAGCGGCTGTTTCCTGCGGTAGGGCGTTTCGGTCATCCGGCAGTGATATAGGCGTTTACCACCGATTTCAGGTGACTTTTCAGGCTTTCTTCCGGCCGGAGGCCCGCTTTCTTCCTGAGTCTGCTGCGTATCGAGGTTACGGTCGAAGGTGATACGTGTCGGATTTCGCAGATTTCCGACACGGTCTTATCCTTTACTATCAGCAGTGCGACTTCCGCTTCCGCATCGGTAAGCTCCGGATGCCGTTTCCTTATCGCTTCCCTGACCATCTCTTCCGAGTGAATGACATGTTTGACCTGCGACACGAGCGTATCACGCACCTTGGCGTCGAGTTCGTCCATCAGTTTGGCGGCCTCTCTGGTGCCGTGGGCGCCTATCAGCTTGAAGCGCTCCGCTTCGATATTCATTATCCGCAGGAATTCGCTCTTTTCGCGAGTGATTTCTATCTTTTCGCGCTCGAGCCTGCGGGAGAGGATGACGATACTCTTCAGTGCTATCGGAGCTCCTGTGTAGATGAGCATCAGGATAGGCATGCAGAGAAAGAGTTTTTCGTCGCCGATGAGGATGGCGCTGACCGAATAGGAGCAGATGATGATGAGGGTGATTATCACCGGTGCCGCCCTTATTCCGGTCAGCGAGGCCATGATTATCGGCAGGGCGCAGATGCACATTCCCAACAGTACGGTGAACGAGGCGTCCGGCCCGTTGACGATTCCCTCGTAGACGATGGAAACGGCCAGGTTGAGCGTTACGATAAGCATATTGGCGAAGAGGGCGATGTCTGAATCTGTCTTTCCGGCGGCATAGACTGCGAAAACCGCCCCCATCATCAGCAGGGCTGCGGTATTGGCCGCCAACAGGAACCATTCGCATCGAGCGTGTAGAGTACGATATCGTATGTCAGTCCGGCTGCGAAGAATATCGATGAATAGATGAATATCGCCGTAAGCAGTTGATTGATGCTTGTTTTGTCGTCCCCGTTTTTTTTCTTTTCCCTGTTCATGGCCGGTTATAGGTATCGGTTTGTGCAGCAGTCGGTATTTGTAAGTATGCAAATTTTATGCTATCCGGTGTATTTCAGTATCTGTAAGTATTATTAATCGTGTGTTTCTTTTTGAAAGGTTCGATTTTTCTTTCCTTTGCAACGGAAACAGATTTCTTTCAAGACAAGACATACCACTGCGACCCGAATAAATGGCAAAAGAGAATTTGTATAATGGGGGTTATACAAATGTTGTGGGGACGACCGTAATCGATACGGTCCGTTTTTTTTCTCTGAAAAGAGGCACCGTCCGGTCTCAGTCCCGGTTGGGGTGCCGGCGTACGGGAGGTATTCTTCGGCCGGGATAGGGTTGGTAATGGACGGTTCGCCGTATCGGATAAGGGTGCGTGGCAAGGGTTCGAGCGGTTTCCGCCGGAAGAACGAATGGCGGAAACAATTGTGTGTTTGCCGACGGGTAAAGAATTGGTACAGTTATTGGTGATGGTAACGAACAAATCGGCGGACTGCTGTTTTGTCAGAAAACCAAAAGTCATACGGAATATGGATACCAGAAAAAGGATTTACAAATTTCTCTCGACCGAGCGGTGGAACGATTCGGCGATATTCTTCATGCGTATCTTCGCAGGGGTGCTCATGCTGATTCACGGCTAGGAAAAATCAACAATTACGAGATGCTCTTCACGACCTTTCCCGACCCGCTGGGGATAGGGAGCGAAGCCTCCCTCGTATTGATAATCGGTGCGGAGACCATATGTTCGCTGTTGCTCATCGTAGGGCTGTTCGTACGTCCTGCGGCGTTGATACTCGCCGTGGGTATGTTCGTGGCTTCATTCCTGGCCGTGCCGGGCGAACCGTTCGCGGCACACGAGCTTTCGTTCGTCTATATGGGAATATACGTGATGCTGGTCATCAGCGGCGGTATGCGTTATTCGCTCGACAGGGTCTTTTTCAGGGTACAGTAGAAAGGGGCGGTCATGGAGAATTACGGACATGAAACGAGGGTGGTGAAGCTGCCCGACGATTACGAGGGGCCCGTTACGGCGACGGTCGTTTCGCTGAGGGCGGAGCCTCCCTCCGCTTCGGCGGTGCTCTATGTACACGGTTATCTGGATTATTACTTCCAGTACCATATGGGGAGGCATTTCGCAGGGCATAGCAGGAATTTCTATGCCCTCGACCTGCGGAAATACGGGCGTTCGTGGATGCCGCACCAACACTTCAACTACTGCCGCCGCATGGAGGAGTATTTCCCGGAGATGGATGCGGCGATAGACGTTATATTGGCCGACGGCAATACCGACATCACCTTGATAGGCCATTCGACCGGCGGACTGCTGTCGGCGCTTTACTGTGCGGAAGGTGCACGGCGGGGATTCATCAACCGGTTGATTCTCAATTCGCCTTTTCTCGAATTCAATACGGGATGGTTCGTGCGCAGGGCGGTCATTCCTGTAGCAGGGGCCTGAGTCTCCTGTTTCCCTACGCGAAAGTGAGGAATGTGCTCTCTCCTAATTATTTCAAGTCGGTACATGCTTCCCGTTACGGGGAGTGGGAATTTGATACGCGGTGGAAGCCGGAACAGGCGCCGCCCCTCTATCTGGCATGGCTTCGGGCCGTGCGTCTGGCCCAGCGTAGCGTACACAGGGGATTGGGGCTGCCCATTCCCGTATTGGTAATGTTTTCCGATAGATCGACCTATCATAAGCGGTGGCACGAGGAGGCGCTCGCTTCCGATACCATCCTGAATGTCGGGCATATTGCGCGGTACGGTGCGAAGCTCGGCGACAATGTGACGCTGGAGGAGATACCCGGCGGACTTCACGACCTTGTGCTGTCGCAGCCGGATGTCAGGGAGAAGGTGCTTACTGCCATGGAGTATTTCATCGGCAAGACGCAGAAGGCCTGAGGAACGGCCGCCCGCGGCGTATCGTGGAGGGAGCGGTTCCGAGGTCGGTCGTGCGGGCATTTTTCCGGACGGAGCCGGTGAGTTGCCGGGGGGACGTTCGCGGGAACGGGCCTGCGGTTGGTTTTGCTCAAGGTAAGCGTGCGGAGCGGAGGCGTTGTTTGTGCGGGATACGTCGCACGGCGGGAAGCGGGAGTGCCGCTG